>Ga0315268_10002938_pt1 | contig 18951 bp, 22 predicted proteins | sample C1_top_MG_FD_204535 | JGI IMG/M metagenome (GOLD analysis project Ga0315268, IMG submission 204535) | Sediment microbial communities from Yellowstone Lake, YNP, Wyoming, USA - C1_top | ecosystem: Environmental > Aquatic > Freshwater > Lake > Sediment | place: USA: Wyoming | collected 2017-08-01
CGACTGCGCCCGAATTTGTCGCTTCAACGCCATTGTGTGTCTGCCCGAGCGGACGCTGGTATATGACGAGTTGTGCCATAGTTGCGGCGGCTGCGCGCTCGTCTGTCCTATCGGCGCAATTACTGAAAAGTCGCATCCGATGGGTGTGGTAAAGACTGGCACCGCCGGACAGGTTCAATTTGTGTCCGGCACGCTTAACGTGGGCGAAGCCGCCAGCCCGCCGGTCATCCGCGGCGCTAAGCAAGCCGCGCCGCCGGCAGACTGGACGATTCTGGACGCGCCGCCCGGCACCGCCTGTCCGATGATCGAAACGGTGCGGGACTGCGACTACTTGGTGTTGGTGACCGAGCCGACGCCCTTTGGGCTGCACGATTTGCGGCTGGCCCTGGATGTGGCCAAAACATTGAATCGCCCCTGCGGTGTGGTGATCAATCGCGCCCAACCGTTCATGACCGAGACACGGGAAGTGTGCGGGTTGGCACGGGTGCCCATTTTGGCGGAAATCCCAGACGCGCTGGCCATCGCCAAGGCGTATTCCCAAGGACAACTGGTGGTCGAAGCGGTGCCGGAACTGCAACCTGCTTTCGACCAATTGCTGCTGCGGCTGCTGGGCGAGTTCAAAGCGGCTGCGCTGCCGCCCCAAGTCCGGCAGGATTTGGAACGGGCTATCCACACGGTCGGCAAACCAGGGCTTGCATTATGAGATTTCCCCTCGCATTGACGGTGAAATTCGCCTGCCACATTATTAAACATAAATGGCGGCGGACGCCGCGCTTTGCCCTGGTGCTACAGCTCGAGCCGCTTCACACCTGCAATCTCACCTGCACCGGCTGCGGCCGCATCCGCGAATACTCGACCAGTCTCAAGGACGTGTTGAGCCTCGAGGACTGCTTGGCCTCGGCCCGGGAATGCAGTGCGCCGATGGTTTCGATCTGCGGCGGCGAGCCGCTGATCTACCCCAAGATCAAAGAATTGGTCGCCGGCCTGCTTGGCCAGGGCCGCATCGTCTATATCTGCACCAACGGCGTATTTATGCGGCGGGAGTTGAAGGATTACCTCGCGAGCACCTATTCGGCTACCCGGGAGCCTGTCCTGGCCCGGCTGCTGGTTGAGAAACTCATCTCCGAAAAAGACGCCGAGACCATCCGCAAAGGCAAGTCCGACGACCGGCCCCCCATCAAACCGAGCAAGTGGCTCTACTGGAATATCCACGTGGACGGCCTCGAATATACGCATGATCGGGCCGTTGAGCGCGAAGGGGTGTTCAAGGAATGCGTCGAGGCCATTCGCATGGCCAAAATCCTCGGTTTCCAGGTGGCAACTAACACGACCGTTTATAGGGAGACCGATATGAACGAGGTCGAACAGATGTTCGAGTTCTTCTCCGCGCTCGAAGTGGACGGACACACCATCTCCCCCGGTTATGACTTCAACGCGGCGAAGACCGACATGGTCGCGCGCCTGGGTAAAATGCCCGAGGACTTCTTTCTAACCCGCGCTATGACGTGCAAGAAGTTTGCCAAAATTCAGCAATGGGGCGAACGGTTCGCCATCTTTGGCACGCCGGTCTATCAGGAATTCCTCGCCGGCAAGCGGGAGCTGACCTGCACGGCTTGGGCCATACCCACCCGCAATATCCGAGGCTGGAAGGCCCCCTGCTACCTCATGACGGACGACCACTATGCCCGTTACCAGGAGATGCTCGATCAGGTGGATTGGACCCAATACGGCGTGGTTGAGGGAATGCCGCGCGACCTGCGGTGCGAGAATTGCATGGTCCATTGCGGCTACGACCCCAGCGGGGCCTTGGGCACCAACTACAGGCCTGGCGACAACTGGAAGAACTTCAAGTATAACTTCGGTTCCCGGCCCAAACCGTTCCCGTTTTCCTCGGAACTGGAAAAGCGGGTCTTCAACGGCGCGTCCACTGGCAAGGGCCACCTCGCCCAAGCCAAGATTGCCACGTCAACGGCACCCTCCGCATGAACGCAGAGACTTCCATTTTTGAACTGGTCGTTCTCAGCGGCAAAGGCGGCACGGGCAAGACCTCGGTCACGGCCGCGCTGGCGGCCTTGGCTGAAAAGCCGGCGATGGCTGATTGCGACGTGGACGCCTCGAACCTGCCGCTGGTCTTGGACCCACGCATCCAGCGGCGTGAGACATTTGTTGGTGGCCTGCGCGCCCGCATCAAGCCCGGCCTCTGCACCGCCTGCGGCAAGTGCGAGGAACTGTGCCGATTCGATGCGATTCTCTTCGACGGGCCCGGCAACGACCACGTGCCGCGCACGTTCCGCGTGGACCCGTCCGCCTGCGAAGGCTGCGGAGTCTGCTCCCATTTCTGCGCCGAACACGCCATCGAACTGGCTCCAACCGACGGCGGCGAATGGCTTTTATCGGACACTCGTTTTGGCCCGCTGATTCACGCCCGCCTGCGGCCCGGCCAGGGCAATTCAGGCAAACTGACGACGCTGGTCCGCGAGCAGGCGCGCCAAACCGCGTGCAAGGCTGGTTGCCGGCTTATCCTGATTGACGGTCCGCCCGGTGTGGGTTGCCCGGTCATGGCCAGTCTTACCGGGGCGACGCGGGTTTTGCTCGTCACCGAGCCAACACCTTCCGGCGAACACGATTTGGAGCGGGTGCTGATGTTGGCCCGGCATTTTCAAATTCCCTCCTGGGTGTGCGTTAACAAACACGATTTAAATGCGGCGATGACGGCACAAATCGAACGCCGCGCCGCCGCATTGGGCGCGACGATTGTGGGCCGGATTCCCTACGACCCAGCCGTGACCGCCGCACAGCGCCAGGGCCGTCCGGTCGTGGAATACGACCATGAGGGCCCGGCGGCAAAAGCGATTATTCATTTATGGAAAAACTTATCGGCAAATTGTACCAACCTAACGTTCGATCACTCCCAGCCGGTTTCGGCCCGCTGAAAGGCGCCAACGCCAACGCGCGCGTCACCGGCCCGTGCGGCGACACGATGGAATTTTGGCTGCTGGTTCGCGAGGACCGAATCCTGCGCGCCACATTTACCACTGACGGGTGCGGGGCTTCGATTGCCTGCGGCGCGGCGGCCACCCGCTTGGCGGAAGGCAAGACCCTCGAAGAAGTCGCGCGCCTGACGCCGCCACAGGTTGAAATCGCTGTCGGCAACCTGACTGATGATCACAAGCATTGCGCGGTGCTGGCTTTGAAAGCCCTGTGCGGGGCTGTGGCCCAATTTGAGCGGCAAGATGCCCCCTGCTCGCACTCAGAGGACGCATGTGGGCCGGCACCGTGCAGCCATGCGGCCGGTGCAGCCGAGGCGGCAATTGGGGGACCTGCCGAGAGCCGCAAACCAGTCCCGTTGGAGGCGGATAAAGCAGTCCAGAGGTCGATGAGCCGCATTCGATACAAGGTGCTGGTGCTTTCGGGCAAAGGTGGCGTTGGCAAGAGCACTGTGGCGGCCAACCTGGCGATGGCCCTGGCTACATCGGGCAAAAAGGTGGGGTTGCTGGATGTGGACATTCACGGCCCAAGCATTCCCAAAATGATGGGCCTGGAGAGCGCGCAGCCGGCCGCCGGAGGCGGGGCGATTCGTCCGGTGCTGGCCGGTCCGAATTTGTCCGTGATGTCGATGGGTTTTCTGCTGCAAAACGCTACGGATGCCGTGGTCTGGCGCGGGCCGATCAAGGCGGGCCTGATTCGGCAGTTTCTTTCGGAGGTGGCCTGGGGGGACCTGGATGTGCTGGTGGTGGATTGTCCGCCCGGCACCGGGGACGAACCGCTGTCGGTTGCCCAGATGCTGGGAGCCGGGACGGCGGCGGTAGTGGTGACCACGCCCCAGGCGATGGCAATCGCGGACGTGCGCCGGTCGGTCACGTTTTGCCAGAAGCTGCAGCTTCGGGTGCTGGGCATTGTTGAGAACATGAGCGGCTTTGTGTGTCCGCACTGTTCGAAGAGCACGAATTTGTTTGGTACTGGCGGGGGAGAAGCTCTGGCCCGGGAAATGAAGGTGAATTTTCTGGGTGGTATTCCGCTGGACGCACAGATTGTCGAATCCGGCGACACCGGAAAGCCTTTCGCGAGCCTGCTCACCGGAAGCCCTTCCGCCCGGGCGTTTGACCATGTGGTACGCGGCATTCTTTCCGGCCTGGAGGCGAGCACGGATCTCTCCGAAAAGACCAAGTCGGCAAGCCCCCTCCTAATGAAAGATAACGAAACAAACGAAACTATGAAAATTGCCATTCCTGTTGAGAACGGACGTCTTAATGGCCACTTCGGCGGCAGCCGCGAATTCGCCATTGTGGAAGTGGATGCCAACGCCAAAACCATTCTGCATTCCGAAACGCTGCCTGCACCCAAACATGAGCCGGGCGCGTTTCCTCGGTGGCTTCACAGCCTTGGGGTTCAGCTTATCATCGCTGGGGGCATCGGCCAGCGAGCGCTGACGCTCTTTGCTGAGCAAGGCATCAGCGTGGTAGCCGGGCCTGCGGATCAAACGGTTGAAGCGCTGGTCGCGACCTACTTGAACGGGCAGTTGACCGGGAAGCCGGCGGGTTGCGCGCACCACGGGCACGATCATGATCACCACGATTGCGACCAAGACGGCCACGGCCATCATCATCACCACCATGGGCCCGAAGCCCACAGTGTAGCAACCCCTTAATTAAGACTTAACCAAAAAACAAGAATATGACAACAACACCCGCAGTTCCTGAAACCGCCCCCGCCGCGCGCATTCCGCTGATCGGCGAAACTGCACCCGCCTTCAAGGCACACACCACGCAAGGTCCCATCAACTTCCCAAAAGATTACGAGGGCAAGTGGGTCATCCTGTTCAGCCACCCGGCGGACTTCACGCCAGTCTGTACCACCGAATTCATGACCTTCGCCACCATGCAGCCAGAGTTCAAGGCGTTGAACTGCGAGTTAGTGGGCCTTTCCATTGACAGCCACTACGCCCACATCGCCTGGCTGCGCACCATCAAGGAGAAAATCAAGTACAAGAACATGGCTAACGTCGAAGTCACCTTCCCGCTCATTGCGGACGTGAAGATGGAGGTGGCTAAGGCCTACGGCATGGTCCAGCCAGGAGCCAGTGATACCCAGGCCGTGCGCGCGGTGTTTTTCATTGATTCCAAGGCCACCATTCGGGCCGTCCTGTATTACCCGCTGTCGAACGGGCGCAATTTCCCGGAAATCAAGCGGCTGTTGATCGCGCTGCAAACCACCGACAAATACGACTGCGCCACGCCCGCCGACTGGCAGCCCGGCGACGACGTCATCGTGCCGCCGCCCGGCTCTTGCGGCACGGCCAAAGAGCGCATGGAGAAACCGGACCCGGACGCCTACGCGCTCGACTGGTTTATGACGTTCAAGAAGCTCCCCAAAGTCAAACAGCCTGCGCGGGCATGAAATAGACGGCATTGGATTTCGCCATGAAGAACAATCAACCAAGCAAGGTTTCATCAACAACCAACGGCATGAAAATCGTCGCCCAGGCGTGGGATAACCGGGAGGGGCCGGCGGTGCTGGCGACGGTGGACGCGTCGAAAATGCCCAACGCCATCTATGTGGGCGAAATCCGCTATGTTCCTGGCGAGGGCTTCCTTCTGGCGGACAACTATTTGTGCAAAACCCGCGCCAACATACAGAACGGGACGAAAGGGGCCGTTTTGTTTCTCACCAAGGAACGCAAGTCGTTTCAGGTGAAAGGCCCGCTGACCTATCACACCGCCGGCCCCATGTTCGAAACCATGCGCTCCTGGCATGACCCGAAGTACCCAGGCGTGGCGGCCGTGCTCCTGCGGGTCGAGGAAGCCTACAGCGGCGCCGAAAAACTGCTCTAACCGAAAGGAACCGCGATGAACGTGGCCGTCCTTGGCGCCAGCAACAAACCGGAGCGTTACAGCTTCAAAGCCGTGCGGCTGCTCCGCGAGAAAGGGCACACGCCGTTCCCGGTGCATCCGGCGCTGGCGGAGGTGGACGGCCTGCCGGTCTGCCCGTCGTTGCGCGCGATTCCCGCGCCGGTGGACACAGTCACGGTTTATCTGTCGGCCCGCAATCAGCAACCCATCGCGGAGGAACTGTTGAACAGCGGAGCGCGCCGGGTGATTTTCAATCCCGGCGCCGAGAATCCCGAACTGGCCGAACAACTCCGTCGGCGCGGCAAGGAAGTGTTGGAAGCCTGCACGTTGGTGTTGTTGACCACCGGCCAGTTCGCGAAACCAGCGGACGCGGCACCGGCGTCGGCGGACGCTCAAAAACCACAAGCTTTGCCATGAACCACGCCGTCATTTCACCAACGGCGCAATTGGCGATTTACTGCGTGTTCGTCCTGCTGGCTTCGCTGGCGGGCGGCTGGCTGTTGCTGGTCCTGCGCCTGACTCACGCGCGGCTGCAAATGGCGGGCAGCTTCGTCGCCGGGCTGATGTTGAGCATGGCACTGCTCCATTTCCTGCCGCACGCCGCCGAACAAAATCATTCGGTGGACCAAACGGTGCATTATGTCCTGGGCGGATTTCTGGCGATGTTTTTCCTGCAGCGGTTTTTCCCGCACCACCATCATGACGTTTCAGAGGGCGCTCCGGAACACGGCGTTCGGCCCATGAAAACCGGTTCGGTGCCCACGCTGGCGGAACAATCCGCCGGCCAGCTTTCGTGGATTGCCACCACGGTGGGCATGACGCTGCACTCGCTGGTGGGCGGCGTGGCCCTGGCCGCCGCCGTGAACGCGGAGCCGCAGGTTTCGGCCGGCTGGCTGGGTCTGGGCACCGCGCTGGTCATCATCCTCCACAAGCCCTTCGACGCGCTGGCGGTGGCGACGCTGATGGCCGCCAGCGGCTGCTCGCGGTTTGCCCGGCATTTGATCAACACGCTGTTCGCCTTCGTCACGCCGCTGGGCGCGGTGCTGTTTGCCGCGGGCGTGAACTCTTTTGCGGCGGGCAACCCGGTGGTACTGGGCGATGCCCTGGCGTTTTGCGCCGGCACGTTTCTGTGCATCGCCGGCACCGGGCTGCTGCCGGAAGTGCAATTCCACTCGCACGACCGCGTCAAACTTTCCCTCGCCGTGCTGGCGGGCATTGCCGTGGCGGTGTTGGTGGGATTGTTTCAACCCGCCGCTCACACGGCTCACCAACCTGAACCAACCCCTGTCAATGAAAACTCTCGTTAAACCCAACGGTCTCCGCATCATGCTCCGGTCAAAAATCCACCGCGCGATTTTGACCGGCAAGGAACTGGACTATGAAGGCAGCATCGCGCTGGACCGGCGCCTGATGGACGCGGCGGACCTGTTGTCGGGCGAGCAAGTGCATGTGCTCAACGTCAACACCGGCTCGCGCCTGATCACCTACGTCATCGAGGCGCCCGCCGGCTCCGGCACCGTGATGTTGAACGGCCCCGCCGCGCGCCTGGGCGAGACGGGCGATCCGGTCATCATTATTGCCTACGGCCACTACCCGGACGCGCAGGCGCGGCGGTTGAAACCGAAGATTGTTCATGTGGACGCGAAGAACGCGCCGCAGCGGCTCCCAAAGGCGGTGGCGGGCCGGGCCATTGCCGGCGCGTGAAAGAGAAAACATGAAACCGATAAACGAACGGGTGCGCCACTTCCCCATCACCAGCTTTGCCGTCGTGATGGGATTGACGGGACTGACGATCGCCCTGGGCCGGGCTTACCACTTGCAATGGTTGCCGAAAGCGCCCTTTGACGTCATGCTGTTTGTGGATGTGGGGCTGTTCCTGCTGTTTGCCGGGTTATACGGGTGGAAATGCGTCATCGCGCCGGAGGCGGTGATCAAGGATTTTCGTCATCCAATCCGGATCAACTTTTTCGCCACCATTTCCATATCGTTGTTGCTGCTGTCCATCGCCTTTTACGCCTACTGGCCGGTGTTGGCGCTGGCGTTTTGGTGGGCGGGAGTTCTTCTCCAAACGGTGCTGGCCTTGCATACCATGACCTTCTGGGTGCAACACAACTTTGAGATTCATCATTGCAATCCGGCCTGGTTCATTCCGGTGGTGGGAAACATCCTGATACCGATCTCCGGCGTGGATTTTGCGCCCCGTGAATTCTCTTACTTCTATTTTGCGGTGGGAATGTTTTTCTGGCTGGCGCTGTTTACCATCGTGTTTTACCGGATCATCTTTCACCCCCAATTGCCGGCCAAATTCGTGCCGACCTTCTTCATTCTCGTCGCCCCGCCCGCGGTGGGATTCATCTCCTACATGCGGCTGGCGATGAGCTGGGATTTGTTCTCCTTGTTTCTGTTGTCGGTGGCTTATTTCTTTGTGCTGCTCTTGATTTTTATGCGCCGCAGTTTCACCCAGTTGACCTTCTTTTTATCCTGGTGGGCGTTCACTTTCCCGCTGGCCGCTGTGACCATTGCCTCGATGGTGGCATATCAGGCGACACACTATGCGGTCTTCAAAGCGTGTGCCCTGTCTCTGCTGGGAGCGACGGCGGTGGTGATTACCATCGTTGCCTGGCTGACGGCAGCGCATGTCCGGCGGGGCGAGATTTGCGTGGAGGAAAACTGACCATGTAACGAACGGAATGTGTAAATGAAAACCAAAATCATAGCGATAGTCTTCCTGGTCATGGGCTTTCTGGCGGGAATTATTTTCACCGGAGCGGCTCTCAGCATTTCCGCCAGGCACATGATGCTCACCGAGATGAAAAGTCCCCACGATTACCAGAAAACGGTGGAGACCATCATTGATCGAATCAACCATCAGCCCGGCTGGCATCTGGTGGATGTGTCTGACGAAAACAAGGAGGTTACCGAACACGGCGGCAAGCCCATCGGCAAGTTCACCCTCATCAAATACTGCAACGGGTTTTACGCCTCACAAATGCTGGGGGCGGATGACCGGAAGCAAATGGGTGCCATGCTGCCCAAATCTTTTGCCGTCTATGAAAAATCGGACGGACAGGTCTATGTCGCCACCGCCAACGGCGCCGTCATGGGCAAACTCTTCGGCGGCGAAACGGAACGCATCATCGAAAAAGTGAACCTGGAGGTGGAGGACATGATGCGGTTCATGAATTTCAAGTTCTCGGTATTTTGAGACAGAAACAATAACGAAAGGAACAACAATATGCCAACCTACGAATATCAATGCGAAAGTTGCGGACATCACTTTGAAAAACGCCAAAGCATGTCAGATAAGCCTTTGAAGACCTGCCCGAAATGCGGACAGCCGGTGCGACGCGTGATCAGCGGCGGCACCGGCGTCATTATCAAATGCGGCAGTTCCCACTCCACCGGCTACAGCGGATCGTCCTGTCCCACCTGTTGCAGCGACGGGACGTGCAACCTGAATTAGGACGCCTGACGGCCATGAATGAGCCTTTCAAACACGTCTTCGGTCCCGTGCCGTCGCGCCGGCTGGGGCGGTCGCTGGGCGTGGACCTGGTGCCGCTCAAAGTTTGCAGCTACGACTGCATCTATTGCCAGTTGGGCCGCACGACGAAAAAAACCGTCGAGCGCAAGGAATGGGTGCCGACGAACACGGTGCTGGACGAATTGAAACGCAAGCTCGCCACACGTCCCGATTACATCACGTTCAGCGGTTCCGGCGAACCGACGCTGCATTCGGGTCTGGGTGAAATCATCGAGCACATCCAGGCGATGACGAAGACGCCGGTGGCGGTGCTGACCAACGGCTCATTGCTGTGGCAGCCGGAAGTGCGCGCCGAACTGGCCCTGGCCGACGTGGTCATGCCGTCGCTCGACGCCGGCGACGACCTGCTCTTTCAGGCCGTGAACCGGCCGCACCCGGAAATCACCTTTGAAAAACTGTTGGCCGGGCTGGAGCAGTTCCGTCGCGAGTTTTCCGGCCAATACTGGCTGGAAGTGCTGTTGCTGGCGGGACACACCGGCCTGCCCGCGCACGTTCAGAAAATCGCCGAACTCGTCCGCCGCATCCAACCGGACCGGGTGCAACTCAACACCGCCGTCCGTCCGCCCGCCGAGGAGTTTGCCGTGCCGGTGCCGCAAGCGCGTTTGATCGAACTGGCGCGGTTGTTCAGACCCAAAGCCGAGGTCATTGCCGAGTATCGGCGGCGGGGCAAATCCGTTTCCGCCGATGCCGGACAGCAGGCCATTTTGGAGCTGTTGCGGCGGCGTCCCTGCACCGAAGAGGATGTCGCCGGAGGTCTGGCCATGCGGCCCATCGAAGCGGCGAAGCATCTAGCGCAATTGGAGGCTGCGGGGCGGATCGTCAGCCAAAGCCATGATGGTCAGGTTTACTACCAACTGGCGCGACGCGCCCCGGCAAAGGAAGTTTCTTCCAGCGCGTGTAACTTTTCAGGCCGTCGCGGCTCAATCTCATCAGACCCAGTCGGGTCACAGGTTTCCCTGCCGGAAACTAGCAAACAACGGGTTAAAAACTCGAAATAGGCAAAGTAGAAAAAAGTTATGAGCCAATCAATCTTGCAACTGAACGCCGAATCGTTTGACGCCACAATCAAACAAGGAGTGGTCCTCGTGGATTTCTGGGCGCCGTGGTGCGGGCCGTGCCGGATGCAACTGCCGATTTTGGAGGAGGTCGCGGGCCGCGTCGCCGGGAAAGTGGCCATCGCCAAGGTCAATGTGGATGAAGCGCCTGAACTGGCCGAACGGTTTGGGATCCAGAGCATTCCCACTCTGCTGCTTTTCAAGGACGGCAAGCAGTTGAAGCAATTTGTGGGCACCCAAACTGCCCGCGTTCTGATGTCGGCAATTGAAGCCGCCGCCAAGTAACTCACAACAAATCATTAACTCATGAAATTCATATGAATGACAACTTGAACACCATCACCCCGAACAAAGTCGTGGACGCCCGCGGCATGGCCTGCCCCGGACCGCTTCTCGAAGCGAAAAAATCCATCGGCAGCGTCCCGGTCGGTCAAATCGTCGAAATCCAGTCCAATGACGCCGGTTCGCGCAACGACCTGCCCGCCTGGGCCAAAAAGGTCGGACACGAATACCTTGGAGTGACGCCGGCGGATGGTTTTGACCGCCACTTTGTGCGTCGCAAAAAGTAATCCCGCGCCCGATCCCCCCTGGCTATGGAACCGCAATTCGAACCGAAAATCCTCGTTCTCGCCACGGTCGCCTGCGCCTATCCGGGCGCGGACGCCGTCGGCAAAGCGCACTTGGAATACCCGGCCAACATCAGTGTTTTCCGCGTCCCTTCGCCGGTGTTGTTTCCGGAGGATTTTTATCTGCGGAGCTATGCCCAGGGCGTGGACGGCGTCATCATTGCCGCCTGTGGCTCGGACTGTCCCTACGAAGGCGCCTATCCGAAATTGGCCAAGCGGATTGACGCGCTGGTCAAAAAGATGAAGGCCGGCGGGCTGGAGATTGAGCGGATGCGGATCACGGCGATTTGCACCGTCTGCATCAAGGCATTTTTGAAGGAAGTCAATCAGATGGATCAAAACCTCCGGAAAATCGGGCCGGTCAACCGTGAGGCCGCCACCAAACTATGGGAAGCATCCCGTCAGGAATTGCAGGCCGGATTAGTCCTGCCGCCCATCAAACAACCTGTCTTCGCATGAGCGCACCCACTTCCGAAAATCTTACCGAGGGCAAAACCCGCTACGACGCCGTGGTGGTGGGCGGCGGCATTGCCGGCTTGCAGGCGGCGCTGGATCTGGCGGATCAAAATTACCAGGTGCTCGTCGTCGAAAAGGACGCCAGCATCGGCGGAAAAATGATCGCGTTGAGCAAGGTGTTTCCCACGCTCGACTGCGCCAGTTGCATCACCACGCCCAAAATGTCGGCGGCGGCGCATCACCCGAACATCACGCTCATGCCCAACACGACCGTGGACGCGGTATCGCTGGCGGGCGGCGGCCACCGGCTCACGCTAACGCGCAAGCCGATTTATGTGGACACCAATCTGTGCATCGGCTGCCGGCTTTGCGAATACGATTGTCCGGTGGAATATCCCGACGCCTTCGAGGAGGGGCTGGGATCGGTGCGGGCCATTGCCGTGCCGTTCACCAACGCCATTCCGCAATATGCCGTGCTCAATCCCGATTACTGCATCGCCTGCGGCGCCTGCGCCAAAGTCTGTCCCACCGACGCCATCCGGTACGATCAACAGCCCGAAACGCTCGTTATCGAGACCGAGGCAGTGATTCTGGCGACCGGATTCAAATTGAATTCCGCGACCGCGCTCAAGCCCCAATACCGCGCCGGCGGCTCGAAAAACGTGCTTTCGCCGTTGCAACTGGAGCGGCTGCTGGCCCCGCACGGACCGTTTGGCCGCGTCGTGCGCCCCTCGGACGGCAAAATCCCCGGCAGCATCGCCTTCGTGTTGTGCGCCGGCTCGCGCGACCAGAGCATCGGCGTGCCTTACTGCTCGCGCGTCTGCTGCATGTATTCGATCAAACAGGCCATGCTGCTGTCCGGCTCGCTGCCCACGGCGGACTTGACGATTTACTACATGGACATCCGCGCCTTCGGCAAAGGCTACGAGCAGTTTTATCAAAACGCCAAGGCGATGGGCATCAACTTCGTCAAAGGCAAAGTCGCCCGCGTCACACCGGCAGACGACGGCGACCTGACCTTGCGCGTGGAACTGGAAGAGGACGCCGGGCGCGTGGCTGAAAACCGCCACGATCTGGTCATCATGGCCAACGGCATCATCCCCGAACTCGAAACGCCCGACCGGCTCGGCGCGGAGAAAGAAAGCGACGGCTTCATCTACCGGCCTGATCCGACGCGGCCCGCCTGGACCGGGCGCGACGGCGTCTTTGTGGCGGGCGTGGCCGCCGGCCCGAAAGACATTGTGGACACCATTGTCGAAGCCGGCGCGGCGGCGATGGAAGCCTCGCGTTATTTGTCATCGCGCCCAGCGGCGGCCAAACGGTCCGAACCGGCTTTGGCCGTAAACGCTTAAACCTCATTCGAGCCATGATCAAAGAAAATTTCCAACCGCCCGCCCCGCCCGAAGCACCGCGCATCGGCGTTTACGTCTGCCGTTGCGGCGGCAACATCAGCGACGTGGTGGACGTGGAAGCCGTCGCCGAAGCGATGAAAGGCGTCGCTGGTGTGGTTGTCTCGAAGGTCAACATGTTCATGTGTTCCGATCCCGGCCAGGCGCTCATTGCGGAGGACATCAAACAGCAAAAATTAAACCGGGTCGTTGTCGCCTCCTGTTCGCCGTTCCTGCACGAGCTGACCTTCCGCACCGCCGTCCAGCGCGGCGGGCTGAACCCGTTTCTTTACGAGCACGTCAACATCCGTGAGCAAGGCAGTTGGGCGCATCATTCCGATCCTGCGGGCGCCACCGCCAAGTCGCTGCGCATGATTGCGGCGGCGGTGGGCAAGCTGCGCCACGCCGAACCGCTGGAAAGCATCCGCATCACCAACAACCGTCAGGCGCTCATTCTCGGCGGCGGCATTGCCGGCCTGAAAGCGGCGGCGGAACTGGCGGGCAAAGGCATTCCCGTCATCCTCGTCGAACAATCCTCCAGCCTCGGCGGACGCGTCGCGTCCCTTAACCAGATTTATCCCACGGAAACGCAGGCCGCCGACTTGGTGAAAAATCTGGCGGCGCAGGTTGTCGGCAGTCCCTTGATCCGCGTTTATTCCCAGGCGCGGCTCTCGGCATTGTCCGGATTCATCGGCAATTTCGACATCACCATCGCCGTCGAACCCAGGGACGATGCGGCTCCGGAAACGGGCATCCCCCTGCCCAAACCGGCCAGCGCCGCAGAAATCCACGCCTCCGTGGGAGCAATTCTCATCGCCACAGGTTTCGATCCTTACGCGCCACACGCCGGAGAATACGGCTTCGGCGGGCCGTGTGTGGTGACGATGCCCGATTTTCTGAAACACCTGCGCACCCAAAAGAACGGTGAACTGCGGTGGAATGGCCGCCCGGTCAAAAATGTAGGTTTCATGCACTGCGTCGGCAGTCGGCAGATCGAAGGCGTGCAACCACCGCAGAGCGACGGCAAGGTCAACGATTACTGCTCGCGCACCTGTTGCACGGCGATTCTTCAGCAGGCGCTCGAGGTCAAACGCCGTTTCCCGCAAGTCAACGTCTTCGATTTTCATCAGGACATCCGCACTTATGGCCGGGGTCACGAGGATTATTACCGGAACGCCTCCACCTCCGGAGTGGTGTTCCTGCGGTTTCACGGCGACGAACCGCCAACGGTCGAACCGGGAACCAACGGGGCGCCACTGACCGTGCGCTTGAAGGACTGGCTCACGTTCGGCGAGGAAGTGGAAGTTCCGTTGGATTTGCTGGTGCTGGGTGTCGGCATGACGCCGCGCAAGATGCGGGATCTCATCGACTTGATGAAACTGCCGGTGGGCGCGGACCGTTTCCTCCAGGAAGTGCATCCCAAGCTGCGCCCCGTCGAAGTCTCGGTGAATGGAATCCTGCTGGCCGGCGCCGCCCAGGGACCCATGAATATCGAGGAAACTCTCTCCGCCGCTTCCGCTGCCGCCTCCAAGGCGTCCATCCTCCTCGGGCGGGAGATTGTGGAGCTGGACCCGTTCGTGGCGGAAGTGCATGCCGACCAGTGCATCGGCTGCGAACGCTGCTTCCCCGAATGCGCCTACACCGGCGCGCTGGTCGCGGAGGCCGCCACAATCAATGGCCTCCCGGCGAAAAAAGCCCGCGTAAATCCCGGCCTCTGTGTCGGCTGCGGCGCGTGCGTCGCGGTCTGCCCAACGCGCGCGATTGACTTGAAAGGCTGGACGCTGTCGCAATTCGACGCGATGGTGGACGGCTTGGTGGCGGGCGTGCCCGTCTCCGGCTCAACAAAAGGAATGCAACATGCCCGGCAAACTCACTGACGCCCACAAGGCGGCGCTAAAACTTTTCCGCGAACGGCGCGGCGGCATTTCCGAGCCGCTCAAACAACACGCCGCCGCTTTCCGCCAGCAGCGCAAGCAACTGGCCGAGGCGCTGCAAGCCAGCCCCGCCACCGTGCCGGAGCTGGCCCAAAAAACCGGACTGCCCGCCGACCAGGTGCTGTGGCACATCTCCGGCATGAGAAAATATGGACTGGCGCAGGAAGTCGGCACTGACGGCGATTACGTCAAATACGAACTGGTGCAACCAACGAAGTGACCATTTTAGCGCGGCGGTTTGCCGTCCGCGCCCACTCAATAATCATGGCTCAAAAAGCAAATCCAGATTTGGCCAGGGACCTGGCGCGATTCGGCGCCAGCGACCTGATGGCCTGTTTCAACTGCGGCAATTGCACTGCGGTCTGTCCATTGTCCGAAGGGGACACCGTTTTTCCGCGCAAACTGGTCCGCTACGCGCAGTTGGGGCTTAAGGATCGGTTGGTGGCAATGTCCGAGCCCTGGCTCTGCTATTACTGCGGCGAGTGCTCGGCCACCTGTCCTCGTGAAGCAGGCCCCGGTGAAACGATGGCGGCGTTGCGCCGATACTCCATCGCATCCGCCGATCCCTCCGGGCTTTCCGGGCTGATGTACCGTCGGCCGACGTTTGCCGTGCTGGTGACCGTGGTTCTGGCCGTGGTGCTGGGTTTGTTCCTGATGTTGCTGCACCCCAAACATGAGTTCAGCGCCTGGATTTTTCATTGGATTCCCTACGATGTGATTCATACCGTGGGCATGGTGTTATCGGGGGTGATCGGCCTGTTCATGCTGGCGGGTGTGGCCAATATACTGCGACGTTATTCCGCAGACATGGGCGGAGTGGGCGCCCTATTCCGCTCGCCTGGCGCAATGCTGGGCGCGGCCCGTAAAACGGTGTCTGAAATAGTCACGATGCGCCGTCACGGACGCTGCCAGGAAAACGAAACGTCGAACGCACCCTGGTATCTGATGCCGCGCTGGGTTCACTGGTCCATCATGTGGGGATTTCTCGGTCTGTTTGGAGCCACATTGCTTGATTTTCTCTTCATCTTTTTTCTGAGTTGGACGGCATTTCCACCGGCCCGCGTCCTGGGCACGGTATCAGGCCTGGTGATGCTTTATGGTGTGAGTGTGTCGCTCTACCAACGCGGCCAGGGCAAGGCCACACACCTGAAACACTCCGTGCTGGCCGACTGGTGGCTGCTCGGATTTTTGTTTGTGCTTGCGGTCACCGGTTTCTGGCTGGAACTGGCCGTGACATTCCATTGGCAGGGCGTGGCCAACGAGGCGGCCTTGTTGGTCCACACCGTCATGGCCATGGAACTGATCTTGCTGGTCACTCTGACCAAACTGGCCCATGCACTCTATCGACCGCTGGCGCTCTGGATTCACTTCCTTCGCCAGGAGATGCCCGCAACGGATCTCCATTCAGTTCCATCCAGTCCGACAGACGTGTAAACTTTAAACCCAATTAATCTCATTCAAATCCCCGCTTGACCATGAACTCATCAAATCCGACACCCGACACCCAAACTCCCTCCGCCGAAACCGGCGACCAGATGACGATCATTTTGTTTTCCGGCGACCTGGACAAGGCTCTCGCCGCGTTCGTCATCGCCAACGGCGCGCTGGCCATGGACACTAAAGTAACCATGTTCGTCGCCTTCTGGGGCTTGAACGTGCTGCGCAAGGAAAACACCGCCTCGCCTGCCAAGGATTTTCTCTCCACGATGTTCGGCTGGATGATGCCCAAGGGCCCGAACCGCCTGAAACTGTCCAAAATGAACATGGGCGGCATGGGCACGAAGATGATGAAATACGTCATGCGCAGCAAAAAAGTGCAAAGCCTGCCGCAACTCATCGAATCCGCGCGCGCACAGGGCATCCGGTTCGTGGCCTGCACCATGTCCATGGACGTGATGGGAATATCGAAGGAAGAACTGCTCGACGGGGTGGAACTCGGTGGTGTGGCAACATTCATTGGGGACGCCAGCCAATCCAAATCCACCTTGTTCATCTAGCCTCATGAAACTCCATAAAAACAACACAGGCCAAACCGGCTTGAAGTGCCACTTGAAGTGCGTGTCCTGCCTGATTCGCCAGCACCCAAGAGGCAACCTGTGGTCACGAAACCTCCACCCGTTTCATTGAATGCCTATGAAATCACGTTTGAAAAAGTCCAGTCCATCACCAACCAGCAAGGCCAGCCCGCCGAAAGTCCGATTTGAACTTCGCCACGCGCATGCCCGGTCGGTGAGCGTGGCTGGCAATTTTAATGACTGGCAGCCAACGAAGCACCCCATGACTTTTGACGGCAAGGACACGTGGCGCCTGGAATTGGAACTGACGCCGGGCACCTACGAATACCGCTTCGTCGTGGACGGCGAGTGGTGTGACGATCCGGAAGCCGCGCGGCGCGTGCCCAATCCGTTCGGCGGTGCAAATGCGGTGCGCGTGGTTGAATCGTCAGAACCCGCGCCCTCTCCGCAAGGCAGCGCCTCCCCGGGAAAGGCCGGCCCATGAACAGCCTCACGCTTCACGCCCATTTGCAGCAGGTCGCTCGCCGCCCGGAGCCGCTGCGCGTTCTGGTGGTGCATGACGGCTTTCCGGCCCGCCGGCGGGTGGAACGACTACTCCGGCGAATCCGAAGCCGCCTCGGTGCCAGGCTGCGGCTGGACTGCGATTTCCGGCGGCTCGATGAACTTGGCCAGCGCGACGAGAGAGCGAAGAAGCCGCGACTGGAGTTGGTGTTTCTGGCGGCAAGCTGTAGCGCGACGCTGCCGCTCGAAAATCTCGCCGGCATCACGGCGCTGCTACCCACGCTGAAGTCCAGCCACGGCGCGCTGGCGTTTTTAAGCGGGACGGGCGTGCCGCGGCGGTTGGACAACATGCTGATCGAGCAGTTTCTGCACACCTGCACGCAGCGCGCGGGCGTGGCGTTTTTCAGCGGCAGCCTGCCGGGTTTGGGCTGCCCGGGCTGCGGCGCGCCGCGGCGTGAGAAACCGGCGAGATCAAAGGTGAAACGTTTCTGCGTGCTTCATGCTCCGAAGAAGATCGAGACGTCACCCTCCGGAAGTTGTTCCCCAGCATCGCAACCGATAAAAACAAAAATGCCGCCGGCCCGGCCAGCCAAGGCAAGGATCCCGGTGCGCGTGGTCTCGAAGCGGCAGCCTCGCCTCGGGCGGCCCGGACAACGCGCACATTCATCATGAGCTCGCGAAATCCTCAACCCAGATCGGGAACGCTGCTTCGATCCACTGTTCGAATCAGCCGTGGCACCCAGCGGGTTGACCTGCCGGTCTGGGTCGCGTCCGGGCGTCAGCCGGGACCCACGGCGCTGATCAGCGCCGGGATTCATGGAGATGAGGTCCATGCCATCGCCCTGCTGCACCAGTTTGTGCAGGCGCTTGATTTGAAACAATTGACCGGTCGGCTTTTGATTGTTCCCGTGGCGAATGTTTCGGGGTTTCACGCGGGCAGCCGCACCGTGCGCGAGGACGGCCGAGATTTGAATCGCTGTTTCCCCGGCGATTCCAAGGGAACGTTCAGCGAGCGGATCGCACATTTCATTTTCACCGAACTCGCTGCCGCCGCCGATTGGGGTGTGGATCTGCACGACTCGGGAACGGGCAGCGTGCTGCTACCGCACGCGCGAGTGCATGACCCGGAGTTGCTCGAACTGGGCGCGGCCTTTGGCACGGAGATCGTCATGAAGACCACGCTCCCGCCCGGTTACCACGGCATTCTCAGCCTCGAAGCCAGAAAGCGCTATCGGCGGCCTTTCTTCCACGTGGAGGTTGGCGGGGGAACTGTCTTGTGGGAACACCTGATTGAAAAAGGCTTGACGGGCCTGCGAAATCTTCTGGTCTTCCAGGGGATGTTGCCCGGAAAACTCGTCCTGCCCCGACACCAGTTCTTCCTGCCCGGCAGAGATAATCTAGCAAGAACTGCCCCCATCGAGGGACTGGTAATCCAGCATGTGGCGCTAGGCCAGGCTGTCGTCAAAGGCCAACTGCTCGCCACTGTTGAAAATCCGCTGAACGAAGAGCGCGCCGTGATTCGCGCCGGGGCGGACGGGATCGTCCACGATCTGAATGTCCGCGCGAAAGTGAACGCGGGCGAGGAC
>Ga0315268_10002939_pt1 | contig 18945 bp, 18 predicted proteins | sample C1_top_MG_FD_204535 | JGI IMG/M metagenome (GOLD analysis project Ga0315268, IMG submission 204535) | Sediment microbial communities from Yellowstone Lake, YNP, Wyoming, USA - C1_top | ecosystem: Environmental > Aquatic > Freshwater > Lake > Sediment | place: USA: Wyoming | collected 2017-08-01
CGATTTACAACATGGTAAACTCCATGCGCATCTTTGCTGACAAGCTTTAAATCGTTCAGTTTCTCCAAATGATGAACTGCCAAGGCAGGACTGGAAAAACCGAGAAGCTGAGCAACATCCCTAGCTGAAGCTTGCTTAACCTTTAACATAACAAGATAAACCCGAAAAGTATTGTACTCCCCAGCAACCTCACGTTCCAGCAAGGAACATTGTCCACCACAGAACCCGACTATGAAGCAATTAATATTTAAAACAATTATGCACAAATGCTGATTTTGCAGAAGGAAATAGAAGAACAACTCAAAGAAGCTAATAGATACTTCTAATGATGTGGAAGACCCACAAATTAGAATATCACAAGTAATCAGAGATTCAAGTTGCTTCCCCACTACCACTTTGTTGAAGAAAGTTTATCTTGTTTCAGAGGGTTTCTGCATTCGATTTCGGAGAAAAGTTTAAGTGATCTGTAAACAGTCTTGTTTACAGTGATTCCATTGGCTCAGGTTCAACTCAGACTCCCTCAGAAAACGCTTGAAGAGATAGACCAATGGGTAGCAGAAGGCAAGTTCAAGAGCCGCAGCGACGCAATAAAAACCATAATAGCCTTCTATGAAGAACGCGAAAAAACGCGCAAATTCTTCAATATGCTCATGAAGCGCAGCAAAGAAGCAAAGGAACACCCCGAATCTCTCATCCGCTTTGAGGAGTAGCAGTGACTTTCATAGTTCTTCTGCACCCCAAAGCCCACAAGGAGCTTGAGAGACTCGACAAACCAACAAAACACAGAATAAAAGAAAAACTGAAAGAACTTCAGAACAACCCCGAAAGAGTCGGCAAAAGATTGAAGCCATCTGACTTTTGGAGCTTAAGAGTGGGCGATTACCGCGCCATCTATGAAATAGATATCAGCAGAAAACAGGTAGTCGTTCTGTTCATTGGGCACAGAAGCAAAGTTTACGACGACTTCTCAAAACTTCTCTAAGCCTTCTCAGTGGCAAGCTACAGGGTTTGTTTACTGAGCCTCGCTTAACGTTCTGTACTCGTCTTCGAGAATACTCATCATAATGCCATCACTGTATTTGTTGCCGTAGTAATGCGCATCTCTCTCAACCCCTTCCTTCCTGAAACCAAGACCTTCCCAAAACTTCAGCGCCCTCTTGTTAAAACCAACAACCCCTATCGAAACCCTATGAAAACCTAACCGATTGAACGCATAGTCAAGAAGCAGACGACCCGCCTCAGTTCCGTATCCTTTTCCCCACGCGTCTCTCTCACCAATAATAATAGTCATGTCTGTGCTTCGCCAAGGCTTGAACATCCTCAATAACCCAGCCTCGCCTATCACACGATCACCCTTCTTGAGAACAATCACAAACCACAACCGATCCTTATCACCAACCAACTCCTTATACCATTTCTCAGTATCAGCTCGACTCATCGGCGCAACCTCACCTATCAGTTTTCTGAGTTCAGCGTCATTGGACCACTTCTGAATGTGAGGCAAGTCATCTCTGCCAAAAGGTCTCAAGTAAACCCGTCTACCTGTCAAGGTCTCGTGTTTTGACATGTTCTCTCTAACAGACATGCTATCACTGAACACATTATCATTGCGCCTTTCTGCTTAAGATTTTTCGCGCTTTATCCCGCTTCCATCAAAGATTTGTCTAATGAGTTGAGAAAACAACTTAAGGAAACAGTTTACTATCCCTAATCATTGAGGAAACGCTAATGATTGACGAGATTCTAAACCTAGTCAACAAACACGAAAAATGGCGAACCAAACAATGCCTAAATCTGATCCCATCCGAAAACGTCATGAGCCCAGCCGCCCGCAAACTTCTATCCTCAGACTTTGCCCATCGCTACACTGCATGGGACAAATTCTACATGGGAACACGCTACACAGACGAAATCGAAGACTACGGCGAAAAACTCGCCAAACAACTATTCAAAGCAGAAACCGCAGACCTACGCCCACTCAGCGGACACATCGCAGACCTCATCATCCTAGCCAACTTTGCAAAACCACACGACACACTAATGTGCATATCAGCGCAAGACGGAGGCTACCCAGGAATATGGGAAGAAGGCTTAGCAGGACTCTTCAAACTCAAAACCGCCGCCTTCCCCTTCAGCAAGCATGACTGGAACATCACAACAGAAAAAGCCAAAGAAACCATAACACGCATTAAACCCAAAATCGTAATTTTCGGCGCAAGCCTCATCCTCTTCCCAAACCCAGTCAAGGAACTAGCAGAAACCGCCCGCGAAGCTGGCGCGTTCGTAGGCTTCGACGGCTCCCACGTCCTCGGATTAATCGCAGGCGGACAATTCCAAGATCCACTCAAAGAAGGAGCAAACGCCCTATTCGGCTCCACACACAAATCATTCTTCGGACCCCAAGGAGGCATAATCCTAGCAGACAAAGAACACGGCGAAATCCTGAAAGAAAAAATCTATCCAGCCTTCGTTGACAATGCCCACTGGAACCGCATAGCAGCATTAACCCTCGCACTCGCAGAAATGAAACAATATGGCAAAGCATACGCAAAACAAATCGTCCAAAACTCACAAACCCTAGCAAAAGCCCTAAGTGACTTGGGCTTCCCAGTCATCTGCAAACACCTAGGATTCACACAGTCACACCAAACAATCATAGACTACGGCGACTACGAAAAAGGCAGGGCAGTAGCTCAAAAACTTCAACAAGCAAACATAATCACCGACTGCGTCATCAGACTCGGCACATGCGAAGTCACCAGACGCGGAATGAAACAAAAAGAAATGCAGAAAATAGCCGAACTAATCAAAAGAACACTGATCGACAAAGAAAACCCAGAAACCATAAAGAAAGACGTTGCCAAACTCAGCGCCGAATTCCAGAAAATCCAATACTGCTTCGAATAACCCTCTTTCAAATCTTTTCCTACTTCAGGGAACAGACAAACTAAGAGAAGACCACTGTGGAAGCCTCCGTGCCAAAATCACTCCTGCAAATGCTCAAAAAACAGAAATATCACATTATCGGTCAGCACTCTGCGGTCAAGAAATGCAGATGGCTCCACGAAACCCTAACAAACAATAGACCATGCTACAAACAGAAATTCTATGGAATCAAAACACACCAATGCGTCCAAATGACCCCTGCACTGTTCAACTGTACACAACAATGCCTTTTCTGTTGGAGAGCCCAGAGCGGCGACATCCAAGCTACATGGAACGAAATGAAACTGCCACCATGGGACTCTGCTGAAGACATTGTTGAAGGAAGCATAAAGGAGCAACTCAAAATCCTGAGCGGGTACAAAGCCAACCCGAAATCAGATAAAAGAAAATTCAACGAAGCACTACACCCAAAGCATGTAGCAATAAGCCTGACAGGAGAACCAACCCTCTACCAAAACCTAGCCGAACTAATGAAAAGATTCCACAAAAAAGGCTTCACCACCTTTCTGGTGACTAACGGAACCAACCCAAAAGCCCTAACAGAACTAGAGGAGGAACCAACCCAGCTCTATGTTTCCGCATGCGCTCCAGACAAAACAACATTCACCCACACATGCCACCCCCAGATACCGAAAGCTTGGAACAAACTAAACGAAACTCTAACGCTCTTGCCAAGCTTCAAGTGCCCAACAGTCATCCGAATCACGTTGGCTCGAGACCTAAACATGAAAAACATAGAAGGCTATGCCAAACTTGTCCAGAAAGCCCGTCCAACTTACGTTGAACCCAAAGCCTACATGCACGTAGGATTCTCAAGGCTTCGCCTAGGATTTGACAGCATGCCCAATCACAAAGAAATAAAAGAATTCGCAACGCAGCTGGCAACCGAAACAAGTTACAACATTATCAATGAATCATCGGATAGCCGCGTCGTATTGCTCAGCAGACTTCAGAAAGCTATCAGGTTCGGCGATGGTTGAACTGGTTTGCGAAAGGGCAAGGGTAATGATTTCTAGTCGCTTTCTGAATTGACAAGAAAGTTTTTATAGCCCGAATTATTGTCCCTACTTTTAGACTACCAATTAAATTGAAGGAAATGTAAAAATGGTTAGCGAAGGAAAAGGACGCCTATTCAAAAGAAAAGACGGCAAATACTTAATTTACTTACCCAAGGATCTGGCAGAAGACAGCATGTTCCCATTCAAAGGATCAGACTCCATATTCGTTAAAATCAGCTTCCAAATTGGAGAAAAAACGAAGCTTCTAGTAGAAAAGTGGAAAGGACCAGCACCATCCACAGAAGAAGACTAGACTATAGGCACTCAACGTTAGAAACGACTAACTCGTTTAATTTCTGTTTTCTAGGGAACAGATCAAATAAATAAGACCTATCATTCTACATTCAAACAGGCGTTGATCCTATGTCATCTCTCAGAAACATTCTGAAAGAAATTGGAGAGGAGTTACAGGAAAAGGACAAAGTCCACGAAAAAACCATGAAGGACGTGAGAAAAATCGGGGTCAGCTCCAAACAAGCAATTCTACTAATCCACCAGAAACGATTCAAGGAAGCAGAAAAACTCATTGAAAGAGCGAGGAAAATCATCTCAGAAATCAAGGAGTTGTCAACTGATTATCCTGAGGTTATTTATAGCGGTTCGTTTAGCGCCGCCCGTCAAGAGTTCTCAGAGGCAAACATATTTCTGAAATCAATTAAGGAATCAAGGTTTGTAACTCCAGACGAGATTAATGTGCCTTCAGTTGATTACGTGCTTGGGCTAGCCGACGTCATAGGAGAATACAGACGCCTAGCTCTGGACGCTCTTCGAGAAGGCAACGGGAAGAAAGGAGAGCAATGCTTGCAGACAATGGATGAAATCTACATTGAATTAACAGCTTTAGATGAAGCCTACATGCTAGTTCCAGGTCTCAGAAGAAAATGCGACGTTGCAAGAAAACTGATTGAGATTACAAGAGGCGACATCACCCAAGAAGTTCGAAGAAGCATGCTTGAAAAGCATTTAGAACGGTTTGAAAGACAAGCAAAAAGAAAGAAATGAAGCAGCACAATCTGAGTTGAATGATTTGAGAATTTTGGACAGAAAACCTCTCTTCTCGATTGAAAAAGCTCATCGAACGCAACTTGACTTGTCTAAGCGAATCATTCTCAAGGATAGATTGCCAAGGAAAATTCGATATGTCGCTGGCATCGACGTAGCTTACGCTGAAAGTAAGTCTTTTGGCGCCGTATCTGTATTGAATTACGAAACCCTTGAGCTAGTAGAGTCCCAGACTGTGGTCTTGAAAACCCTTTTTCCATACATTCCCACATTGCTTTCCTTCAGGGAGATCCCGCCTGCCGTCTTGTGCATCAGAAAATTGCAGGTTCAGCCAGACGTTTTCTTCGTTGACGGACAAGGCTTCGCCCATCCTTACCATTGCGGCTTCGCAAGTCATCTAGGTCTCGTAATCAGTAAACCAACGATAGGTGTGGCAAAAAGCAGGTTGATCGGTCAGATTGACGAGGATGAGGCAAGAAAGAAAATCGCGTTCTTGAAGCATGAAGGCAAAATAATCGGAGCACAAGTCGTAACGAAATGTGGGGCGAAGCCAGTCTACGTCAGCGTGGGGCACATGATGTCTCTGGAGACTTCTATTAAAACAACATTACACTGCACAAAAGACAATAGGGTTCCAGAACCGATTCTTGCAGCGCATAGACTGGCAAACGTGGAGAAACGAAAGAGCAATATCGCTTAAGTGGTTAAACGGATAGAGAGTGGAGTCTACTTGCTAAATCCAAAACTTAAGGCACTTGTGGGCAAAATCCGTGATAAGAGTCTTCAGCAAAAAGTCACAGATTTGCTCGAAAACCCCACAGTCGAAATAGAAGGCAAGAAGTATTCAGGTTTACCCTTAGAAGCTTCACCAGCAGGATTGTCACATCACCACTGCTATTCAGGCGGATACCTTGAACATGTTATTTCAACAGCAGACTTGGCACTGGCAATGTGTGATTCCGTCGAAAAAGTCTATAGAGGAAAGGTGAACCGCGATTTGGTCATTGCTGGCGTGTTAGTACACGATATTTTCAAAACCGTGACGTACGCCAAGAACAAGAATGGAAGCTACCGCTCCACTAGTCTAGCTGAGTACATGGATCATTTGTCACTTGCAACATCAGAACTCACTCGAAGAGGCTTCCCATTAGAACTGATCCACATCGTGTCAGCTCATCACGGAGAGTACGGACCAATCAGACCGCACACTCTGGAAGCACTGATCTGCAACCTAGCAGACTTCGCAGATTCACGATTGGACGGCGAAGTCTTGAATGCAGCAAGCTACCTTTCCAGAAGAGCCACAGGTGAAGAACTGTTTGGATTAACTTCGAAAGAAGCCTTCGAAATAGTGCATTCGAAGAGTGTCGAAGGCATTGAAGGCGTGGCAAGAACAGTTGAAAAGATAAAGCAGAAACGGAAAACGCACAAGACTTAATAGCTGTCAACACTTGAGAAATGGAAAAAAGGTGCACACAGAAATGGACATTCCTTTTGAAGAGTTCCAAAAACTCGATTTGCGTGTTGGCAAGATAGTTGAGGCAAATCAAATTCCAGGTTCACGAAACCTTATAAAAATGATTGTGGATTTCGGCGCAGAGAAGAGACAGGCAGTTGCGGGGCTTCTGCAGTATTATAAGCCAGAGGAGCTTGTGGACAAGAAAGGAGCCTTCATTCTGAATTTGCAACGCCGAAAAATGATGGGCGTGGAATCTCAGTGCATGATTTTTGCCGCAGAAGATGACAAGGGCAATGTGGTGATACTGCAACCAGAGAAAGACATCGCAGAAGGAAGCAAAATCCACTAGATGAGGCAAACAATAGGTTAGCCTAGAAGCTTGGATATTTCACTTGCTTTCTCTTCACTTCCCACCACATAAGCTATCATCTCCTCATCAAGATCCAACCATCGTGCAAGCCCAGCAGCCATTTCCACGTTGTTCTTGAAAATAATTCGCAGGTATGGCAAAACCTCTTTAGAGGCTCTGACCGCGGAAATGTGGCATCGACGCTTGATTTTCCGACCTATATTCAACTGCATAGCACGATCAACTTTAGATCGTGATAGCATCTGTATGCGAGTGGGGAATTTGAAAGGTATCCAACCTTGAGCCTTAGATTTCTGCCTCGCCATTGCCACACCAGCAGTCATGCAGTCAATGACGTAACGCGTGAAACTCCAGTCTCGTGTAGCGCGGATTCTGCCGCGGTAAACGTCCGCAATTGACAATGCATCCATCGCAGTTGCCAAATCATGAGCATCAGTGAAGTGCGCAGGCACATTCTCATATATCCATTCGAACAGCATGTCCACGTCGACATCAGCCATGTTTGCTGCCTGTTTGGCACTTGCACTCGTTTTTCCATAAATTATCAGTCGCAGAACATTGAAAATGGACTCTTGCCTATCGCGGTAGCCCAACCAAGAAACATCGGCATAAGTCAGGGTCTTCTTGCCTTGAGCCAAGGCTTGAAGATCATTCACCGCAGAGCGTACATCTCCTTCAGAGCGTTGAGCAATGAACTTCAAAGCACTTTCTTCAGCCTTGATTCCTTCACTGGCACAAATGCGATTCAAATGTTTCAAGACATCGCCGGCAGATGGCTTCTTAAATTCAATTAGAAGACAGTAGTTTCGAAGATTTGTAAATCGAGGATCATAAGCGACATTGGAAATCAGAATTATCGGGAACTGGGCATTTTTCACGATGTCGGTTATCGCTTTCACTCCGCCTCTGTCTGCAGTGCCTGTAAGCCCATCCAACTCGTCTAAAAGGATAATTCTCTTGCCACCAAACAACGAACCATACTGCGAAGCCAAACCAGCGAAATGGTTTACGGCTTCCTCTGTCCTATAGTCGCTTGCATTCTTTTCCACAAATTCCATATGAAAGTCATAAGCAACGGCTTCAACAGTGACCGTTTTTCCAATGCCTGGCGGTCCATAAATGAGCACTGCTTTCTTCTTTGGAATGCCCCTTTCCCAAGACTTGACCCAATCAACAAATTTCTCTATCGCTTCTTTGTTTCCAACAATCTGAGCCAGTGATCGCGGTTTATATTTGACCGTCCAAGCAGCATACACAAGTCTGCACCCAACTACGTCTTCTTAATGTCACAACCAGCCTCGACAAGCCTTGCCAACAATGCGCTCAACTGAACTTCTTGATCTGAGCCTTCAACAAGCCTATAATCTATCTCTCCAACAATGTCCGCCAGCTTCACTTTCCAAGGCTCAGGAATGTCTGCTCTAAAGATTTCCGTGTGAATCTGACGGATTATGTCGCTTCCAGCCACCCCGTATTTCTGAATCATGTCACGTAACTGTTTTCGAGCTTCCATAAAATCGCCATCCATCGCTGTTTTCAACATTTTCTGCACGTCCACAGGGCTGGCTTTTCCAGTTATCGAATAAACAACTTTAGCGTCAACAGGTTTGTTCATAGAACCTGCAGCCTGCAAAGTGTTGATTGCTCTCCTCAAGTCTCCCCCGCACACCTCAAAAATCGCTTCTAAACCTTCTTGCGACAGCTTCACTTTTTCCTTTTCAGCTATATATTCGAGATAGCGATCATGCTCCTCTCTGGGCAGATAGGAGAAGCGGAAAGGTGCACACCTAGATTGGATAGGTTCTATGATCTTTCCACTATAATTCGCGCACATGATGAAGCGGCACGTTTCGGTGAAACGCTCCATTGTTCGTCTCAACGCTTGCTGAGCGTCGGAAGTCATGTTGTCCGCTTCATCCAAAATCATAACCCTGAATGGGATTTCACCGATAGACTTCGATCTGGCAAAGGTCTTCACGGTTTCCCGAACGACATCTATACCTCTTTCATCGCTCGCGTTTAACTCCATGACGTGTTCTCTATATTCTTCGCCAAAAAGGTCTCTTGCCAGACAAAGCGCCGCCGTAGTCTTTCCTGTTCCAGGTGGACCGGCAAAAATGCAGTGTGGGACGTTACGCGATTTCACAAAACTTTTCAGTCGTTCAACTATTTCTTTCTGATCTACGATGTCACCTAGCGATTTGGGACGATATTTCTCCGCCCACATCTCAAAACTCAATTGCGTCTGAACCTCCCAGCCTATAGGTTATTTTCATGCGCCAATAAAAGCGTATTCGAAAGAAGGAAAAAAGGCGCGAATACAACTACTACTCTTCGAGAAAACCCTTGAGAAATACTGCATATTCACAGGGATGCTCATTTTGAAGAAGAGACTTAATAATTCTAATCTTGCCCTTCTTCCCATGCGAAACCCTTGATATAATGTAGTCTATGACTCTTTTTCGAAGATTACAGAGCCAAGTTTTCTGTCCAGTCTTAACCAACTGATAGTACGGGCACGTTTTGTACTTAAGCGTGAAACCGCCTTCAAAGTATTCGATCTCAACTTCAACGTCAAGCTCCCGATACGTGTCTATAATTCTGTCGCCGACCTCCCTGATTGTCCACGGATAATCCTCTGGGAAGATTTCGTCCAAAGATTCTTTCACTATCTCAAAGGCCTCTTCACAAGAGTTTGCGGACATTTCATTTATCAGCCCCTGCATCAGCTTTTTGCGCGGAATCGGCTCAAGCGCCGGTTTCTCAATGGGCTTAAGCTTGAAGCTCAATAGATTCTGGAAGACCGTCGTAGAGATCTCATAGCCAAGTTCCTTAAACATAGATTCAATAAGCGTACGTTGACTGTTCATGACTAAAGTGTCAATCTTTTTGAAGATTACCGTGAAGTGTTCATCGTCGACAAACCGTATTTCAGCATCAGGCTGCATTGATCCCGTGTTCTTGAGAATGAATGTCTGAGCCAGCTTTCTGATCTTTTCCGGATCATTTCTTGCCAACATGCGGATCGCATTTGAAACGCGAACACCCATAGTGCGGTATATTTCACCGAATTTGTCCCTGTTCGTATCATAAACTTTCGACGCGAAGGAACTGAAAACCTCACGGGGAACAAGAATAACATCAAGGAATTGCTTTCCAATCGTTTGGTAAAGACTCACTTCCACAACCTGATCTAGAAGACTTTGGTCTTCTACGCCTACATATTGGATTGACAAGTTTGCAGTGGTCTGTTCCACAGAGAACTTCAGAAGTTTCCACCCGCGGGTTGCAAGGACTACAGACAGCATCACGATTGAGAGTTTAGCAACAGACGGTGTAGTTGACTGAAACGAGATTTCCAAAGTCTTTTCGTCAACTTCTCGTAAAATCTTGCCTTGCTTGAACCAGTTCATTTTTATGAAGGCCGAAAGCAGGCTTTTCACAAATTCCTTAGGATCCTTGGGAAGTTCATCAGTGCCAAGCGCGATTCTCACGTCCTCCAAAAGCGATCCAAAATCAGTTATCGGCTCTTCCAAATGCTTTTCAGCCCAATTCATGAAAGCTGGTCCAACCAGCATCAACGTATTTCTGAACAAGCCAGGAGTCGCACTTGACAGCCTCTTCTCAATCTGTTCATTCAAGAGGTCACCAAATTCCTTCTTCCTCAATGGATACAGGTCTTGGCGTATCATCTTGACTGCTATGTCTTCTCCCATTATTCGCATGTCAAAAGAAACCTGCAAACCCTCAAGAATCGTAGCCGCCTGAAATGCAACAATCTCGGGCAACTGTTTGAACGCGGCGGGTCTCAGGATAATAGTATTGTCCAATTCGTTGCGCGAAGCAATCTCAAACAGTCGGGTTAGATTCTGCATTTCTTCGAGAATTATCATGAATTCCTTGAAATTCGAAGGCTTTTTCCAAGCTACTGAACCTTTCAGCACTTCAATAGTGTCTTTTGCTTCTGCCTTCTGTTGTACAATAAAATCTTGGATAGTCATGTCTCCAAGAGCGACTTCCAGAAGATTGTCAACAGTCTTCTTTCCAACCGACGTCAGATCCAAGGCTTCTCTGAGATTTATTTGCTCATTCATCTTTGCCTTTATCACGCAATCGTCGCAAGAGCCAACTTTCTCAACCCTCAGCAACGTTTCCAAAGCCTGCTCAATAACGCGATTCTTAGTGCCATAGGTCTTCGCCAACTGCTCAAGCAGATCATCTGTCTTCTTCGTTATAGTCGTGTGAAGATGCACGGACATTAGATTCCCTGATGATGCTCTGGAATAGTCACTTTTAAACCTATGTACATAAGAACACATTCTATGTACATGGAACAAACAAAAAAGGGAGAATTAGAGTTTAGTTACTCGGCAACTTGTGTGGTTCAGCAATTGGAAAAGAGGGATTCCTCTTACGGACGAGCATAGCTTCTGAAACCCTTTTCACCGCATTCATGTAAGCAGCAACTCTCATGTTCACGTTGTACTGCTGAGCAACAGCCAAGACTTCCTTGAAAGCGTTGACTATAGTGTGCTCAAGCTTACTGCGCACTTCTTCTTCCGTCCAGTAATAGTTCATTTGGTTCTGCACCTGCTCAAAATAGCTGACAATGACACCGCCTGAATTCGCGAGAATGTCAGGGATCACAAACACGTTTTTCCTGAACAAGATCTCATCTGCTTCTGGCGTTGTGGGTCCGTTTGCTCCTTCAGCCACAATCTTCGCCTTAACCTTATCCGCATTCGCCTTAGTTATCTGATTTTCCAAAGCAGATGGAACAAGTATGTCGCATTCAAGCTCCAGCAATTCTTCGTTCGTTACGTCTTTGCTTCCCTTGTAGCCAATTACTGAACCCGTGGCGTTCTTGTGCTCCATAACTTTGGCAGGGTCAAATCCCTTCGCGTTGTAAATGCCCCCCTTTGAATCCGAAACAGCTACGATCTTGCATCCCAGCTCGTGAAGCAGTCTGGCAGCGTGAAATCCAACATTTCCAAATCCCTGAACCGCAACGGAAGCGCCTTCGAGCTCCATGCCAAGATGCTCCGTCCCCTCTATGACCGTGTACATCACGCCTCTCGACGTTGCCTCGTTCCTTCCAAGCGAGCCACCCACGCGAATGGGCTTTCCTGTGACAACGCCAAAAGCATTGTACCCAACCATCTCGCTGTACTCGTCCATGATCCAAGCCATCGTCTGAGAATCAGTGTAAACATCTGGCGCCGGAATATCAGAGTATGGACCGATGTATCTTGCAAATGCCCGCGCATATCCCCGTGTCAATCTTTCCAATTCTCCGGGAGACATTTCCTTTGGGTTACACCGTATTCCGCCTTTGCCTCCACCCAATGGAAGGCCTGTCACTGCTGTTTTCCAAGTCATCCAAGCTGACAAAGCTACTACTTCGTCCAGGGTCAGCTCGGGATGATACCTTATGCCTCCTTTTGTCGGACCCAAAGCATCATTATACTGCACGCGGTAGCCTGTGAATACTTGAATGCTTCCGTCGTCCATGTTTACTGGAATGTTAACGATTATTGTCCGCATTGGACGCCTCAGCATTTCATGGATTCCCGGATCTAGGTTCAGTTTCAGCGCAGCCATGTCCAGCAGCTTCAGCACTGCCTCGTAAGGGTTTGGCGAAGACACAATCGGAACCAGCGTTTCCATCTTGACTGATACTGATGTCTGGAGTTTTTCTACGAGGTTGTCGAAGTTTTCTCTTGCTGCTTCTCCGTTGCCAACTGTGCTTCCGAAAAACCACAAATAGGCTTGGATTATCGCTTCTGGCCTTTTAGAGGTGAATGATCCTGCAGGAGCCATTTTCGGGTTTTCCGAGAAATAATCGATTATCACGCGCAGCATGTTGATTTCGTCTTTCGCAAGCAGAAGCCATTTGTTGAGCGGTCGCGGTGCTTCTACACGGATGTATTCTGCCTCATTGACTTTCCTCTCGATTTCATCAAAAATCTTCCATGCGTCAGCTTCAGGAATGCCAAAGTTTTCCGAATAGGTCGTGGTTAACGCGTAATGTGCGGTCGTGTAGCTTTCGATCTTCGCCGTCAGCTCTGGTTTTTCTGCAAAGAAGTCTGTCATCAATTTCAGCATGCCTAATTCTCGTCCTGAAAGCTCTACTGAGTTTAACATTATTCTTTATCTCCTTTTTTAGAAGACTAAGAGAAGCAATGTTCAAATATAGAAACCTTATGTACATGATGTACAGCACTGAACACTTTTGTCATGAACCTAAACCTTATTATCAATAGCTGCAATTCAGAAAGTGAGGATCCAAAATGGAGAAACGCAAAGCCAACCTGCTTTCAACTGGAATAAAAAGCCTAGATAACCTCCTAGGCGGCGGACTTGTACTAGGCGAAAACGTGCTGTGGGAAGTAGAATCGGGAACATTTGCCCTGGAATTCCTTTACTCATTTATGAGGCAAGGCATCACAGATGGAAAACAAGTCATCTACCTCGATTTCATCTATCCGCCACAAGCAATCATGCTTCACCTTGATCCACTGCTCAAAACATTTCCAGAAGGATGGGAAAACAAGTTCCTAGTACTGGACTGTTTCTCCGAGTCTTCAGGTCAAGGAGAACTAATCTTCAGCGACTTCTACGATAAAGCACCTTCATGGATCCGAAAAGTCCCAAGCTCAAAAGACCCAGAGCAATTTCACAGGTTCTTCGGAAGAATCGAAAGAGAATTCGTGACACCAGGAACAAGACTTGTTTTCAACAGCCTGTCCTTGATGGAGCATATCTGGGGGCGCGAGGCCGTGAAAGCCTTCTTCGGTCATGTTTGCCCCGCCTTATATGCCTATCAGACGCTGGCTTATTGGACGTTAGCTAAGAACGCGCATCCGAGGGAGTTTAGTGCCATTATTGAGCACATGACACAGGTGGTTATCGAGTTGTCAAAGGAAGGTGTGAAATGCTATATGGAAGTCAAGAAGGGTGGGTCACGATATGATCCGCAGACTTATCAGCGACGCGAATATTTGGCTGATGGATTGAAGATAAAAATATCATAAACCCCGTGCTTCTTCCATGTTCATGCATGTACATTTTTCCGCTGTTTTAAAGTAATGTTTAAATGCGTATCGAAAATACTCATTTTACTCTAAAACTTGAAGGGAGATAGAAGAAAAATGACAGAACGTGTACACAAAAACAGTTCTTACCTAAACGGAAAGTCAACCACTGGAACGCAAACACGAGTCAAAGACACAAGCCCAACAAGCGGAATGTGCCCCATCTGCATCCGTGACTGCCCATTTCTATGTGAAATAAGCCTATCAGCATTCAGAGGAAGAGAAGCTCTATATCCAGAACCAGTCCAATTCGGATCAAGCACTGCAGGCGCACTCAAAGATTTTGGACTGGACTGGTCACACTTCAACATACAAGCTGGCCTATTTGAAGCAGAGGGAATCGAACCTGACTCAGACAAAACCATCTTCCCAAACGTCAACATCGACACAAAAGTAGGAGGCATACCACTCAAAGTACCCGTCTTGAACGGTGCATTCGGCTCCACCGACGTAGCCAGACTAAATTGGGAAGGCCTTGCAGTAGGCGCGGCACTTGCAGGAGCATCGATAATCGTTGGAGAAAACGTCTGCGGCATGGATGTTGAAGCCCAAATCACAAATGGAAAAGTCACTGCGTCAAAAGAATTGAAGCGCAGAGTTGACTTGTTCCGAAAATTCTGGGACGGAAAACACGGCGAAGTGGTGGTACAAACAAATGTGGAAGACCAAAGACTAGGCGTTGACGTCTACGCTATATCAAAGCTCGAAGTGAACGTCATTGAAAGAAAATGGGGACAAGGAGCAAAGGCCATCGGAGGAGAAGTCCGAGTAAGAGATCTGGAAAAGGCTATTTTGCTCAAGAAGCGAGGCTACGTGGTAATCCCTGATCCAGAAGACCCCACAGTACAGCAAGCATTCAAGGAAGGCGTATTCAAATCCTTCGAGAGACACAGCCGCGTAGGCATACCAAAAGAAAAAAGCTTCATAGAAGACATAGAATGGCTACGCAAACAAGGAGCAAAACACGTAACATTGAAAACAGGAGCATACAGACCATCAGCAGTCGCTTGGACAATGAAAATGGCGTCAGAAGCAAAAATCGACTACGTATCCTTCGACGGAGCAGGCGGCGGAACAGGCATGAGTCCCGTACCAATGATGGACGAAATGTCAATCCCAACAGTCTACCTTGAAGCCACAGTGCTGAAATGCGCACAAATGCTGAAAAAGAAAGGACGATACGTCCCAGACCTTGTCATCGCTGGAGGCTTCATAGAGGAAACATCCATTTTCAAGGCAATCGCCATGAGCAACTTTGGAGATGGCCCATTCATAAAAGCTGTCCTGCTGGGACGCTCACCAATTACAGCGGCTTTCAAGGGAAGCTACTTTAAGCAACTGTCCCAAGAAGGCAAATTGCCAAAGACTTTCGCAGACAGATATGGCACCACGCCAGACAAATTCTTCATCGCTGCGCCAGAACTGAAGGCAAAATACGGTGAACGCTTCAAGGAAATACCATGGGACGCTGTTGCAGTCTACACTTACCTGACAGATCGCATAGGCGTTGGGCTTAGACAGATGTTAGCAGGCAACAGAAAATGGAAGCTTGAACTACTCAGCAGAAACGATCTGATGAGCCTTTCTGAACGAGCCGCAAAAGTCACCGGCATACCAATGCCTGACGAAATAGAAAAAGATGCTATCGAAAAAATCCTCGATTAGCATCCTCTTCTTTTCTTTTTTCAGAATCCCTGAGTAAGCCTTAAATTCTCGTGCACTGTCATCCAGAAAAACTGGTAGGAGAGTTTACCATGGGAAAAGAACTAACACCCTATGGCGTCGCACTAGAACAGCTGAAACTAGCTGCTGAAAAACTGAATCTTGAACCTGGAATACACGAAATGCTGAAAGTTCCAAAACGCTCGCTCACAGTCTCCGTAGCCATAACACTGGATAATTGTGATTTCGGAGTTTTCCAAGGCTGCCGTGTACAGCACTGGGATGCAAGAGGACCTTTTAAGGGCGGCATTCGCTATCACCCAAACGTTACCTTGGATGAGGTGACGGCACTTTCAATGTGGATGACGTGGAAATGCGCAGTCGTAGACATACCTTATGGAGGCGCAAAAGGCGGCATCTGCTGTAACCCTAAGGAAATGTCAAGAGGCGAACTGGAGAGACTGACAAGACGATACACCGCTATGATCTTCGATTTAATCGGACCTTACCGAGATGTGCCTGCACCAGACGTCTACACGGATGCCCAAACAATGGCATGGATAATGGACACATACAGCCAAATCAAAGGCTATAGTGTTCCCGAATGCGTTACTGGAAAACCCATCAGCATCGGCGGTTCAGAAGGACGAGCAGAAGCCACATCACTCGGAGTAGACATCTGCGCCCGAGAAGCAGCCAAAAACATCGGATTGAAAATTAAAGGAGCAACAGTCGCCGTTCAAGGCTTCGGCAACGTAGGCTGGAACGCTGCAAAAATAGCACACGACTGGGGCGCAAAGATCGTCGCAGTAAGCGATTCAGCAGGCGGAATCTGCAATCCAAAGGGATTGGACCCCTACAAAGTGTACGAACACAAAGTCAAAACAGGATCCGTAGCCAAGTTCAAAGGAGCAGAAAGCGTAACAAACGAAGAAGTGCTTGAAACGAGATGCGACATACTGATACCTGCCGCCCTAGAAAACCAGATAACTAGGTCAAATGCGGATAAGGTTAAGGCGAAGATTGTGGCTGAAGGAGCAAACGGACCCACAACGCCAGAAGCAGACAGAATACTTCATGAAAAAGGAGTCATCCTCATTCCAGACATCTTAGCAAACGCAGGAGGAGTAACAGCAAGCTATTTCGAGTGGGTTCAGAATCTGGAGCGAGAACACTGGACTGTTGAAGAAGTAAACACGAAATTGGAAGCCAAGATGATAAAGGCTTTCAACGATGTGTACAAGCAGGGAAAGACAGAGAAATGTGAAATACGCACAGCAGCCTTGATGCTGGGCGTAAGAAGAGTGGCTGAGGCAATAAAGACGCTTGGCTTGTGGCCTTAGCAAGCAAGAAAACCCTCCCATTTTTTATCACTTTTCAAAGAACCGAAGTTTTCAGTCAGTTTTAGGTTTTTGCTAAGTTTTTAATCTAGGTTTTTAAACTGCATCTCTTATATTTGCTCAATAGAGTAGCTTCAGAGAGAGGGGATTGGAGTGCTGAAAGCAGTAAGCAAGAAGATAGAAAAGATGGATTTCGATTTTGAACATTCCCAAGTGAGGATTATTGCTAACCGAAATTGTCCTGAAATCAAACTTGTCGGTTTGGATGTGGGTCCATTTGAAGAAGGAAATGAATACGAGACTTACTATTGGGTAGCTCTCGAGTTAGAAAAGGCTGGAATTGCCCGATTCCGCGAAGACGAAACCATTGGAACCGCCAAACTCAACAAAATTCAATGGACAGAATGCGTCCAAACATCAGGACAAATATCCAAGCTTCCCGATGATTTCTATCCCAAACTCCGCAGATATATCACTCAACTAAAACAAGATGCTGCCAAAGCCCCGGAAAAAATGCGGGAATATGAAAGAGCCGGACAATTAACACGAGACATTATCAATTCTCGAATGAAAAAAATCGTTTCACTAGCTTCCACGCCAACCCGAACAGAACAGGCTCTCAAGAACTTCACAAAAGAGGAGAAGTTCCTCTACGAGCATCTTTACAGGTTCATAAATGGATGGCGCAATCGAATAATTGAGCAGGGAGAGACAGAACAATGACTGAAGAGTTGGAAACAGTAGATCCTCAAGAGCAATTCCAAGAGTTTTTCAAAACAGAAAAATACCGTCAAAGAATATCACAAATGGCGGTAGCGGGCAAGACTTCACTAGCAGTTGATTTCGAGGATTTACTGACATTTGATCAACGATTAGCCGAAGAACTGCTTGAAAAGCCAGAAGAATATCTAAGGTATGCGAACAACGCAGCATATCAACAGCTACGAATCGAAGATCTCGAATACGCCGAAAAATTGGAAGCAGACGCCATCAACGCGAGAATCGTACGGTTATTAGAACCCACACAACTGCGAAAACTCGGATCCGAAAATATTAGCAAACTCGTCATGGTTGAAGGCATAGTTGTCCGTTCAACACCAGTCCGCCCGCTAGTGCTCCAAGCCGCATTCAAATGCAGAAGATGCGGCGAACAAACAATCGTGAACCAGACAGGACAATTCGTCAAAGCACCATTTGCATGCAAAAACCCTTCATGCGTCGCAAAAGGCCCATTCGATTTTGTCCAAGAAGAATCAACATTCATAGATTCACAAGACCTTCGCATACAAGAAAGACCAGAAGACCTGCCGCCTGGACAACTTCCCAGAACTCTGGGCATCAAGCTGGTGGGAAAAGAGATTGTTGATGTCGCAAGACCTGGCGATCATATCTCAGCAGTTGGCATCGTACGCGCTTTCGCACCAACCTTTAGAGGAGTTGGAAAACTCCGTGCATTTCTGCTGCACTTAGACGCAAACTCAGTTGAAGTCTTAGGAAAAGAACCAGAAACAGCATTGCCAACCCCTGAAGAAGAAGAGAAAATCCTCGAACTCGCCAAGGACCCGTGGATTCATAGAAAAATCATAAGCTCAATAGCTCCATCAATCTACGGCTATGAACACATAAAAGAATCAATAATGTACCTGCTTTTTGGCGGTGTCGGAAAAACCCTGCCAGACATCACCATACGAGGGGAATTGAACGCTCTTTTGGTTGGAGACCCGGGAACGGCAAAGTCTCAGCTTCTGCAATATGTGTCAAGAATTGCGCCACGCGGCTTGTACACTTCTGGACGAGGAACGACAGCAGCAGGTCTGACCGCAGCCGTGATTCGAGAGAAAGGAGGCGGAATGAGCTTGGAAGCTGGAGCGCTTGTGCTTGCCGACAAGGGAATAGCATGCATCGATGAGATGGACAAAATGCGCCCAGAAGACAGAGTTGCCATTCACGAAGCCATGGAACAGCACACTGTCTCAGTAGCAAAAGGAGGCATAGTCGCTACGCTAAATGCAAG
>Ga0315268_10002940_pt1 | contig 18939 bp, 17 predicted proteins | sample C1_top_MG_FD_204535 | JGI IMG/M metagenome (GOLD analysis project Ga0315268, IMG submission 204535) | Sediment microbial communities from Yellowstone Lake, YNP, Wyoming, USA - C1_top | ecosystem: Environmental > Aquatic > Freshwater > Lake > Sediment | place: USA: Wyoming | collected 2017-08-01
TGATTGTGGAAATACCAATGTGGGGGGTGAATAAGAGTTTGAACGTGGTGGTAAGTACCGCAATAGCATTGTACAAATTGCAACTTTAACTAGTTATAGGATATAATGTAAGATGATGGTGGAATCTAAGTTGGACTGTTTGAAAAATTGTAAGGCTTGGTGTTGTACGTCAAGAACGCTGGCTTTTGATTTTACCGATCGGGAAGCCAATTTTATGGTAAAAAGCGGTGCAAATTTAACTTTTGTCGAGGGAACGGGGTATTTTATGAATTCAGACTGTCCCTTTTTAAGAGGAAAAAAGTGTGTTTTACATAAGAATGGGATGCAACCACAATGCTGTGGGGATAACCGGGTAGGGGAGGAGCTGTGTTTGAAAATTAGGGCAAGGGTGTTTAAGCGATCTGAAGTAGAATAAACAAGGCAATTGCGCTTTACAAACTACTGGAATTTAGTTAGAATGGCGGGTACTTCAGGGAAGTTTGGCTCTTTAAAAAGTGAGAATGCAGTAAATCATTTAATGTAATTTTTTAATGTCAGTAACACTTTTTGTTTTTCAAGAAGTGGTAGGCCCCGCCTATGGCGGGGTTATTTTGAGAGTTTGATCCTGGCTCAGGATGAACGCTGGCGGTGTGCCTTAAGCATGCAAGTAGAACGATTGTGTAGAAATCGTAAGATTTTTAGACAGTAGTTGCAGACGGGTGAGTACAGCATAGGAATCTACCCATTGGCGGGGAATAACTTGTCGAAAGACGGGCTAATACCGCATAAGATCGTAAGATGAAAGGCCTTAACGGGCCACCGATGGAGGAGCCTATGTCCTATCAGCTAGTTGGCGGGGTAATAGCCCACCAAGGCGACGACGGGTAGCTGGACTGAGAGGTTGGTCAGCCACAATAGCACTGAGATACGGGCTATACGTCTACGGACGGCAGCAACTGGGAATCTTGCGCAATGGGCGAAAGCCTGACGCAGCGACACCGCGTGAAGGATGAAGGCCTTAGGGTCGTAAACTTCTTTTGACCCGCTATATGGTGGGTAGAATAAGCACCTGCTAACCACGTGCCAGCAGCCGCGGTAATACGTGGGGTGCAAGCGTTATCCGGATTTACTGGGCGTAAAGAGTTCGTAGGTTTTTGGGTACATCTTGTTTTAAAGTCCGAGGCTTAACCTCGGGAAGGGATAAGATATGGCCCGAATTGAGTTTGCTAGGGGGTACTGGAACTGATAGTGTAGCAGTGAAATGCGTTGATATTATCAGGAACACCGAGAGCGAAGGCAGGTACCTGGGGCACAACTGACACTGAGGAACGAAAGCTAGGGGAGCGAAAGGGATTAGAGACCCCTGTAGTCCTAGCCGTAAACAATGTTCGCTTGATTTCCCTGATGTATTTCGGGGGGGTCGGAGCTAACGCGTGAAGCGAACCGCCTGGGGAGTACGACCGCAAGGTTAAAACTCAAAGGAATTGACGGGAAGGCGCACAACCAGGGGAGCATGTGGTTCAATTCGATACAAAGCGATAGACCTTACCCAGATTTGACATGATACCGTGTATTCTTGTGGAAACACGAGGAAATCCAACGAAAGAAGGATGGTATCACAGCTGCTGCATGGCTGTCGTCAGCTCGTGCCGTGGGGTGTCGACTTAAGTGTCGAAACGAGCGCAACCCTTATTCTGTGTTAAATATCCACAGGAGACTGCCTCGACGTTTGTCGGGGAGGAAGGAGGGGATGACGTCAAGTCAGCATGGCGCTTATATCTGGGGCCACACACATCCTACAATGGAAAGTAACAGCGGGTTGCCAAGCCGTAAGGCGGAGCCAATCCCAACAAAACTTTCCTCAGTTCAGATTGAGGGCTGAAACTCGCCCTCATGAAGCCGGACTTGGTAGTAATCGCGGAACAGCAGGCCGCGGTGAATACGTTCTCGCCTTTTGTACACACCGCCCATCAAGCCAGCAAAGTCGGCAGTACCTGAAATTCTGGGTTTCCCGGGACAAGGGTAAGGTCGGCGATGAGGGCTAAGTTGTAACAAGGTATCCCTAGCCGAAGCTGGGGATGGATCACCTCCTTTCTGGAGATTAATCCACGGTCCTGTACCATACGGTACGGGAGAATTATCACCCGAAGGTTTTAGTTAGTCTTTCGATAATCTAAACTAACTCGGTTACCGGAAAAGACCAAACGTCAAAGGAATTTTCGCGGTACCTACCACTTCTTGAGAAACACTTCGGCTTCGCTCAGTGCAAGCCATGTGTCAGATTACATTAATAAAACCAGAACCCGCTTCAAATGGCGGGTTTTTTGGTGGTAAGATTTTGTTTATGAAAGGATATTGGTTGGGGATGGTAATAGCGGTAATATTATTTGCCGGGGTTTTGATGTGGCATAAGCAGGCGTTTTCAAATCAGAAATTGCTGGAAATGATTAATACACCGACCAAATTAAAAGGGATGACGGATAATTATTGCTTATATCAAACTGCTTTGGATCCGAAAGAGCCAAACGAACTGGCGGTAAAAGTTACTTTTGTATGCGGAGGCAGACAAGCTCTAAATACTATATCTTGGACAACTGTTACGCAGCCGACTTTGGCGGGAATTATAGAGCAAATAGCCCGGATTAATGGGATGAATTATCCCAAGATGGGTCTTTATTGTAAGATTGACGGAAGGATAGTTGCGGATGATTCCGGGGTGTTAAGTCCCGGTAATCAGGTAGTGTGTCAGGTACCTATATGAGGCAGGTAAGAGTATTTATTGTTGCGGGGATATTGGTAGCGGGGTTTTGGTTAAGATATCAGCACTATGATCAGGTGCCTTTGGTGGGAGATTCAATGGATGAATATAGTTTTTCCTGGTTGGGTCTGTCTTTAATTCGTCTGGGTGTGCCAGTTGCGGCGATGGGGGTAGGGGGATATGAAAATAATATTTATAGATATATTAATGTTGACAGGGTTTTCCAAACAGGTAGATACGCCTCCCCGATTAAAATTAATTACCCATGGTTCGATCATCCGCCACTTTTAGGACTGGTTACCGGAGGTTATGCATATATGTCCGGAGCCAGGGTATTTGAAGATACTTCCCTGTTTATTATTCGAAAACCAATGGTAATTATCGGAGTAGCGGCAATAGCACTGGTAATGCTTTTGGCTTATGAATTTTGGGGATATTGGCCAGCAATATTATCCGGAATTATCTATGCCACCAGTCCGTTGGTAGTAGTGTCGTCCAGAATGGTGCAAGCAGAGAACTTGCTAATTATTTGGTTTATGTTAATTTTACTGGGTCTTAAGAAACAAAATTGGTTGTTGGCGGGAATTATTACAAGTTTAGCCTTGTGGACGAAGTTTTCCGCGGTCGTGATATTTCCGGTTGTTTTTTGGCAAATACTAAATCACAATGATAAATCGGCATTAAAAAAGTTCATGTGGGGAGTGATACCGGGAATTGTTTTGTTGGGAATATATTATGGTGTGCAGGGCTTTGATACTTTTTGGGCGGTGAATGCTGCAAATGCCGGTAGAGAATATGCAATAGGGTCAATGGCTCTTATTGAGTTAATAACCAAACAACGAATAACGCATACTAAATTTTTGACTGATGGCTGGATATTGTCTTCCTGGTTGGCCTTTTTTGGAACTGTTTTGGTCAATAAGAAAATTAATTTATTGCATGTTTTTGGAATTGCTTACTTAGCGGTATATATATTGTTTGGAAATTATCCTCACGGTTGGTATGCTACACCCTTTTGGCCGGTGCTAATAATATTTTTGGGGAAATATATTTATGATGGAATTATCGAGGCAGAAAAGAGGTGGCAGGTAATATTGGTGTGTTTAATTCCTTTGGGGGTGGGAATAAATCGATTGTGGACATACCCCAATTTTGCTAATTTGGCTGACGCGTGGAGGTGGGGGATTTTTGGTTTATTGATGGCTGTACTATTATTTAACAGAATTAAGTTATTGAATAAGGTAATAATCTTAACGACAATATTGTTACTTGTGGCGGCGGTCGTAACAAATGCAATATGGGTAGGACAATTGGACGTATCGGTGTGGTATAAAGTATATTAAGAGATATGGGGAAAACAAAAGAGGAAAAAATTAAAGAATTAAGAGAAAAATTGGCTAAATATCGGCTGATTTACGAACAGAAGCGGCGGGAGTTTCGGGGAGTGAGACATGAAGACTCGTTATCGGAATTGAGATATACACAGTTTATGGTCTACAAAAACATGGTAGAAAGTTTGGAAGGAGAAATAAGGAACCTGATCGGTTAAGGTGCTTCACGATTCAGGCAGGCTGACTGAGGAAGACAGATATTGTTTTTAATATCCCAACAAGGACATGATGAGCGAGGGTAAAGAAGAATTAAGTTAAAATCCGTGAGTGGGGTATTGTCTTGGGCTAAGACAATAATCTTATTGTCGCTATATTTAAGAGTAGCGTAAGGTTTTTGCATAGGTTCCAAGAGAATTTCAGTAGATTCTAAGGAAATAGATTTGAACTTGTTTTGGTAAAAATCAATGTTACTGGGGTAGTTAATTATTAGACTTTGTAAATCATAAGTTTTTATTTTGTTATTCGAGAGAATAAACAGGTGGCTGTCCGGTAAAAATAAAGCATCTAAGAGTTGATTGTTGTTGAAATTTTCCAGAGTAACCACTTTGTTTAGTGACAATACGTAAATTGTTATGGCCGGGTTTTTGGGGTTGGATAAATTTTCAAACACAGCAATTTTACCCTCCGGCGAGAGGAAATATTTGGTGTTTATAGGACAAATAGTATTGGAGATAGTACGATCATTAGGAAGGTTGAAAGAAGGGGTTTCGTTATTGTTTAAAGCGATTAATACTTTACAATCCGGGGTGAAAGTGAGATAGGAAATTATTACTTCACGAGGTTTGACAGCAATTTGCTCTTGGTATGGAGTAGGAGTCGGGATTACAGTAAACATACCCTTACATATAGAATTGGGGAGACATTGATAGGTGTTACTGTCCCAACAAGGACAGACCGGGGGAGGAATCCAAGCGGGGACAATAGCGGCGTTATTTAAATAGATCCGAAGGATAAAGCCGGCTATTAAAAACATTCCAGAGAGACTTAGGAGAGAATTTTTGAATAATGCAGACATGGGTGGACGGACAAGGAATCGGACCTTGAACCTCATTCTTATCAGGAATGCGTTCTACCATTGAACTATCCGTCCGTGGAATGAGTGAATTATATCTTAATTGCCTAAATTTCGGGAGGGAAGTGGTGGGGTGAACTGGGATAAGATATAATCGGAGGTTGGTTTATGAGAAATATATTTAAAAACAAATGGGTGTGGGTGGCGGTAATTATTGTCATGTTTGGAGTATGGAGATGGAGAGTGGGGGCAAACAAGACAACGAATGGGACAAAAGAGCGGGTGGTAATGGCAGAAAAGAGAGAGGTGTTTTCGACACTGACAATCTCCGGAGAAATAAAGGCGGAAAAACAGGCAATTTTAAACTTTCCCATTTCCGGAAAATTGGCATATATCAGTGTAAAAAATGGGGATAGTGTAAAAAAGGGACAAGTTTTGGCATCACTGGATTTGGGAGACCTGGAAGCTAATCAAACCAAGGCTTATTATGCATATCTATCGGCAGATGCGTACGCAAAAAAAATTGAGGATGAGATCAAAGGTCATGATGCGGATGAAACATTTACACAAAAATATACGCGGGTGTCGGCTCAAACTACTCGTGATGCGGCTTATGATACTTGGTTGTCGGCCAGGCGAGCGGTAGAAAATGCCCGGTTGGTGGCACCTTTTGCGGGGATAGTCACAAATGTGACCAGTAATGTGGTGGGGGATACAATTTCAGTGGGAGATGGAGCGACGGTGGTTGAACCAAAGAGTTTATATTTTGAAGGTGAGATTGACGAAACCGATATTGGTAAATTGCCGGCTACACCCAAAATTGATGTATCTTTGGATGCGTTTTCGGGGGCAACTTTTTCGGGAACGCTGGAGAATATCGGGTTTGCTTCGAGATTATCTTCTACAGGCGCTACAGTCTATCCTGTGAAAATAAAATTGTCCTTCGGTTCTGCTCAGAATTCGCTGCGGCTCGGGATGAACGGGGATGCAAAAATAATTTTGGATGAGAGAAAGAATGTAATTGCGGTACCTGTAGACGCAGTGGTTGATGGTCATGTGACTAAGAAAAACGGGGAAGTAAAACAAGTGAAGGTGGAGGTAGGACTGGAGGGAGATATTTATACAGAAATCAAATCGGGCTTGAGTGAGGGGGATCAAATAATAATAAAATAATGATCAAGCAAAATATAAATCCAGTAGTTGAATTTAAAGATGTTTCACGGATATATGGAAGTCCTGAGAACGGGGGGGTGGCGATAAGGGCTTTAGATGGGGTAAGTTTTAGGATATATGAGGGCGAATATGTGGCAGTTACAGGACCATCGGGATCAGGAAAGTCGACACTTTTACATCTGCTGGGACTTTTGGAACGGCAATCAGCAGGAGAAATATTTATAAACGGAACGGAAACAAATAAATTAACAGATAATGAGCTGGCAAAATTGCGCAACAAAAAAATTGGCTTTGTTTTTCAGCAGTTTAATTTATTGCGTAAAACTTCGGCATTAAAAAATGTGGAACTACCTTTAATATATGCGGGTATTTCAAAGGATGACAGGTATGAACAAGCAAAACAAGAATTAATAAAGGTGGGATTGGGAGATAGACTATTTAACGGACCATCACAGCTTTCGGGAGGACAGCAACAGCGGGTAGCTATCGCCAGAGCATTGGTTACCAATCCGGCAATGTTATTGGCTGATGAACCGACGGGAAATTTGGATTCCAAAACCGGCGAACAAATACTGGAATTGTTTGAAGAGTTGTACAAAAAGGGGATAACCATTATTATGGTGACGCATGACCGGGGAATTGCCCAGAGGGCAAAAAGGCAGATTGTAATTAAAGATGGAAAAATTGTCAGTGACAGTTGATCTGACGATGAATTAATATGGATATTTTTGAATTATTAAGGAGTTCAGTGCAAGCTATACGAACAAATAAAGTTCGGTCATTTTTGACAACATTGGGGATTATCATTGGGGTCGCTTCGGTAATTCTGCTGGTGTCGATCGGGAATGGTTTGCAGGCATTTGTAACAAAACAGTTTCAGGATTTGGGATCAAATTTATTGTTTATTGCTCCCGGGAAAGTGAATATTCGTAGTGGGGGCGGGCCGCCAATCAGCGCAGAAGCTAAATTTACTTTTGATGATGTGCGGGCCTTGAAAAATTTAGGAGCGCCGATTACTGATGCGTTTGGATCGATATTGAAACCGGCCACGGCGAAATATATTAACAAAACCTATGACATTACAGTATTGGGAGCGGTGGCAAACTATAACAAGATCAGAAATATTGGTGTAAAAACCGGGTCGTGGTTTAATGTGTCGGCGGTGGAAAGGTCACAAACAGTGGTGGTGCTAGGGCCAAAAGTGGTGGAAAAATTATTTCGAACGGACGAGGACCCCATGGGAAAAGAAATTGACGTTTCCGGACGTAAATGGCGGGTAATCGGGGTAACTGAATCCAAAGGAGGAGGAATAGGGGGGACCGGGGATGTGGATAGTTATATTTATGTGCCAGTGACTGCAGCGCAAAAAGTATTTGGAATCAAAAGGCCGGCAGCAATGGCGGTGCAAGTGGATGATCCGATAAATATTTCGGTAGCGACAAATATGATCAAAAGATATTTCACCCGTAAAGGGCTAACAGCCGATGACTATACAGTGTTGGAACCGAAAGAAATTTTGGATCAAATAAATACTTTTTTAGGTGCGGTGACAGCGGCATTGTCGGGAATTGCCGCGATTTCACTGGTTGTGGGGGGGATCGGGATTGCCAATATCATGCTGGTATCGGTGACGGAAAGAACTAGGGAAATTGGCCTTCGCAAGGCCTTGGGGGCGACGAATCATGACATTCTGGCCCAGTTTTTGATTGAGTCAATTATGCTGTCGGCTTTGGGAGGATTGATCGGGATTGCAATTGGCTGGGGGTTATCGGAAGTGATTAAGCAGTTTATAGAAACTTCAGTGTCATCGGGATCAGTGCTTTTGTCATTTGGGATATCGGCTTTGGTCGGAATAGTTTCCGGTTTTGCACCAGCTTGGCGGGCGTCAAGACTGGATCCGATTACGGCGTTGAGGTATGAGTAATAATACGCTTGTAGACGTGTGAAGGTATACTATAATGCCCTTAGTTTATGGAGTGTGAACCATCTGAGATCTCGTCAGTTGTTTATGTTTTTCATGATGCAACAGAAAATAAATTTCTGTTAGAAAGAAGGGCACAAAGTAATCCCGTTTGTCCGAACGAGGTTATGTTTCCATCAGAAAAAGGTATTCAGGAACGAACGGAGAATTTAATAAGTAGAGGATGCAGAGAGGAATTTGGGAAAAATGTTAAATTGGAAAATTATGTTTCCTTACAACCATTTGCCGGTCAGGTTGGAAATTTGGGGATGGGTATAATTAATACTATTGTAATTAGTAAATGGAGCGGCCACATTGTAAACGTGGAACCAGAAAAAGCCCTACATATTTGGGTGGAAAGAAAAGATGTTTTGAAGACATTGACGAAAGTCGAAAGTAAACTTTTATTTCTATTGGTATTGAGCTATTTAAGAATTATTTCCCATGCAGATTTTTGTGATGCCCCTGAGGTAGCAGTCCAAATATAGTAGTGAATTTACTTATGGAGCAAGTGTAGGGGTGGGAGAAGGAGTGGCGGAAGGAATGGGGGTAGACGATGGAGCGACTGAAGGTGCCGGTGTAGTGGTTGTATTAACAATGGGGAGAGTGAAGTCTTTGATTTCCTTGACTTGGGTAATGGTCTTAGCCAGGTTGTTCCAGAGACCCTTGACGCGGATTTTGTGACCAACCAGGATGTCGGAAAGACTCATGGTTTGTTGTTTGCGGTTGATGATTTTGGCGGACGATGAGGCAGTTACTGTTTGGAAATCGCGCTTTTTAGTTTGCATGGTAATAGTGCTTCCGGAAATGGAGGTGACAGTGCCAAAGAAAGTGCCAAAACGCATTTGGATAGAGGTGTCGCGAATAAGTGTGGCATTGATGATAGTTTTTTGGTCGTCAGCCCATTTGCCCTGGATGTCCAAAAGATCACCGACTGACATTTCAGAGAGGGTAGCCTTACCCCAAAAGCGACGGCGAAAATGGGTTTTGTCCGAAATATTGACAGTGTAGATTTTACCTTCTTTTTCAACAGTTAAAGCAGTATCGGATTTGGAAGTTAATTTAGCTTGCTTGAGACCGGCGCGGGTGTTTTTGAAATTCTGAATTTTATCTTTAAGATTTTGAATTTTTCCTTTGACTTCTTCACGAATTTGTTGGCCTTGTCCGGATGGAGTAGCCACCTTAGCGGAAACCGGAACTGAGGCCACTACAAATATGAGTATTAAGCTGAGAAACAGAGCTGTCTTTTTTGACATGGGGATAATATAGCACAATTTAATTTTTATGGCTAATATTGTCTTATAGTCTAGCCTATTGACAGAGAGGGTGGGGCAGGGTAATATCAGGTTACCTTTTTCGAAGGGGCTCTGTTTGGAATTCATGTTAAAAATAACGACTATTTCAAAAAAATATACGCAAGTGTGATGCTTGTGCGAGAGTAGTCGGATCAGAGGCCTCCAAGGAATTGGGGGCTTTTTTAAATGTTTTGGGAACCGCAAATTAGCTTTTGGGCCGCTAGCTCATTTGGCTAGAGCGCGTCATTTGCAATGACGAGGTGAGGAGTTCGAATCTCCTGCGGTCCACCAAAGTGTTTAAAGGGCGTGTGGCACTTTAAAAAGTGAAGAGAAAAATTAAAATAGTAGAGCCGTAAATTTACTTCCATAAAGCAGGCAATGGATGCCTAGGATGCATTGGCCGATGAAGGACGTACATAACCACGATAGTCGTCGGGGAGCTGTTAAGAAGCTTTGATCCGGCGGATTCCGAATGAGGAAACTCACCCTTTTAGGGTAGCCCTGTACCATACGGTACAGGACAGGGAACGCCTCGAACTGAAACATCTAAATAGAGGCAGGAAAAGAAATCACAGAGATTCCGTAAGTAAGCAGCGAGCGAAAGCGGAAGAGCCTAAACCCCACTACGCTCCGCAAGGAGCTTCGAGGGGTGTTGCGGGGCAGACGATATGGAATGAAACAAGGATAATTGAATGGTTTGGAAAAGCCAGCCATAGAGCGTGAGAGCCGCGTAAGTGAAATCCAAGTTTCTCCTAGTTTGTACCCAAGTACCATGAGAGACACAATCTTGTGGGAATCCGGGGAGACCACTCTCCAAGGCTAAATACCAATGCGTACCGATAGTGAACTAGTACCGTGAGGGAAAGGTGAAAAGAACGGGTGAAACCCGAGTGAAATAGAAACTGAAATTGTCTGCTAACAATCAGACGGAGCTTCCCCACGCAAGTGGGGGTGTCACGTCGTGCCTATTGAAGAATTATCCGGCGAGTTTTCGTTTCGTGCAAGCCTAACCCCGCTAAGCGGGGGTAAGCGCAGGGAAACCGAGTCTTAACAGGGCGACAAAAAGTACGAAATGGAAGACCCGAAACCTGGTGAGCTAATCATGAGCAGGGTGAGCCCCGTAGAAATACGGGAGGAGGCCCGTACTCGTCAGAGCTACAAATCTGTGAGATGACTTGTGATTAGGGGTAATATGCCAATCGAACCAGGAGATAGCTGGCTCTCCCCGAAATATATATAGGTATAGCCTTCCGTAAAAAACTTACTGCAGGTAGAGCACTGGATGGACTAGCAAGGGTAACCGAGTTAGCCCAATCAAACTCCGAATTGCGGTATTAAGAGCGGAGGAGTCAGAACGACCCGGCTAAGCGGGCCGCTCTAAAGGGAAACAACCCAGATTGCCGTCTAAGGCCTCTAAATAACAGCTTAGTGTAGAACGCAGTTGAATTTCCTAGACAGCCAGGAGGTTGGCTCAGAAGCAGCCATCCTTTAAAGAAAGCGTAACAGCTCACTGGTCTATTTTTGGGAATTTGGCGCGGAAAATGAACCGAGGCTGAAGCTGTTTGCCGAAGATGCAGATTTCCCCGCTTATAGCGGGGGAATGGTAGGGGAGCGTTGTATGTGCTGTGAATGGCGGGTGTAAACCTGTCTGGAGCGCACACAAGTGAGAATGCCGGAATGAGTAGCGTAATGACTGTGAGAATCAGTCACGCCGTATGCCCAAGGTTTCCTGTACAACATTGTTTGGTGCAGGGTTAGTCGGCACCTAAGGTGAGCCTCCGCCAACGCGGAGATTAGCTGATGGACGAGCCGTTTATATTCGGCTACATGGAAAACATCGTTATTATCTAAGGATGGACGGAGTGAGAAGAATCAGGCGGTTGCAATGAATGACCGTGTAAGCAGTAAAATAGTTTGGGTTGGCAAATCCACTCAGACGTTTAAGTTGAGCTGTGACACCAAGTTTGTTAAGCAATTAATGAGCGAGCTGATAAATTTTTATTTTCAAGAAAAGATTCGTAGAGAGATGTTTTTTATGCCGTACCGCAAACCGACACAGGTGGGCGAGTCGAGTAGACTCAGGCGTTCGGGAGAAGGTAGTTCAAGGAACTCGGCAAAAAAGCTGGACGTAAGTTAGCAAGATGTCCTACCCCTATATAAATTTAGGGGTTACAACAAAAGATTACTTTGCGACTGTTTAACTAAAACACAGGTCTGTGCGAAAGCGTAAGCTTAGGTATACAGGCTGAGACCTGCCCAGTGCTCGTAAGTTAAGTGAATGGGTGAGATTACATCAAGCCTTGAAATGAAGCCCGAGTGAACGGCAGCAGTAACTATAGACCGAAAGGTTGTTGTAGTTGTAAAAGTCGACTAAATGCTGGAAGAGCCGTATCGTCGTAGAAATACGAACGGTTGTAGTATCTGACGCTACCAGTTATACTGGTGACAATGCGATCAGGGCGGCAAATCAGCAGGAAAGACTTGAGTCAAGATCAAATTGGTTGTTTCTTGGCAGGATTTGTAGAAGGTGAAGGGAGTTTCAATGTTTCATTACGACGGAAAGTTGACTACAAAGTCAAATGGCAAGTGGTAATGAGTTTTAATGTTTCACAAAAAGATCGAACTGTATTAAACATATTAAAAGATCAGTTAAAGTGTGGAATTATTAAAGTTCGGAAACGAGACAATCTCCATTCATATGATGCAACAAATCCAGAAGACATAATCAAAAAAATTATTCCATATTTTCAGAAATATCCAGTTTTATCAGAATCCAAAAAGAAAAATTTTACGATTTTTTGTAAAATCGCAAAATTAATGGAGGATGGTGAACATCGGAATTTAAATGGTTTAAGAAAAATCCTGGAACTTCGAGAAAAAATTAATGAAGGGAAGGGAAGAACCAGAAAATATGACATTAATGACGTTTTTGATTCAAGAATCCTCAGAGACTATACGTCGACCTCCGATGAAAAATCGTGAGATGATATAGTCCGATCTCATGGGCAATCATGAGACTCCGTAAAATCGGAGCTTGTAACAAATTGAACTGTTCTATGGTAGCGAAGTTCCTTGTCGGGTAAGGTCGTGAAAAACTTGCTCGATCCCACTTCGCCCCTAAAGGGGCTACGATTGGGACACTCAGGAATTTTGTTATCAATGTGTTTAAGCAGATAAAAGAATCACATTTCATGCTAGAGTGGAAAATTTGGCTATATGCTGGAATAACTCTGTATCCTAAAGTACCAGAAATGGTGACAATTTTTAGGTGGAGTCAATCAGCAGGAAAGGCCCCGCCAACGGCGGGGAATCCTCAACGACTACACGCCAAACTCCGATGCTAATCGGAGAAGATATAGTCTGATCTGCATGGCGACATGCAGCCAACAAAATTATTGAAGTTCCGACCCGCATGAAAGGTTTAACGACAGAGTAACTGTCTCGAACTATCACCCGGCGAAATTGAATTGGCTGTGAAGATGCGGCCTAACTCTACTAGGACAAAAAGACCCTATGGAGCTTTACTGTACCCTGGCTCTGTTTTGGATGCGAAAATAGTTTAGTGTAGGAGGGAGACTCGACGCAAGTCGGGGCAACGATGAAACACCTCCCGTTTTTGAATCTCAAAACTAACCCACCCCGCCTACAAACGGCGGGGGGAACAAAGTCAGGATGGCAGTTTTACTGGGGAGGTATCCTGCTAAATTGTAACGCAGGAGTACTAAGGTGCACTAGGCTCGGATGGAAATCGAGCTTTATCGTGTAACGGCATAAGTGCGCTTGACTGTGAGGGTGTCAACCCGAACAGATGCGAAAGCAGGTCGTAGTGATCCCCCGATCGTACGTGGGTGCGACGGGGCTTAACGGATAAAAGCTACCCTAGGGATAACAGGCTGATCGCCGCCAAGAGTCCATATCGACGCGGCGGTTTGGCACCTTAACCAAACAGGTCAAAGGGGTGCATAGTCAGTAATGACTACATGCCATGTTATATTCAAATCCACAACCTGATGGTTGGGATTTAATATCTCTGTCGGACTTCGTCCGATATATACGCTTATAACACCAACTAACGATTGTGTTATTGCGCGTTGAGATAAAAAATTTATTAACGTTTCTGAACATTTTTTTGGTAAATATTTTCTGACTCATATCGGAGGACTCCTTAACATGCCGAACAATTAAGGACAATTCCGAGGGAAGTTGGGACGTACCATACGGTACATCCTTAACCCCGTATCGACTTGTGGTTTCAAGACCACGGGCGTGTACCAGACGGTACATGCAAGACGTCAGCTCCTGCACCATACGGTACAGGATGAAGGTATAGTCAGCGCTTCAAGTAATTGAAGTCTAAATGCGATGTCGGCTCATCCTATCCTGGGGGGGCAGTACCTCCCAAGGGTCCGGCTGTTCGCCGGTTAAAAGGGTACGCGAGCTGGGTTCAGAACGTCGTGAGACAGTTCGGTCTCTATCCAGTAGAGTCATTGGGGTTTTTGAGGGGGTCCGACCTCAGTACGAGAGGACCAGGTTGGAGACACCGCTGGTGTTCCGGTTGTTCCCGTCAGGGGCATCGCCGGGTAGCTACGTGTCTATGGGATAACCGCTGAAAGCATATAAGTGGGAAGCCTTACCCAAGACAAGAAACCCTTATCAGATCCGTGGAAGACTACCACGTTGATAGGCTGGCAGTGTAAGCATAGTAATATGTTTAGCTAACCAGTACTAATTGATCGACTAGAAGCAGTTTACATAAGCTTTACTATTTATTTCTCTTCACTTTTTAGAGCGTCACCTGCCTGCCGGCAGGCAGGTTTAACAATTTAGAGCGCAATATTCTTAGGCCATTAGAGCGGCGTGGAACTACCTTTTTCCATTCCGAACAGAGCCGTAAAACGCGCCAGCGCGGAAAATAGCTAGGGAGTGATTCCTCGTGAAGATACGTCATGGCCTAAGAATATTGCGCTTTTTTGGTGGAATAGGATTATACTTTAAGTGTTCTTGTTATGGATGTAGTCCAACTTAACGATGAGGCTCTCTTTAATTATGGAGTTTCTCCCCCAAGCTGGTGTGGTGGTACAAATTGGATGCTGACACTCTTGTTTAATTTGCCAAAAATATTTCTTTTGTTAAGTTTTGTATATTTAGCTGTTGCTTATGGAAATAAATGGAATAGAAATTCTAAACTAATACTAGTAGCCTTGATATTCTTGTTGATTTTAATAATTTTTGAGCTTAATATTTTGATTTTTGGATCTTGGCCGATGAGTAGAGATTTAATTTGGAAAAATATATCTAAATATGTGTGTACCTAAAAGTGTGGTTTGAGAATATTGCGCTTTTTTGGTGGTAAAATTTAGTAGTGAAAAAATATAATCCATTCGGGATATTTTTTGTAGGTGGGTTGATGGTGGATATTTTTGCGAAATTAGCCAATTTTTATTACTACAATTTGTCCGGTAGGGAATACTGTAATACTGGAATTGCGCCTTGTTTTGTCGGTTTCTTTGAAATGCATGGGATTCAAATGTTGGGATGGATATTAAGTTTGTTATTAATTAGATACTTTTTATTTAAGAATAATATAAAAAGAAAGTGGTTTGTGTTAATTATGGGAGTGATTGTTTGTTACTTATTGAGTATATTGATTGGATTAAATATCGATTACGAAATATTAAACAAATTCTTGTTTACTAATGCTTTTTTATATTTAATATCTTTTGGAGGCCAATATTTGATATTTAGTAAATGGTTAAGATGATTGTGTATTTAAGAACAGGGTTGTTATTTGTAGCTTGACTGGGTAATTTTTTACTGGTAAAAACAATGGGTGCCGGAGGTAAAGTATATATTTGTTTGTGGGGGGGTGGTTTCCGGCCTGGGAAAAGGAATTGTATGTTCGTCGATCGGAATGTTGCTGAAGTCGTGTGGATATAAAGTCGGGCATATCAAAATTGATCCCTATTTAAATGTAGATGCGGGAACAATGCGACCGGCGGAACATGGAGAAGTTTTTGTGACTGACGATGGAGGGGAGATAGACCAAGACTTGGGGAATTATGAGCGATTTACCAATGAAAGTTACGGTCGGGAAAATAATATTACTTCGGGTAAAGTGTTTCAGACCATAATTGCCAAAGAGAGGGCATTCGAATACGAAGGCCGGGATGTGGAAATGATTCCGGATGTACCAAATGAGATTAAGAGAAGATTCTATGCGTTGGAGACAGGTTATGATTTTATGGTGGTGGAAGTGGGGGGGACGACGGGAGATATTGAAAATTTACCATTTTTGTATGCGGCGCGGGAAGTGGGTCGGGAGAGACAGGCTTTGTATGTTATGGTTTCATATGTACCGTTTTTAAAAAATGTGGGGGAACTTAAAACTAAGCCGACTCAACATGCCGTATCGCAATTGCGGGCAACAGGAATAAACCCGGATATCCTAATAACCAGGGGTGAGGTGCCGATGGATCATCCCCGGCTGGAAACTTTAGCCAAAAGGTGCTTTTTGGAAAACGATGCTATTTTTGATGATCCGGATGCAGAATCAATTTATGATGTACCCTTACTTTTTAACCGGCAGGGTCTGACTAAGAAAATTTTGATGAAATTTGGATTAGCAAACAGAGAACCAAATCTAAAGGAATGGGAAAGGTTCGTGAAAAATATTAAGAAGATAAAAAAGACGGTGACGGTGGGGTTGGTAGGCAAGTATGTTAAACACGGCGGAGCACTACACCGTGATGTGTATGTATCGGTGTTGGAGGCATTGAAACACGCCGGGAGTTATTGGCAGGTTGAAGTAAAAGTGGTTTCAATAGACGCTACAGAGTTTGAAGAGAAACAGTTGGAAAAAATTAAACCGGATGCAGTATTGGTTCCTCAAGGTTGGGGAAGTCGGGGAGTTGAAGGGAAAATCGCGGCGATTAAATGGGCGAGAGAGAATAAAGTTCCATATTTAGGACTTTGTTTCGGAATGCAGATGGCGACCATTGAATTTGCCCGCCATAAGGCCGGTTTGTCCGGGGCTAATTCAGAAGAAGCTGATAATAAGACAAAATATCCAGTGATTCATGTTATGCCGGATCAAAAAGAATATTTAGCCAAGAAACAATATGGAGGGACTATTAGATTGGGATCGTGGCCTTGTCGAGTCAAACCCGGTTCAATTTTGGATAATGTATATAATGAATATGGAAAAGAGCCGAATTTAATTGATGAATATATTATTAATGAGAGACATAGGCATCGGTATGAGTTTAATAATGAGTATCGCGAAAAATTAGAGAAGGCAGGGCTGGTTATTTCAGGGACTAGTCCGGATGGGAAATTAGTAGAGGCGATAGAGTTACCCAAAAAAGTCCACCCGTTTTTTGTGGGAATACAATTTCATCCGGAGTATAAATCCCGACCACTATCGCCACACCCAATATTTGTGGCATTTATAGAAGCCGCGTTGAAATGAATTTTTTTGAGCAAGTCTATGAGGTAGTGAAAAAAATCCCCAAAGGGCAGGTGATGACATATGGGCAAGTGGCGCAAATGTTGGGAACCAGAGACGCGAGGAGAGTAGGGCAAGCGTTGCATGCAAATGACAATAAAAATGTGCCGTGCCACAGGGTAGTTTTTAAAGACGGAGGTTTGGCTCCAAACTATACTTTTGGTGGTGCGGAAGAGCAAAAGAAGAAATTATTGGCTGAGGGGATCAAGTTCAATAATGACAAAGTTGTGCTATAATTTGTAAATCTTAACGAAAGAGAGGTAAACATTTTTGAAAAAAGCGATCAAGGAAATAAAAGCACCTGTGGATAAAAAAGGTGAAGTAAAGCCAAAGAAGGCGGCTTTGACGATGCAGGATTTGTTGGATGGGTATAAAGGGGGGGCGGTGGGTTATAAACGGGGTCAGGAATTGACGGGTAAAGTAGTAGAAGTGACCAAAAGAACAGTATTTATGGATGTTGGAGGTAAGACGGATGCCATTCTCGCTGAGCGGGAATACGATTTGTCGCGGGATTATTTTAAAACACTTAAACCCGGAGATAAGGTAACAGGTGTGGTTTTAGTGACTGAAAATGATGCCGGACAGGTGGTATTGTCTTTGAGACGGGCAGCGACGGAATTAAAATGGAAATATTTTGAACAAGCAATGGCTGATGACGAAATTTTGGAAGTTAAAGGCAAAGGTATCACTAAAGGAGGGGTACTTGTGGAGGCAGATGGGGTGTTTGGATTTATTCCGTCTTCGCAGTTAAGTCATGAATTTGAGGCAGAGGGTGAGGAAGTGACAGGGAGAAAAATTAAAGTTAGAGTAATTGAGGTAGACAGATTGCAAAATCGGTTGGTATTTTCCGAAAAAGCGGTTTCGGAAGCTGTGGAAATTGAAAAGAGAAAAGATGCTTTGTCAGCGGTGGAGGCGGGACATGAATATACCGGAAAAGTGATGGGGATTGTACCGTTTGGGGCGTTTATAGAGATAATTGTACCCAGCAAGGGTAAAGACAAGAAGAAGGAAGAGAAAGAGATTAGGTTGGAAGGATTGGTGCATATTTCAGAATTGTCTTGGGAAAAAGTAGAGGATGTGACAAAAATGATGAAAGAAGGGGATTTGGTACAAGTGCAGGTAATCGGAATGGATGAAGATACTGGCAAACTGGCTTTGTCTATGAAGCGACTGATTGTCGATCCGTGGGTATTAATTAAAGACAGATATAAAGTAGACAGTAAACATTCCGGTAAGGTAACAAAGATTGTGCCATACGGTGTGTTAGTGCGGATGGAAAAAGGTATCGAGGGATTAATTCATGCTTCAAAAATGCCGGCAGATCGAGTATTTCATGATGGCGATGAGGTAGAAGTTTTTGTAGAGTCGGTGGATGTGGAGAAGAGAAGATTGTCACTTGGAGTAGTATTGACTGCAAAACCGGTAGGATACAAGTAGAATGAGGATGTGAAAACCAAAAGCCAATTTGTGTGTCAGCAGTGTGGGTATAGTCAGAGTCAGTGGGCGGGAAGGTGCCCTAACTGTGACAGTTGGAATAGTTTGGTAGAGACAATAGAAAATCAAAGAGCAAATAGCAAAAAGCAAAACTATAAATCAAAAATTTTTAAATTGTCAGAGATTAAGACGGAGAACTTGAGTAGGATTTTGACCGGGGAGAAGGAGCTGGATAATGTGCTGGGTGGCGGAATGGTGCCCGGGATGGTGACATTAGTGGCGGGGGAACCGGGAATTGGAAAGTCGACGCTGTTGACTCAGGTATCACTCAACAGTAAAAATGTTTTGTATGTATGTGGCGAAGAATCGGCTTCACAAGTTGCCTTAAGGGTTAAGAGATTAAGCGATGGAGCGATTAAGCGATTAAGTAGTG
>Ga0315268_10002941_pt1 | contig 18938 bp, 15 predicted proteins | sample C1_top_MG_FD_204535 | JGI IMG/M metagenome (GOLD analysis project Ga0315268, IMG submission 204535) | Sediment microbial communities from Yellowstone Lake, YNP, Wyoming, USA - C1_top | ecosystem: Environmental > Aquatic > Freshwater > Lake > Sediment | place: USA: Wyoming | collected 2017-08-01
TCGGCCGCAATGGTGGCGGTCATGGTCCGGGTGGATTCCAGCTGATTGAACGACAAAAGCGGGGCGTTGCCGGCGGCCATCAGCACCACCATGGTCTCGCCCACCGCCCGGCCCATGCCGAACAGCACCGCCGCCGATACCCCGGGCAGGGCCGCCGGCAGCACCACTTTGACCGCGGTCTGCCAGGGGGTGGCGCCCAGCCCCAGGGCCGCCTCCCGGTAAGATCTGGGCACGGCATTCAGGGCGTCCTCGGCCAGGGAGTAAATGGCCGGTATTATGGCAAACCCCAGGGCTATGCCGGCATTGACGGCATTAAGGCGGTAGGTCCAGCCGAAGACGCTTTTCAGGAAAGAGGCCATTATTATCAGGGCAAAGAACCCCAGCACCACCGAGGGTATCCCGGCCAGCAATTCCACCACCGGCTTGATGAACTCCTTGAGCCGGCGCCCGGCGAACTCCGAGCTGTAGAGGGCCGCTCCGACGGCCGTTGGTACCGCAAAAACCAGGGCTATCAGGGTCACTTTTAAACTGCCAAGGATTATCGGCCACAGCGAGAACCGGGGATTATCCGATACCGGCTGCCAGTCGATCCCCTTGAAGAATTGCCCGAAGGTTATCTCCTGCATCACTTCCCGGCTGAAGAAGATCGGCAATGTCTCCCGCAGTATGAACAGAAAAATCAGGAATATCGCGATGATGGCCAGGGTGGCGGTGATCTTGATGTTGCCCTCTATCACGGATTCCCAGAAGTAACGGAACCTTTTTTTCTGGAGGCTCATGAAGTTGATCCTTATAACAACGCCTAAATCCAGAGGACCTTGGGCCGGTAAAAGTCCCCTGGATCAGGCATTCTTGGTGTTGACCGGCTTATTTTATGGTAAAATATCCTACTTTCTTGACGATCTCCTGACCTTCGGGGGAAAGCACCCATTCCACCAATTTCTTGGTATCACCGCTGGGCTTGCCCTGCAGGTACCAGAACAGGCTGCGGGCCAGGGGATACTGTCCGCTCTTGACGGTTTCGGTGGTGGGCTTAAAGCTGCCCTTGGCGGTCTTGATGGCCACTTCCTTGACGCCCTTGGCATAGGCGGCTCCGCCGTATCCGATCCCGTAGACATCCTTGGCCACGGCATTGACCACCGCCGCGGTGCCGGGCAGGGACTGCATGCTGGAGGTGTAATCGGCATTCTTCAGGGCCACTTCCCGGAAGAATACGTAGGTGCCCGAGCTGTTCTCGCGGCCGTAGACAATGATCTTGGCGTCCGGCCCGCCCAGCTGGGACCAGTTGGTGGTGTATCCGGTGTAGATATCCTTGATCTGGTCCAGGGTCAGCTCGCTGATCTGGTTCTTTTCGTTAAGATACAGGGTCACACCGTCCTTGGCCACCGGGATCTCGTATCCCAGGCTGAAGTACCGGTCGCGCAGTTTCTGTTTTTCCGAATCCTTCATGCTGCGGGAGGCCTGGCAGATGTTGGTGGCCCCGTTGATCAGGGCGGCGATGCCCACGCCCGAACCGCCGCCGGTGACCTGGATCACCGTTCCGGGATTTTTCTGCATGTATACTTCAGCCCAGCGCTGGCCCAGCATCAGCATGGTGTCTGATCCTTTCAGGGTTATGGCCTTCCCGGCCATTGCCATCCCTGACATGATAGCGACCAGGAACACCGCCGCAAATATGATGATTTTCTTTGTCATTTTCAATTCTCCTTAATGATTTTTTATTTTTTAGAACTTGATCTGCATCTGAGCGGTGATCTTGTCTGTCTGGTAGGTCTTGTACTTGGGATGCTGGCTCATTATGCTCATGTCGGTGTTATACAGGGTGCGGTCCGCCGCCAGGGTAAAGCGCACGGCATCATCCCACCAGTAGTTGATCCCTAACGAGAGATTGGAGGTCTGGTCGAACTTCAGGTCGTTGGCTGTCCCGCCGTACATCGTGGTGTCGGAAGAGGTGTTGGGGTCGTAGGTGTCGGCCCGGAAAGCCAAACCGAACTTGTCCCCTATGTTCTGAACCAGCATCACATATCCGCCCAGCACCTTTTTGCCGGTCTGAATGCCCTGGACGCCCTCGGCCAGCAAAGCCGTTCCGCCTATGGGCAGGAACTGGTAATAGGCTTCCATTGAACCGCCCAGCCGTCCCTTGTAATAGTTGCCTGAGGTGGCCGAGGATTTTTCATTGCCGTCATAATAGGAGGCTGTCAGGGAGACCACTCCCAGATCGGCCTTGGCCCGGGCAATGAAATCCTTGGGTTTGGTGGGATCGTTCCAGGTAAAAGTGCTGTTGTCTATGCCGTAACCGTTGTAAACACCCAGATCCACAGTCAGGGCTGAAAGCAACCCAGCCTTCTGCACCGGGGTAAAGGAAAGCTTGATGCCGCGGTCGCGCTCGCCTTTGAACAATTTACCCGAGGCGGTGGAGCGTTCGGGCAGTTCCCGCACCGAGGATGATCTTTCTATCTCCACTCCAAACGGCCAGTTCATTTGACCCACCGTCAGTTTAAAGCCCATCGGGGTCCAGGGTTCGGACAGGGTTACCCAGGCCTCTTTCAGGGAGATCGTATTCTTGGAGAAATCCGGGTATATGCAGTACTGGGATGTAACGCTTGGCGTGTAGACAAACTTGATCCGGCCCCTTCTGACGTAGAACCAGCTGGAGTCGGTAAGGGAATTCACAGCATTGGGCAGGGTGTCGATCTTCACATGCTTTACGTATTCAAACCTGTTCTGTATGTAGCCCGAGACCTTGAGTTTGCTGAAGCCCAGAATGGAAGCTTCGGCGGCCAGCACTCTCTCGTCCATGCCGGCCAGTTTGTCATGGGCGGCCGAAGCACTCTCCTCGACTACTTTGATCTTGCTCTCATCTTTGCCCTGGCTGGCCTGGGCCTTGACGGCCGACAACTCCTGGCTGAGGGTGCTCACCTGCGAGTTGAGATATTCCATCTGCTTTTTCAGTTCCATTACCTCCTGGTCCTGCTTGGTCTTCTTGGCCGTCTGGGCCGAGGCCAAGCTGGCGGCGGCCAGCAGCGCCAATCCTGTTAAAACGACCTTGTTGAATCCCATGGTGGTTCCTTTCTTTTTCATTTTTTCTGCTTTCAGTTTACTGTCGCCATTATATATTTGTACTATTTCGTCCGCTTTCCCGCCAGATTAAAAGTATGTTAAACCGGTTCCGTCTGTCCCAAGGCTCCGCCCTGGGAGCCGTACAACGCCAGTTTGCCTTTTAAGTGATCGCCGATGAAATCCAGCAGAGCTTTGAACTGGGAGCCGGTTATTACATCTCTGGTGGCTTTATGGGTGATGGCCTTCCTTAACCAGGCGGCCCCCCGGCCGGGAAACACCGTATATGCCTGCCCCAAAGCCTCTATGGTATGGGCATCTGAGCCGCCAACTCCGGCCAGCTTTGCCACCTTATTGTTATAGGCCTTGGTGTACCGGTTGCTGAAAGTTTCGGTTAAGGCTCCGTTGGCCACCTCCAGCGCGTCAAATTGGAGCCGCTCCGCCAGCCGCCCCACCCCGCCGCATTTGAAAAGCTTGAGCCAGAGCGAGAACGGGTGCACCGCTACCGCCAAACCGCCCTGGCGGTGGATCTCGTCCACCGTGGCCTGGGCGGTCATCAGGGGCCTGATCCTTTCCTTGAGGAAAAGTCCCACCACATGCCCGTCCGAGGTGGTGATCTCTTCCCCTAATATCACATCAATTTTCAGGCCCCACCGCTCCGCCAGTTCCCGGGCCTTTACGGCCCCGGCGATCTCATTGTGGTCGGTGATGGCTATGGTATCCAGCCCCATTTCCACCGCCCGGCGCAGCACCTGCATCACGGTGGCGGAACCGTCCGAATAGTTGGTGTGAATGTGAAGATCCGCTTTACCCAATTTAATTTCCTCCTGTTTTTGGACTTCGGCTGGGCGGCCGGCAGGACCTGACAGGTTCCGGACCAGCTACGTTGTTCATTATCACTAACCCAGCCAGCAATATTGCATAAAATACTCCTACTAAGATCACCCCATGCCGTACTATAAATGACGCTTCGTTTTTCATTCTAACCAGTCCCTTAAGTTTACGTCCCAAATATAATCCAACCGCGTTTCTTCCCCGTATGGCCTGTGTTAATTTAATGTGAAATGGTTTGGCGGCAAGTTAACTCCGGCTTAACACCAGATTCACCTCTTTTTCACTTTACATTGGCCCTGTTTTTTATTATCATTGTAATATAACGGTTTTATAGAAAAGCAATTTTAACCGGGGGTACTTATGGCGAAACTTATTTATATAGTGGAGGACGAGCGGGACATCGCCGACCTGGTGGAGCATTACCTTAAAAAGGACGGCTTCAGGTCCGAGTCCATTTCCGACGGCCAACGGGCCCTGGAGCGCATCCACCGCCAGCCCCCGGACCTGCTGGTGCTGGACCTGATGCTGCCCGGGATGGACGGCTTGGAGCTTTGCCGGATCCTCCGGGCCGAGCCGGCCACCAAAAGGCTGCCCATCATCATGCTGACCGCCAAAGCCGAGGAGACCGACAAGATCGTAGGCCTGGAGATGGGGGCCGACGACTACCTGACCAAGCCTTTCAGCCCCAAGGAACTGATGGCCCGGATCCGGGCCGTCTTCCGGCGCAACCAGCCGCCGGAGGAAGCCAAGGCAGTTTTGAATTACGGAAAGATAACGCTGGACGGAGAGCGGCACGTGGTCAGCGTCAGCAAGAAGACAGTGGAACTGACCGCCAAGGAATTCGGCCTGCTGGAATATCTGCTTAAACGCCCCGGACGGGTGCTTTCCCGGGAGCAGATCCTTAATGCCGTCTGGGGCCAGGACTACTACGGCGGCAACCGGACGGTGGACGTCCATATCCGGCATCTGCGGAAAAAGATCCCCCTGCTGGATTCGGCCATCCTGACCGTCAAATCATTCGGCTATAAGATCAAAGAGGAAGAATGAAACACCCCAGTCTTAAAATAAAACTGGCCTCGGCCGGACTGGTCTCGGTTCTGGTGGTGTTGAGCGGATTTTCCCTTTACCTCTATTTCAACACCCGGCAGCACCTGCTGAGCTTGGCCCTGGACGGACTGCAGGGACAGGCCCTGCTGATCAGCTCCGAAATAGCCCAAAAGCTGGCGGCTGACCCGGGGGCCGACATCGATTCCCTGGCCCAGGTCCAGGCCGGAGCCCTGGCCAAACGGGTGACCATCATCGACAGCCTGGGACGGGTGCTGGGGGATTCGGATGAGGATGCCGCCGGCCTTAAGGCCATGGACAACCATCTGGGGCGGCCGGAGATCGCCCAGGCCAGACAAAAAGGCCAGGGCCATACGGTACGATACAGCCGGAGCCTTAAAGTGGAGATGATCTATTTTGCCGTCCCGATCAGATCGCGGAACACTCTGTGGGGTTATTGCCGGATAGCCTGGCCCTGGCAGGGTTTGATAAATTACCAGAGGCATTTGCTGGCCGGTGTGATCCTGGGACTGGTCTTAAGCGCGGCCCTGCTCTGGCTTTTGGTCAGCCTGGCCTGGCACCCCGAGATCGAGGCCATCCGGGACATTGAGCAGACTTCCCGCCGGCTTTCCTCCGGCGACCTGAAGGCCCGGGCGCCGCTGACCAAGGGCAGCCGGGAGACAGCGCTGGTGGCCCGGACCCTTAACCAGCTGGCCCAGTCCTGGGAGGGAACGGTCAATGACCTGTCCGAACAAAGGAGCAACCTGGCCGCAGTGCTGGAGGGAATGAGCGAAGGGGTGATCACCCTGGACCAGCGCCAGGTGATAAAGATGGTCAACCACGCCGCCGCCCAAATGTTCGGTCTGGATCCCAGCCAGGCAGCGGGCCGGCTGCTGCTGGAGGCCATCCGCAGCCCCATCATGGAACAGCTGGTAAAGGAGCAGCGGGAATGGATCGAGCTGGAGTGGGAAAAGAAATTTTACATTGTCCGGATCGCCGCCATCGTGGACCAGGGAAGCCTCCGGGGCTGGGTGCTGGTGTCTTCGGACATCACCCGGCTGAAGATGCTGGAGCGTATCCGCAAGGATTTTGTGGCCAACGTTTCCCACGAGCTTAAGACCCCGCTCTCGGCCATCAATGGTTTTTCCGAAGCCCTGCTGGACGGCGCCCTTAATGACCGGGGGCAGCTGGAGGATTTTCTGGGCCGGATCCATGCCCAATCTCTGCGGATGAGCAAATTGGTGAACGACCTGCTGGAACTCTCGGCCATTGAGTCGGGTAATTACACCCTCAACCGGGTTCCCTCTGCTATCGGCCCCCTGCTGGAACGGGCCGTTGACAATCTACAGCCCCGGATCGCCGAAAAGGGCCATCTGGTTCAAACCGATGACCAGACCGGCCAGCAGCCGGTCCAGATGGATCTTGATAAAATGGCATCGGCCCTGGGCAACCTGCTGGATAATGCCGTCAAGTATGCTCCCCAGAACAGCCGGATAGATCTGGCGGCCGAGATCAATGAAAATACCCTGATCCTGTCGGTATCCGACAACGGCCCCGGCATCAGCCGGGAAAACCTGCCCCGCCTGTTCGAGAGGTTTTACCGGGTGGACCGGGCCCGCTCCCGGGAAATGGGCGGCACCGGCCTGGGGCTGGCCATCGTCAAGCACATCGCCGAGCTTCACGGGGGAAGCGCAGGAGCCGAAAGCGTTCTGGGAAAAGGCAGCCGCTTTTGGATTAAGATCCCCCTGGCTTAATATCGTTGGCAACAAAAAAGCCCCCCCGCCAAAGGCGGGGGGGCTTTCTGCATTTTTTAAACTCAACTCTTGGCTTTTCGCTGGGCCTCCAGCTTTTGTCTGGTCCGTTCCAGATTCCTTTTGGCGTTGGCATGACCGGGATCGGCTGACAATATCTTCTGCCACACTTTTAACGATCCCTGATAATCACCGGAAGAGAATAGCTGGGAACCCTCTTTATAGAACGCATCAATTTGGGACAGAGACAGCTTTGGCCCGGACACCGCCGGGGCCTGCACCGAGCCGGGTCGAGGTGTGACCACCCTGGACCGCCCCGGGACCGGTTTGATCTGGTCCGCTGCTTTGGGCTGGGGAGGAATCGTCGTAGCTGCAGCCACCGTCACCATGCTCTCGCCCCCAAAAACTACCTTTTTAACCTTACGTTCTTTTTTAACCAGAAAGAATTCCAGCCCGTTGGCAAATTCTCCCTGCCTGATGGAGACCGGTTTGCCCTCCCGTGTCTTTAGTTCCAGTTCCCCCGGCACCGAGGTGGAATCCACCATCACTTCGTTCTTCCCCACCGGCACGTTGTAAAAGCGGAAATTTCCGCCTCCGTTGGAGACGGCACTTAAGTTGGCCGGCTGCAGTAGCAGTGTCACGCCCGAGAGCCCGTAATCGCCGTCATCAAAGACCCCGTTGCTGTTGACATCAACAAACACCCGGCCTTTGATGCCTCCCAGCGAAGTAACTGCAAAATTAACCACGTTGCCCCGCCAGCCTCCGGTGGCCACCACCACTTCGTTCTTACCCACCAGATTATAATCGGCCGACAGGGTTGCCATGTCCACCGCCACTTTGGCCTGGCGGGACCGGACCAGGTCAAAAGCGTAACTACCCTTGGAATCGGTCCTGGTCTCCTGCCCGTTGTTCAAGGTAAGTTTTACCTGGGAGAGGCCCGGTTCGTTCTGGTCTCTCTGGCCGTTGCGGTTAAGATCGTTGAAGACCTGGCCTTCAAGGCTGGTGCCTTCCAACCCTATCCGTTTGGAAATGGAAAAGCTGAAGGTGTTTTGGTCGTAATCCCGGCCGTCTTCGATCTTCTTGAGGTTGCGATTGTTTCGCCAATAACCCTGGGCGGTGAAATTCCAGGGCAGGTTCATTCTGGCTTGCAGTGAATGCTGCCACAGCAGCCTTTTGCCCCCACTCTGATTTTCCAACCCCGCTCCCCCTTCAGCCCCCAGGGTAAGCCAGGAATAAAATCTGCCCTCCGTCCCCAATTTGCCCCAGCCGGTACGGGAGCTGGTTCCATTGAAATGGTCAAAATAAGCCGCCTGTTCAAAATTAAGCCAGCTGCTTTTACCTCCCCAGAATCTGGTGACCCGGCCGTCTATGGTCTGGGTAGCCAGTTTCTGCAGGTTTTGAGAAAGCTCCTGATTATCGGACAGCCGGTAGCGCAACGACCAGTCGAATTTGGGATAGCGCTTAGAAAGTTGCGCTCCCTGAGTGACCGTGCGGTAGTGATAACTGGTTTGATTTTGAAAACTATTATTCTGGTCGCCTTGCTGGTATTCCAGATTGATCAACGGCATCCGGGGCAGATTAAGCGAGGCGCCCAGTCCCCTCTGCAGTGATTCGGTCCGGTAGCTTAAGGCCGAGCCCACCGGACGGCTTTGATTGATGTTGCCGTTAAAGCTTACAAACCCGGACGGCCGCCACCAGATTCCGGCCCGGGGTCCCTGCCGCCCCAACAGACTGGAAGTTTGATAGAAAGGATCGGAATAATCATAACCAAGATTCAGGGTCAGCGGCTTGAAGCGCAGATTGGCCCCGGTGGTCAGCGATAAGCTTTTAAGGTTGGATACTGTGCCCTGGATCTGCTGGTCCCGGTCGTTCATCCCTAAGGTAATATCCCAGCCCAGCCAGTTCCAGGGTTTGACCTCCAGCCCCAGGCCGCCCGAGTTGGTTTTCTGGGAAAGCGAATCTTCGGCCAGATTGCTTTGGGAATAAATTAAATACGGTTTAAGGGTCAGCCGGGATAAAACTTCATACCTTAAAGTCATCCCGTAGATCTGACGGGTGCCGGGTTTAATATACTGATCGTAAAAATCTGGTTGTATACCGCCAAAGGCTTTCAGCTCCCAAAGTCTGCCCTGAAGGCCTAAGTTCATCCCCCGGACATTGCTGTTGTTCAGTCCGCTGGTATATGGCAGGAACGGGACAAAATCTCCCAGATCAAGGTTCAGCTTAAGGCTTTTGATGGGATACCGGGCAATGCCGGTGCTGAAGCCCCGGACATAACTCCCCAGGAATGGAGTATAGCCAAATTCCAGGTCTGCCTTCAGGTCAAAATTCCCCGTCGTCTTAAAAAGATTGAGATCCACTCCCTGGCGGCTGTCGTAATAACGGTAACTGCCGTAAAAATTCTCCTGGGTCGTATTGGAATAGGTGATCAGCAGGCGGTCGTCGGCCAGAGCGCCCGTTACCCATAGAACCGTCAATAGGGTTGATAAAAATATTATGTTAAAGGAACTTTTCCTCATTTATCCTTTGGCCCTTTTTTGGGCCTCAAGTTTTTGCCTGGTGCGTTCCAGGTTTTTTTTGGCGTTGGCATTGCCGGGGTCAAGTTTTAAAAGTTTCCTCCAGACATCCAGCGCCTGCTGGTATTCGCCTCCGGTGTAAAGCTTGGTGCCCTGGGAGTAAAGGGTTTGGATCTCCTGGGGAGAAGCCTTTAGCTTCTGGGCGGCGGGAACCTTCCTGGCGACCTGTTTGGACTGGGGAGATGTTGGGGATTTGATTATCGGCCAGGCGTCCGACTGGGCCTGGTCGGCTATCAGGTTCACCCGGGCTTCGGCCACCAGGATCTCGGCGCCGCCATAGTCCAATGTGGCTTCCAGAGCATAATGCCCTGGTTCTATGTTCTCCAGCGGCAGCCTGAAAACTCGCTGGGAATAAGGGAAGACCCCCTCTTGGCTTTCGTTGACCATTATTTTCCCCAGGGTAAATCCCCGGTCATTCTTCAACTCCAGGGTTCCTGTCGGTCGGAGCAAAAGACTTCCATTGTTTTTTATGGTCAACTCGGCCACCGCCGGGCCCCGGGCTGATGGCTTTTTTACCTCCAACCCGGTTACCTCGGCCTTCTTTTCGCCGGATCCGGGAACGGTCTCAATGATGATGGTGCCCACCCGGGCGGTGATCTGTGATCCAGTGTTCTTGATGGCCGATTGCGGTTTGGTGTGAAAAAACAGCACCCCGATGTGGCTTCCTTCAGCTGTTAAAGGAACTTTAATGGTATAACGGACCGGTTGGGTGGCTCCTTGTGGCAGATCAAACTCCAAAGGATTGATGCTCAGCCATTCCACACAACCATAGATTAAAGAATCTTCGGTGAACTCCAGATCTCCGTAAATGGACATTTTGGCGTTCAGGGGATAGGCATAGACCCTATGTTTAAAGGCGGTGGGGTTTTGTACGGTTATAACCCCGGTCTGGCTTTCCCCCGGCAGTACCGAGATCTCTATCTTGGGAGGCCAGACATTAAGGCCTATATTGCCCTGCCCCCATGCAGTGAAAGGAGCCGGGCATATTATTGACAATATCAGAACAAAAAATAGTGTTGCTTTGTATTTCATAAAAACCGGAAGAATTTACATTTTTTGGGGAAATTAGCACCGTTAAATCAGGTTAATTCTGTCTTACCAAAAGTAAAAATAAAGTTCTAAAAAACTCCAAAGGCGCGACGGCCGCTATGGTTAAGCAGCCGCCGCGCCGTCTGGTACCGCTTCGAAATTACGGATTAACGGTAAGGGTGTAGGTTAGGGTGTTGGTATAGGCTCCGGCCGCCTGGTCGACGGGAATGGATAACTGCAGAGCCTGAGTGAAGGTAAGACCCAACCCCGTGGTTTTCCCTTCGGTGGCGGGTACGCAGGTATAGAAAGTAGCAGCGGTTCCGGTTACAAATTGCGTGGGAGCGGCATCGGCATATAAGCCGACACCTGCGCCGGTGGTGCTGTGGGTAAAGCTGGTGCTGGGTATGGATTCGGTAATGGTACCGTCAGTCAACAATTGGTTTTGATGAACTTGCAAAACCCAGTCGGCATTCTTGTAGTTGCTACGCACAGTGATACCCACTGATTTAGTGTTGTCAGTGACCCCGGGAACCAGGCCTACATAATTGATGGGTCCACCGGAAAGAGCCATTGTAAACAGACCTCCCACCGGGGCGTTAATAACAACGGTTCCGGTTACATCCAGCTGCGCCATGGCCATGCCCGCGAACAAAGCCACTGCCACGATTGCCATTAGAAGTTTTCTCATTGGTTTTTCTCCTTTTAAGATTAATATTGGTTTTGGTTAATTTTCTTGGTTGGTTGAAATTTCCTCTATGATTTGGCCATCACCTTTTTTCTTTATTCTTTCAGTTTTTATACAATAAAGCCCGCCCTATTAATTGCTGAATGTAAAACGTACATTGATCAGGATGGCGGGTTTTGTTCCAGGCCTATTTTAGATCTATCATGATGCTGTTTTTTAGGAGCGAGAATTTATTCCCCCCTCCCTGGCCAGCCACCCCAAGGTAAGACATAAATTTTTGTCATCAAGTCCGCTAAGTTTTTTAAAATTATCATCGGTTTGGGAACTTTTTTGATTCAGCGTTTTCCAAACCAAGCCGGCGTTTCCGCCTATTTCTATAATATCCATATCAAATCTCAATTGATTATACTTGCATAATCAATGCCAACTAATGTTGCCTTAAAAATCCGTTAAAACGATTATCCCACAAATTCAGAGGAAAAACATAAAAGTCATTAGAGAAAATACTCATAACCACTTTGTTTTTCAATCTATTACTTCATTATAGTCCTCATTTTCAAAAAAGAAGCTAATAGAGGAGATAATTTCAAAAGTAACCTGATTCCAGTATTTCTGAACAAAGAGAATTTTCATATCTAATAAACACCCTATCACGGATAACAATGAACTCAGATCAAACTATGGGCTTTCTGCAAATGTTGCATTATGCAATTGTTTTGCACAAATATGGTGGGCGATGAGGGGCTCGAACCCCCGGCCTTCTGCGTGTAAAGCAGACGCTCTAACCAACTGAGCTAATCGCCCGTCTTATATTATTTCTCCGTCATCCTGAGATTGTCATCTTGTTATGCCAACGAAGGACGCCCAATGCCAGTGTTGTAAATACGTTACTAACGGTTTTAGAGTATTTTTGGTAAGCCCCAAAAATACGACAATATGGCAAAACTAAATTTTTAGGGAAAGCGGCATTTTGTAAGATTTAAAAGCCTATCAGTCTACACTATAACAAATTACACGATTAATGTCAAGTGAAATATTAACTATTTTTTATTTTTGTTCCATGGACCCTAAATAATCTATGGGATCGACAGCTTTGTCTTCGAAACGTACTTCATAATGCAAATGAGGTCCGGTGGATCTCCCGGTGGAGCCCACTGCCCCGATGATCTGTCCCTTTAAGACCCGGTCTCCGATCTCCACCTCTATTAGCGACAGGTGGCCGAAGCGAGTGGTGTATCCGTTCCCGTGGTCCAACTCTATCAGGTTTCCGTAATCCCCCTTACGGCCGGCATAGATCACCACCGCCTCGGCCGGGGAATAGACCGGCGTGCCTTTTGGAACTGCAATATCCAACCCGGCATGGTTCTCGGAATGGCCGCTGCGGCGCCAGCGCCGTACCCCGAAACCAGATGTCATCCGGCCGAACAGCGGGGCCAGCTCCGGGGTGTCCGAGACCAGGGATTCCTTGGTGGAAAGATAGGCGTCGATCTCCTTGAGTTCGACACTCTGCTCCCCTATTCCCGGACGGACCTTGTTTTCCAAGGGACCGGGATCTATCGGCTGGTTCACGTCCTGCCAACCGATGTAGGTTCTCTCTCCGGCCGGACCCCCGGCTGCCTCGTTCTCGTCCACAATGTTAGATGACTTGAAGCCCGATTGGATCTTTACCTTTATGGCCAGTTTTTTGAGGTTGTCCAGTTCCCGGGCCAGCCCGTTGACCGAGGATAGGTAGACCGAGCGCTCCTTTTTAAGCTGGGCCTGCAGCGAGGAAATGTCGTGGGACAGGGAATCCTTGACCTGGCCATACCCCTTGCGCTCCTTGCGAAGAACCTCGTTCTCCTTGAAGGTGGGCTCAAAGGCCGTCTTGAGCTTGTGGTGGTAAAGCAGATGCCGGGCGATGAAAAATCCGGAGATGCCCATCCCTGCCACGGTGACAAGCAGGATGGCATTCAGCCACTGCGAGTGGAAGAACACGGATTTTCCCTGCTCCCCGTGATGCGGCAGGATGATGAAGGAATAAGATTTTTTGAATATCATAGTTTACCTTTCGCCACAGAGGATCAGAGGTTTACTATTTATGGTAACCAAATATAGCCACAGAGACACAGAGGCACAGAGGATTTATTTCACTCTTGTTTCCCATGCGCCACTGAGGATCAGAGGTTTACTATTTACGGTAACCAAATATAGCCACAGAGACACAGAGGCACAGAGATTTACAATATTTTGTTTGCCTTATGAAGCCACAGAGACACTGAGATACAGAGGATTTATTTCACTCTTGTTTCCCCTGCGCCACTGAGGGGTAAAGACTCAGAGTATTATTCTTTTTATTCCATTCTTTAACGCTGGAACATTGAAATTAACCAAAAGACCGAGATGCTTTCCCGTTAGCTTTAAATATGAAAGCAGTTGAGCGTTGAAAACTGGTTCATGCCGATCCACGGCCTTTATTTCAACTATTATTTCGTTTTCGACCAGCAAATCAAGCCTATGTTCCCCCAACAGGTTTCCTTTATAAAGGATCGGAACCATTCCCTGGCTTTTATATTTTATTCCTTTTAGGTCCAATTCGCAACAGAGTGCCTTTTCGTATATTGACTCCAGCAGACCCGGCCCTAAATTCTTGTGCACTTCTATGGCACACCCGATTATTTGTTCGGTGATTGCATTTAGCTGCTCCATAAATACTCCCTAATCATAATTATTTACATGCTGTCCTCTGTTTGATTTAAGCACTTTGATAATAGCAGCTATGTATGACAGTATTTCTGGGAATCACCTCTCCAATTTTAAGTTCACTCTGTACCTCGGTGTCATTTAATAGTCCCGGCAAATATTATATATCCCTCTGTGTCTCTGAGCCTCTGTGGCAGTTAGCACCATCGGCAGTAATTAATTCCCCTCTGTGTCTCAGTGCCTCTGTGGCATTAATAGTCCCCGGAAGTAATTAGTATTTCTCTGCGTCTCAGTATCTCTGTGGCATTTAATAGTCCCCGGGAGTAATTAGTATTTCTCTGTGCCTCTGTGGCAAAATCCTTCCGATAATTTGTACCCCTCTGCGTCTCTGTGCCTCTGTGGCAAATACCCTAATGATTATTTCCTCTCTGTGTCTCCGTGTCTCTGTGGCAGATTATTTCAGTACCCCCAGTTTCTTGCCCACCTTGGTAAAGGCTGCGATGGCCTTGTCCAAATGCTCCCGCTCGTGCGCCGCCGAGATCTGCACCCGGATCCTGGCCCGGCCCCGCGGCACCACCGGGTAGAAGAACCCGACCACGTAGATGCCCTCGTCGTAAAGCATCCGGGACATCTGCTGGACGATCTCGGCCTCGTGCAGGATGATGGGCACTATGGGGTGTATCCCCTCCCGGATGTCGAACCCGGCCTCCTTCATCTTCTGCCGGAAGTACAGGGCATTGCTCATCACCTTGTCCCGCAGAGCGGTGGAGCCCTGCATCATCTCGATCGCCTTGATGGTGGCGGCTACAACTGACGGGCTGATGGTGTTGGAGAACAGGTAGGGCCGGGAACGCTGGCGCAGGATGTTTATGATCTCCTGACTGGAAGCTATGCAGCCGCCCGAGGCCCCGCCCAATGCCTTGCCAAACGTGGTGGTGATGATGTCCACCCGGCCCATCACGTCAAAATGTTCATGTGTTCCCCGGCCGGTGGGACCCACGAACCCGCTGGCATGGCTCTCGTCCACCAGCACCATGGCCTCGTATTCTTCGGCCAGGTTGCAGATCTGCTCCAGCGGGGCCAGGTCACCGTCCATAGAGAACACCCCGTCGGTGACGATCATCCTAAAGCGCTTGTTCATGGTCTGCTTCAGGTGATTTTCGAGATCATGCATGTCCATATGCTTAAAGCGGCGCCGCTCGGCCTTGCAAAGTCTGATGCCGTCAATGATGGAGGCGTGGTTCAGCTCGTCCGAGATCAGGGCGTCCTCCTCGCCTAAAAGAGCCTCGAACACGCCCAGGTTGGCGTCGAAGCAGGAGGAATACAGGATGGCGCCCTCCATGCCCAGGAATTTTGAGATCTTCTGCTCCAGCTCCTTGTGCTTGTCCTGGGTGCCGCAAATGAACCGGACCGACGACAGCCCGAAGCCCCGCTCCTCCAGGCCCTGCTTGGCCGCGGCCACTATGGCCGGATGGCTGGAAAGCCCCAGGTAGTTGTTGGCGCAGAAGTTGATGACCTCCTTCTGGGGCGAGTTGGGCGGGTACTCTACCTTGATGCTGGCCGCCTGCGGCGAGTGGATGTAGCGCTCCTCCTTGAAGAGATCAGCGTCCTGCAGTTCCACCAGTTCGTTGCGGTAAAATTCCTTTACCTTGATGTGAAGTGCCATGATGAGTTGGTGATTACCCCTTGTGTTATATTAGAAAGAAAAAGTTAACGTAGTTAAGCCTTAAGAATCAACTGTTTAATTTTCTATGCGAAGATTAAAATACCCAGAAACAATAAATTGTGTTGCTTTAGCAACCGACTTAACCCATTTTGTCACTTCGGTCTCAACTGTTCGACTTTCATTATAGGTGAACCGTGAAGGAACATTTATAACCGTTTCCTTTTTAATACAAGCTAAGTCTGGTAATTGAATTAACAATGTTGCCTTTAATACCTCTATATGCAATATATAAGAAAGCGACATTTTATGCAAGCTATAATTTCTCAATTCATGCAAATATTCAAATACTGGTACATCTTCCAATAAATCTTTTTTTATTACACATTTATCGGGCAACTTTCTAATTGTCATATACAATGGCCCTTTGCATGTTCCGCCATAATGTACTTCAAGTAATTTACCAATTCTTTCTATATGCCCAGCCAATAAATGCACAAGCGATTCAAGCTCAAATAAAATGATTTTACATTCATTGTTAAGCAACTCTATAGGACAATCTGTGAAGGGTGGCGTTACCGATGACTTTGCTGTTTTCAACAAGTATGGTTCACATATCTTTATGGCCTCATTTATTTTATCTATACGATAAAAGCAAGCCGCAAGACTATCACGTGTTTCAAATAATAGATGGAAATCCTCTTCCGTCATGGGCACATTTGAGCAAGATGTGACCTGAGCATCTTCCCCAATATCTGGCAAAAATTGTTCTGCTTTATTAAACCAATCACTCATGTTTTTTAAGCACAAACGGCGGGACGGGAGTTAAATCCCTTCCCGCCGCATTGTTATCCTCCTACGCGTAGGCCTAGGTAGCTTCGGCGGATTAACTCTCTAAATTACGGCTATTATTATAACATAGATTGCTTCGTTTGTCAGGTAGTAGCCAACCTCGCAATGACACGTTAGCCCATATAATAAGATATGGTGCGAAGGCAGGGTCATTTATGACCCTTGATGTTTTCCAGCGATATTGTTTCCTGCCCGCCTCTGGCGGGATGGTATCGCTAAAATAATGCGGATTAAAAAACCCTTTTTATTTGCGATAGCCTGAAGGCTATCGCTGGTATTCATCAAGGCCGGCTTGGGCCGGCCTGCCCACCTTTGCTGAAGCCTGGATTCCCGCTGGAGTTTATCCTGAGCAAGGCCGAAGGGCAGGAATGACACGTAAGCCTAAATAAAAGAAAGTCTTCTGTGCCTCAGTGTCTCTGCGGTTTGATTCCGTTCCTGGATTCCCGCTTTCACGGGAATGACCCAAAGAATAGAAAACTCCTCTGTGTCTCAGTGTCTCTGTGGCTGGTTATAGCCCGTACTTAGCTATGATCTCGTCCTTCTTCAGACCCAGTATCCCGTACTTCTGGCCGATCTTGGTGAAGGCCGCCAGGGCCTTGTCCAAATGCTCCATCTCATGTCCGGCCGAGATCTGGGTCCTTATCCGGGCCTGCCCCTGGGCCACCACCGGAAAGAAGAAGCCCGTCACGTAGATCCCCTCGTGGTACAGGTCGCGGGCGATGTCCTGGGCCAGCTTGGCATTGTACAGCATCACCGGGACGATGGGGGTGTCGCCCTGCTTCAGGTCAAAACCGGCCTTGGTCAGGCCTGCCCTCCAGTAGGTGGTGTTCTTCTCCAGCTTGTCCCTGCGGTCGGTGGATTTGGAGAGGATCTCCAGCACCTTCAGCGAGCCGGCCACCACCGCCGGGGGCATGGTGTTGGAGAACAGGTAGGGACGGGCACGCTGCCGGCACATCTCGGCGATCTCCTTCGGTCCGCTGACCGAGCCGCCGGTGGCGCCGCCCAGGCCCTTGCCGAAGGTGGTGGTGATGATATCCACCCGCTTCATCACGTTGTGGTACTCGTGGGTGCCCCGGCCGGTCTTGCCGATGAACCCGGTGGCGTGGGAGTCGTCCACCATCACCATGGCGTCATACTTGTCGGCCAGGTCGCAGATCTTGTCCAATGGAGCGATGTCGCCGTCCATGGAGAACACCCCGTCGGTGATGATCATCCGCAGGCGGCAGCTCTGGGCCTCCTGCAGTTTCTCCTCCAGGTGGGACATGCTGTTGTGCTTGTAGTTGAACATCTGAGCCTTGCACAGCTTGAGGCCGTCGACGATGGAGGCGTGGACCAGCCGGTCCGAGATCATGGCGTCCTCCGGGGTCAGCACCACGTCGAACAGCCCGGCGTTGGCTTCCATGCAGGAGGGGAACAGGCAGGTGCCCTCCATGCCCAGGAACTCGCTCATCTTGATCTCCAGCTCGTTGTGGATGTCCTGGGTGCCGCAGATGAAGCGGACCGAGGATAGCCCGTAGCCCCTGGAATCAAGCGCCTCGTGGGCCGCCTTGACCACGTCTGGATGGCTGGAAAGCCCCAGGTAGTTGTTGGCGCAGAAGTTCAGCACCTGCTTGGGCTCGGCCCCCTTGGGGTATTCCACCTTGATGCTGGCGGCCTGAGGCGACTGGATGTATCGTTCTTCCTTGAAGATCCCCTTGTCCTTCATTCCCTGGAGTTCTCCGGAATAGAAATCCCTGGCTTTGGAACTGTAGGCCATACTCGCTCCTAAAATTCAAAATTTAAATTTTAAAATCCTAAACCAATATCCGATAGATCCTGTGACATTTTTTATTTTTGATCTTTGATATTTTATTTAGGTTTCAGTTAGACCTTGGCTCCGAATTTTTTGATCAGCTCGATGATGTTGTTGACCGAGTCAAAAGCCTCGGGGGTGGCGTCCTCGTCCGGCAGCTTGATCTGGAATTTCTTCTCCAGGTAGGTCTTCAGGGAGACCATGGAGAACGAGTCCACGATCCCGCTGGAGATCAGCTTGGTGTCTTCCTTGACCTCCATGTCTGAATCCTCGTCCAGGTATTCTTTTTTGACGTATTCGATGATCATTTTCTTGATTTCGTCGGACATTGTAGTCTCCTTAAATATGACTGATTTATTGATTATTTTTCTGCCCGCTAAATACGCGAAATACCCGAAAATAATTTGAACTATTTTCGCGTTTTTTAGTGTGTTTCGCGGGAAAAGTTCCTAATCGTTTTCCAGGGTGCTGATATCACCGATCTCCTCGCCCCATTCCTTGGCCCGCAGCATCCGGCGCATGATCTTTCCGCTCCGGGTCTTGGGCATCGAGGCCATGAACTCTATCTCCTGGGGCATGGCCAGCGGCGACAGCTTCTTGCGGATGAAGTTCATGATGTCCATCTCCAGGTCGCTGGAAGGCGTGAAGCCGGGCTTGAGGGCGATGAAGGCCTTGACCACCTCCATGTTGAGGGGGTCGGGCTTGCCCACCGCGGCCGACTCGGCCACCGCCGGGTGTTCCAGCAATGCGGACTCGATCTCGAACGGCCCCACCAGGTGTCCGGCGGTGTTGATGACATCATCATCGCGGCCCACGAACCAGTAGTAGCCGTCGGCGTCGATGCTGGAACGGTCGCCCGAAAGGTACCAGCCGTTCTTGAACTTGCCGTCGTAGGTCTCCTTGTTGTTCCAGTAGGCCCGCATCATGGAGGGCCAGCCGGGCTTGAAGGCTATCAGCCCCACGGTGCCGGGATGGT
>Ga0315268_10002942_pt1 | contig 18937 bp, 17 predicted proteins | sample C1_top_MG_FD_204535 | JGI IMG/M metagenome (GOLD analysis project Ga0315268, IMG submission 204535) | Sediment microbial communities from Yellowstone Lake, YNP, Wyoming, USA - C1_top | ecosystem: Environmental > Aquatic > Freshwater > Lake > Sediment | place: USA: Wyoming | collected 2017-08-01
GCTTCGAGGGCGACACCCCGGGCCAGATGGCGCAACACATCCGCGACACGCCGGCACCGCCGCCGTCGCTGCACAATGCCGCGATCCCGCCCGAGCTGGATCGCATCGTGCTCAAGGCGATCGAGCGCGATCGGGACAAGCGTTATGATAGCGCCCAGGAATTCGACGACGCGCTGGTCGACTTTATCTACACCCACGGGCTGCGCTGCGAGCAGCGCCGCATCAGCGAGGTCATGCAGTCTCTGTTCGGCGAAGAGTCGAGGCCTCTGGAGCTGCCGCCGGCGCCGCCGCGACCAGGCTCCCCCGAGCAGCCGCTCGTGCCTCCACCGGTCGCATCGGCCCCGCCCGGGCAAAACGCTCACGGCGGGACGCTGGCGGACGACGCTGGCCGCGATGAGTCAAGTGTGGACGGGTTGTGGCTCGACCCCGACGATGACAGCATCTCGGATCTGGTCGAGCGCATCACCTCGCCGCTGCGTCCGGTGCCCCGGCTGTCTGCGATCGGACCGGCGCTTGATCCGGCCCGGATCGCGGCGCTCGATTCCAGCAACGACTGGGAGGAAGTGACCTCGGTCGAACGCTTCAATGTCTGGTTTCGCGACCGCGTCGAACCGGTGGCGCTGGATGTCGAGCAGCTCACCAGCCATCTGGCGGCGGACGCCAGCGCGGTCGCCGGCGTCGGCACCCAGACGCGGCCGGCCATCGCGCTCGCGCAGCTTGGCCACCTGCTGTACTGGGACAGCCTGCTCGACCTGCCGATCCCCGACGAGCCTCCGCTGGCCGAGGCCAGCCTCGGCGATGTCAGCGTGACGCGCCTCTGGTGGTCGCTGACCGTGCGGCGACTGACCGGTCTGGTCTTGCTCGAGGACGGGACGCGCTCGCAGCGGCGTCTGCTGGTGCTCAAGGAGGGGGTGCCGTTGTACGTCTACAGCAACGAGGCCCAGGACGGCGCGCTGGCGATCGCGCATCGCCGCCAGCTGTTTTCTCCCAGCGTCCTGTACGAGGCGGTCTCGCTGGTCATCGAGCAACGTCTCTTTCTCGACCAGGCGCTGCTCAAATGCGCCAGCATTGGCGATCCCGCGGCTGCGCGCGAGGCGGTCCGGCGCGCGTTTGCCGCCATCCTGCTCATGCGCATCCGCCCGACGCTGCGCTGGAGCAGCGGCCGCTTCTGTATCTTCCCGGACGTGCAGCGCGCGCAGCACCTGGCGTGGAAGATGCCAGCCCTGCTGTCGAGCCTGCTGCCAGCGGTACGTCACTCGTTTGCGCTGAGCGAGCTGGAGCAGCGCTTCGGCGGGGTCGACGACCGCGCTGCGTTCGTGACGCCGCGCGGCGCCAGTCTGCTCCCGGCGCTCAACCTCAACGAGCGGGACCGGGCCATTGTCGAGACCATCGACGGCAAACGCGGTATCGCGCAGATCCTGAGCACCAACCGCGCCGATTCCGAGGCCGAACGGCTACGCGTGCTGTCGTTGCTGTACGTGTTGACCGAGACGAATGTCGTCGAGATGGTGTGATGGCAGTACTGCGCTGCTACCCACGCCCGCCCGGTTGCGCGCCCCACCAGGCCGTCTGCATGGCACGCCATTTGGCCATGGTCTGCTGCGGCGTCGACTTGGGCAGCCAGTCATCGTCGTCGACGTCCTCGGGGTCGGCCTTGAGCTGGTCGCGCAGCGAGCGGTACTTGGCCTCTTGCTCGGCCAGCGACTTGAGATCGGTCGGCGTGCTCGAATGGCGCACCAGGGCCTCGAATGACGTCGGCCTGCGCTGCAAGATCTGCTTCAGCTCGGCGTCACCCGCCAGCTTGTCGTTGAGTGGACCGCGGGTCTGACCGCCAACCCAGCTCGCCACCGCCGGCGGCTTGCGGTCGGCCTTGAGCGCCACTCCCTGCTCGAGCCGCACCTGCATGCCGTCGATCAGCCCGCGCAGATAGGCGCGGCCGGTCTCGGTGCCCTGCGGCGCACCCTGGTCGAGGCCGTCGATGTCCTTGAGCTGATCGAGTGTGGCCTTGTCAGCGGCCGCGATCTCGGCGCCGAGCCGCTCGGCGGTGGCGCGATCGAGCGGCTGCTCGCCGGTCTTGATCTGCGTGATCAGGGTCTTTAGCTTTGGCGATATCGTCGTCATGGTCGTCTCCGGCGGCGCTCAGCCTTCGCTCCAGGGGATGCGGACTCCGGTCTGGAACCAGGCGACTGCCACCTGGAATGCCGGCATGTTGCGCACGTGCGAGAGGTCCGTGCGGCGGAAGCGCAAGATCAGTTGCTGCCGCACCAGCACGAACTCGAGCGGGTCATTCTCCTCGGCCAGTTGATCCAGCCCCTGGAACAAACCGCCGATCATGTGGTGTGCGCCGTCGCCGAAGCCGATCGGCGGCTGTTCGCAATCCCAGCGGTACATCAGCAGGTACTGGCCAAAGTCCATCGCCGTGCGGCCGTTGGCCGTCATGAAGGGATGGATCGCGGTGATGCCGTACATGGCAAACGCGGCCACGTACAGATCGTCCTCGATGGTGCGCGCCTCCTCCCACAGCCGGTCGAGCGCATCGAACAGATCGAACAGCAGCATGCGCACGTCGTCATGGTGGGCGAACAGCTTGCCCTCGCTGCCAGCCCAGCCGGTGCGCAGGCCGTGGCCCGCCTCGTGCTGCACCGAGTGCAGCGCATTGATGTGGATCAGGGTGCGCAGCAACGTGCTCTGCTCCTCGTACAGCCGGCAGAGCAATGCCACGCGCGGATCGGCCGCCTGGTGGGCGACCAGCTGTGCGTGCGCTGACATGATCCGACTCCTGCCCGCCGCGCAGCGCGCCGGGCACCTGTTTCTATCATGATCGCGATGGATTTGGGCGTCGCCGCAGGACGAATAACAGAGCCGCGAACAGAGCAGCCACGCCTCCAGTCCCGGCCGAAAATGGCGGTCGCGTGATCGTCAACTGGCGCAGTGCACCACCGCCCAGCGATTGCGCGCGCAGCGTCACCTGCTCGTTGCTGTCGTTGATGTTGGCCGAGCCGAGCGTGACGCTGGCGAGCAGCGACAGGTCGCGACCGATGGTCACCGACTGGGGCGTGCTGCGACTGCGGTTGACCAGCAGTGCCTGGTAGAAGGTGCCGTCGCGAAAGGCGCAGCAGGCCACGGTCGGGACCGCGGGCTGGTCCGGAATGTTGGAGGTGTAGCTCGTGCTGCCCTCGACCGTACAGCCGATGGCCTCGCCCACGACGTGCCGGGTGAAGAGCTGCACGGCGCAGAAAGCGGGCTTGCGGAAAAAATCGGGAACGCCGGTGACGACGGCCCAGACATTGCCGTTGAAGTGGAACCGGTTGTTGACCGTGACTCCGGCGCGCTGGCCCGCGGCAAAGTTGTCGACGTCGGCCACGGCCGCAGCAGAAAACGCCTGCTTCATCGACCGCACCGACCGCTCGAACCAGGCCGCGCGGCCGGACACCCGGCGCAGCGACACCGCCATGCGCGACACCCGGCTACCCGACACGAGCGTCGCCGACTCGGCAGTCGAAGACTCGGCGATCGCGGACGCCGCGCCGCCTGACATCAGTCCGGTCGGCTCGGTTGGCAATCCAGGTCTCTCCTGCGCCGACATCCTGGCGCGCCGGGCGGGCGCTGGCGACGGCCGCTACTGGGTGCAGCCGAGCAGCATGGGCGCGTCGTTCGAGGTCTATTGCGACATGACCCAGCACGGCGGTGGCTGGACGCTGGTGGTGGGCATCAACGGCGCCGACCGCAACCACCTCAACCCCGATGCCGTGACAGCCGAGAACCTGCTCGACGGCGCTGGCAAGGGCAAGCTGGCTGACAGCGTCATCAACACGCTCAAGGGCGGCAGCGATCCGGCATTCCGCTTCACGTGCCGCAGCCTGACCGGCTTTTTCCCGACCGCGTGCGCCTTTGGCGCCGCCACCGATGCGGCAGGTGCTTGCGCGGCCGAGGCTTACGGCTATCCGTCGTCGTCCTATGGCACTTCGCAATACACGCAAGCCGACCACAAGGGGCTGGCTGACGGGTCCAACGGCACCAATGACCGACTGATCTACGGTCGCGCCGGGTCGCCTGGGAATCTGACTGGCTGCGACGAACCTGGCGGCAGCTGGACTGGCGATGGGACGCTCTGGGTGCGCTGATCAGCGCGCGATCGGGACGTCGACGGATGATCACGGTCCCGCGTTGAGCTGCTGGACGTGGCGTGCAATCGGACCTACCGGATCGCCGAGTTGCAGCCACGCGAAAAAATTCATCTCGAAGTATCGCATCGGGATCTGCGGCGGTGGAGGCTGGGGCACCAGCCATTGCAGCATCGGCAGCACGTCGTCGGGGAAATGGCCGGTCAGGTCGACGGATTGCGCAAAACCGAGCACGGCGAAATCGCCACCGCGCACACCGCTGCAGTTGAGGCAAAAGACGTATGGCATGCCGGGCTCGGTCTTCATGCCGTTGTCAGCGTTGAGCACCAGCAGCAGCAGCTCGCCTTCGACCGGGTTGCCGGCAGAATCGATGACGCCGAAGGTGCCGTTGCCGTCTTCGATGAACCGAGCGCGGCCGAATGCGGTGCCGGCATACCTGCCCGCATAACCGCCGAGCTGGTGTTGCGGCAGCACCAGCGTCTGGGCTGGCCGCACCACCATGTGCGTCAGATAGCCATCCGCGAAATCTGGCAGCTCGGCATAGTCGGGTTCGGGGTGCTCGACGGTGCCGCTGACGTCGATGAAATTATCGCCGCGGGCTGACCGGTAGAGCAGTCGCGCCCGCACCTCGCCGTTCTGGATCCGCCATTTTCCGTATTGAGCCAGCCGCACCGTGATCGCGTTGTCGGCCGACACCAGCGGCTGGTCGCCGCCCGCCGGATAGGCAAATGTCCTGAAGCTCACCTTCGCTAGGTTGTCCGAGGCGACCGTGTCGAGGCTCGCAGTCTGGGGCCAGAGCCGCACCACGACGTGCGGTTCTGGCATCTCGTCGGCGATCGCCGTCAGCCAGGCGCCGGCTTCGATCGCGTCGCTGCTGCTCCCCGGCTGCAGATCGAAATTTTCGTTCCACGCATTGAGCTGCAGATCACCCGCTTCGTTTGTCAGCTCGAAGTTGATGCGGCCGACGAAGCGGGCAGTGCCGCTGTTGCGGACTCTGATCTCGATCGCTCCCAGGTGGGCGTCACTCCAGGGTTCGCTGTATTTGGCCGTTGCCTCCACGGCGAGATTGGTCGGGGCCGCCGCGCTGCCGTAGTAGAGCAACCCGGTTGCCGCCAGCGCGTCGTGCACCGTGCCGCAGCTGGCCGTGGCCGACGTACCATAGCTGGCGAACAACGCATCCTGCGCCTTGCACCAGGCCCACAGGCTCGAACCGAAACCGCGCAGCGTCGAACCGGAACTGAAATGTTTGTTCTCCAGCGCCGAGAAGACCAGCTGACCTAGAATGTCCGACGCCTGGCCGACATTGGCGGCGAGCGGCACCACCTCGTAGCCGTTGAACGGCGCGCCCATCGAGCCGTGCACCATCAGCGCCCACGCCTTGTTGACGATGCCCGAGTTGGTGTGCACGCCGCCGTTGTCGCTGGCGGTCGTGACGTACCCCGAGCGGCGATCAGGGTCGCCGTACTGCGGCGGGTTCAGCATGTTGCGAATCCCGACGTCACCGGCTGGAGAGCACTCATTGGCCATCAGGTCGCTGGACCAGCGGCGCACAAGCTGGCCCGACAGATCGGCCATCGCTTCGTTGATGGCGCCCGACTCGTCCTGGTAGGTGAACGGCACCGTAGCGTCGAGGATGCTGTGCATGAACTCGTGGGCAACCACCGAGAGCGCGGCACCGCTCGGCTTGTCAAAGCCCGTGCGCAGACCGCCCGGCATGGTGATCTCGCCGTTGCCGCCATAGGCGTTCCAGGTCTGACCGGTGGCGCTGTTGCGGTAGTTGACAAAGAGCTTCAGCCAGCCGGCGTCGCCGTCCCAGCTGACCCAGCCGAATGTAGTGCGGTAGTAGTCGAGCACGTGCTGCGCGTTGAGCCAGCCGTCGCCAGCGTAGCGGACCGGATTGAACGTGCTGTCATTGAAGGCGGGCGTGCTGCGCTCGATCAGAGTGCAGCCGCCGACGCTCTGGTCCCAGCAGTCCCAAACCAGGTTGAGCCCGCGCTCGCCCGGCGCCACGTGGCTGGCCAGCGCGTACATGACGCGGCCGTCGTCCTGCAGAAAGCTGGCCGTGCGCGGCGACGGCAGCATCCAGGTCGCCAATTGTCCAGACGCGGTGGTCGTGCTGTCCTCGTACGCCGTCGGCGCATACTGGTACCAGGAAAGCAGTGCGCCCGTGTCGGCGTCGACCAGCATGCTGACCCGATCCAGGACCCCGGTACCTCGGGCCAGCATGCGCCAGGTCAGCTTGAGCATGCCGCCCTGTTCGCTCCAGACCAGTCGTCCGCGGCGCGGGGCGAAGCCGCCGGTCAAGCCGCGCAGGTGAAAGTTGGTCAGGCTCGCGTCGTCGACGATCCCGGTGAAGGCCGCCTCGAACGCGACCGCAGGCGTCGGAGCCGGATCGGCAAAGCCACTGCGCTCGGGCAACAGGTTGCCAGAGTAGCTGCCCGGGATCAGCCCGTCCTCGCCCTCGTGGCGCGCGATCAGCACGCTCGCCTCGCGCCCCTCGATCGGCAGCCCGCGGTGGATCTGCAAGAAGTGCACGGTGTACAGGTTGACCTGGCCGTGGTCGGTGGTCCTGCTCACCGGCACTGGCGCGAAGTAAGGCTGCAGCAGAGCCAGATCCTTGGCCGGCTGCGTCCAGCCAAGGGTACGCTGACCAAGATCGGCGACAAAGGTCTGGGCGGCCAGCTCGGGTGTATCCGCGCTCAGATCGTTGGGCGCCAGCCGGCCAACCATTCCGACGAGTCCGCCCTCGTCGTCGACGAAGAGCTCGATGCCTGGATCGGACGGCCGCTGCGCGATCAGCTGCAGCTCGGCGGCGGTGTACGGCGTACGCGGCACGACGTCGGGCACATTCGGGCCGCTGTCGACCAGCGCGCCGTCTACGCTACCGGCGTCGGCTTGCGCCGCATCGATCCCGCCGTCGCTGGCGGCGTCGACGTCGTCGGGATTGCTGGACCCGATGCAGTCGCAGCGGCTGAGGCTCAGGACGGCGATCAGCGCGCTGGTCGCGATCATAATCCGGCACATTCCATTTTTCATGGGCAGCTCCCCGTGCTCGATGTGGTGGGTTCAGCGCGCGATCGCGCCGTCGACGGCCGCGCCAGCGCTCTGCCAGCCCAGGCCACGCATGCGCGCAGCAATATCGGTCAGGAAGAACAGGCAAAACAGCGCGTCCTCGCGGCCAACCGGGTCGTGCGAAGTCACCTCGCGAAACTTGGCGTAGTACGGGCCGTGCACACCGAGCAGCAGCAGCCCCTCGGCCAGCGACGTGCCACGCCCCTCGGCCCCGGCCACGTACTCGGCCAGCCAGCTCGCCGCGCGCTGTACCGCCTCGCGGTATTGTCCGTGGTCGATGTCGCCCTCGATCGCCAGGATCGGCTCGCGCGCTGCGCCGGCCGGCCACAGCTCGGAAAAGCGCGGCGCGTTGGAGATCGCATCCGGCTCGTCAGTCGCGTCCTCCTCGACCTCGGGGTGCGCGGACAGGTGCTGGACCAGGCTTTCCGCGATGGCCGAGCTGACCACCGGCGTGTGCTGCTGCTCGGGCGTCCGCGCTGGCGTGTCCTGGAAGATGCCCTTCTGCTTGAGGTCGGCCACCACCAGCTTGGAGATCGACTTGAGCGCATCGAAGATGCCCTGGCCGGTCAGCGCACAGGTCTCAAAGGCCGGCAGCTGGCGGCTGTTGAGCTCGCCCGCCATGCGCTCCACCGGCATCAACTCGGGCAGGTCGCGCTTGTTGTACTGCAGCACGGTCGGTACCCGCTCCGGGTTGAGACCGTGGCCACGCAGGTTGTCCGCCAGATTTTGCCAGCTCTCGACATTGGCGTCGCGCCGCGCCGGCAGCGAGTCGGCCACAAACACGACGCCGTCGACGCCCTGCAGCACCAGCTTGCGGGTCGCGTTGTAGTGCACCTGGCCCGGCACCGTGTACAGCGACATCCGAATGGTGAAGTCCTTCACCTTGGGCAGCTGCACCGGCAAGAAGTCGAAGTAGAGCGTGCGGTCGTAGCCGGTGGCCAGCGACAGCAACTGGCCGCGGTGCTCCGGCCGCAGCGTGCGGTGCAAGTGTTGCAACGACGAGGTTTTGCCGCCAAGACCCGGGCCGTAGTAGACGACCTTGACCGTGATCTCGCGCGTGCTCAGATTGACCGATGACATGACCCTCCCTCATGTGTGACGTGGCTATTAGCTCTCGGCCCAGCGCAATGCATCGGTCGGGCAAAACGCCGCGCAGGTGGGTCGACCCTGACAGAGATCGCACTTGAGTGCGCGGTGGGTCTCCTCGCGAAAGTACATGGCGCCAAACGGGCAGGCCTGCTCGCAGGCGTGGCAGCCAATGCAGCGGTCGGTCACCTCGAGCGCCCAGGTCTTCTCGTTGCGGCGGATGGCGTCGACCGGGCAGGCGTGGACGCAGGCCGCATCGTCGCACTGCAGGCAGGTCAGCGGCACCGGCACGGTCCGGACACGGCGCACCTCGATCACGTGAGGACCGACGGGCGTGGGCACCCCCGAATGATAGAAGGCGCAGGCCAGCTCGCAGTTGCGGCAGTGGGTGCACTCGGTCGGCCGCACGATGAGGCGCTTCATGGGCGCACCTCCTTGTGCTGTACAAACGGCACGGTCGGGATGCCGCTGCTACCCCCCATCTGCTTGGGCACGAAGTGTGGATGCGTCTTGAGCACGACGTCAGCGAAGGTCTCGGCCGTGCGCTGCCGTTTGCAGCCGGGGCACAGCTCGTAGTAGCTGACGTCGAGGTCGCGCGTCTTGAGCAAGTGGTCGCGCTGCTCGACGGTCAGCAACGGCTCATGGCACTTCTGGCAGCGCAGCAGCTCGAACTTCTTGTTCCAGATGGTACGGACACCTTTGTCCTCGGTGAAGATGATGTGGCCGGTCGGACAGACATGGGCGCAGGCGGTGCAGCCGACGCAGTCGGGCGGTACGTCGCCGAATGGCGGACCGACCTCGCGCCGGCGCCCTCGATTGAGGGTGGCGATGGCCGCGGTCACCGCGCTCTCGCAGACGCGCACGCACAGGCCGCACAGGATGCACAGGTCAGCGTCGGCGCGCGGGGTGAAGCTGCTGCGGGTGACGCCGTAGTCGCTGGCCAGCTGCTGGATCACCTGGCTCTCGGGACAGCGCGCCAGCAACAGGTCGAGCACGTTGCGCCGGACATGGCGCACCCGTTCGCTCTGGGTCTCGACGATCAGGTCCTTGGCCGCCGGGTAGAGACAGGCCGTCATCAGTCCCTGCCAGCCCTTCCACTCGGGCTTGGTCACCTCGACCAGGCAGAGCCGGCACGAACCAAAGTCCTCGATCGCCGGGTGGTGACACAGCGTCGGGATGTCGATGCCGGCGCGCTTGGCAACGGTCAGCACGCTCTCGCCGTCGTTGGCCGTCAGCCGGCGGCCATTGATCGTCATCGCAAAAGTTTTTTCGTTTGCCGGTTGCATCACGCCACCTTGACCGCATCGAACTTGCAGACCGCAGCGCAGGCGCCGCAGCGGTCGCACTTGACCTCGTTGATCTCGAAGGTGTCGCCCTTTTTGCGCTCGCCCAGGATCGCGCTGGTTGCGCACGCCGACAGGCAGGCACCGCAGCCGTTGCAGATCTCCTTGTCGATCGAATAGGTGATCAGCGCCTTGCACACGCCGGCCGGGCAGCGCTGCTCCTTGATGTGCGCTTCGTACTCATGCCGGAAGTAACGGATGGTCGACTGCACCGGGAACGGTCCGCTCTTGCCCAGCGCGCAGAGGGAGCCGTTGATGATGGCCTGGCTCAGATCCTCGATCTGATCCAGATCCTTGAGATCGCCATTGCCCTCGCAGATGCGCGAGACGATCTGGTACATCTGCCACAGCCCCTCGCGGCAGGGCACGCACTTGCCACAGCTCTCGTCGGTCAGAAACGACAGGAAGTAGCGCGCCACGTCGACCATGCAGGTCGAGTGGTCCATCACGATCATGCCGCCCGAGCCCATCATCGAGCCGGCCTTGGTCAGCGTGTCAAAGTCGACCGGCAGGTCAAGCAGGCTATCGGGCAGGCAGCCGCCGGACGGTCCGCCGGTCTGCACCGCCTTGAACCCACCGCGCTCGCCGCTGCTGAGCATGCCGCCGCCAGGCCCGAAGATGATCTGGCGCAGCGTGGTTCCCATCTCGACCTCGACCAGTCCGGTGTTCTTGACCTTGCCGACCAGCGCGAACGCCTTGGTGCCCTTGCTGCCGGCGGTGCCCATCGTGGTGAACCAGTCGGCGCCGTGCTCGATGATGCGCACGACGTTGACCCAGGTCTCGACGTTATTGAGCACGGTCGGCTTGTCCCACAGCCCCTTGTCGGTGGCGTGCACGTACTTGGCGCGCGGTTCGCCCACCTTGCCCTCGACCGAGCGCATCAGCGCCGACGACTCGCCGCAGACAAAGGCGCCGCCGCCGCGCGCGATCTCGATGTCGAAGTCGAAACCGCTACCCAGGATGTCGTGGCCGAGCAGGCCGCGGCCGCGCGCGTCGTCGATCGCTTGTTGCAGGTGCTTGACCGCCAGCGGGTACTCCTGGCGCACGTAGATGTAGCCGTGATGGCACTCGAGGGCGTAGGCGCCGATGATCATGCCCTCGATCACGCCGTGCGGATCGCCCTCCATCACCGAGCGGTCCATGAACGCGCCCGGGTCGCCCTCGTCGCCGTTGCAGATGATGTAGCGGACATCGCCGGCCGCCTTCTTGCAGCTGCGCCACTTGCGGCCCGCGTCAAAACCGGCGCCGCCGCGGCCGCGCAACTTGGCCTTTTCGACCTCGCTCAGCACGTGGTCAGGCGTCATCGAGCTCAACGCCTTGGCCAGGGAGCGGTAGCCGCCGCGCAGGATGTAGTCGTCGATCTTGGCCGGGTCGATCAGTCCGATGTTGCGCATCACCACGCGTTGCTGTTGCTTGTAAAACTCGATGTCGCCGTACTTGACCACGGCCTTGTCGGTGGCCGGGTCGACGTAGAGTAGCTTGTCGATCACCTCGCCACCGATGACGGTCTGGTGGACGATCGCCTCGCAATCCTTGGGCTTGACGCCCTTGTAGAAGATCGCCTCGGGCATCAGCACGACCAGCGGCCCCTTCTCGCAAAAGCCGTGGCAGCCGGTCTTCTTGCAAACCAGGTTGAGCTGCACGCGTTGCTTCTTGTCCAGCTTGGCCAGCTGTTGCTCGAGCGCCTCGGCCACCGCTGCCGCACCGCCGGCCAGGCAGCCGGTGCCGCAACAGACCAGCAGGCGCCGCTGCGTGGCCTCGGGCGAGGCCGCCAGCTGCGCCGCGTGCGTTGCCAACGCCTTGACGTCTTGGTAACGAAGGGCTTCCATCAGTTGCCCTCCTTGGCTGCTGCTGACCCTTGGGAATCCCTGCCGAGGGAGGTCGAGACGCCAATCAAGCGCCGCGCCTTGGTCACGCTGACGTTGCCGTTGGCCACGTCGTTGACGACGACGACCGGCGCCAGGGCGCAGGCGCCGACGCAGTTGACTGCCTCGATGCTGTACTTGAGGTCGCTGGTGGTCTCGCCCGGCTTGAGCTGCAGGCGCGAACACAGTTCGTTGAGGATCAGCGGCGCGCCGCGGATGTGGCAGGCGGTGCCGGTGCAGACGCGCAGCACCTTTTCGCCACGCGGCGTGAGCGAGAACGCCTTGTAAAACGTCGCCACGCCGTAGACCTTGCTGAGCGGGACACCCAGGCGCTGCGCGACCAGCTCGAGCACGTCGCGCGGCAGGTAGCGATAGGCGATCTGGCAGTCCTGCAGCACCGAGATCAGGTGGCGCGGCTCGGCCGGGTATCTGGCCAGGATCTGTTCGGCCATCTTGAGGTCGACCGCTGGCTTCATTTTTTTGTCTCTTTCTTGGCGCCGGCCACGCCCTCCTCGCCCAGCTGCCAGCCGCGCTCCAGGGTCTTGAAGTTGAGGTCCAGCAGCTGCGGCTTGTGGCCGAAGGCTTCCTTGATCAGGTGCTTGACCGACTCGAAAGTCACCGCTCTGGTAAAGCCGCAGTAGGCGCCCAGCGCCGCCATGTTGGCCGCCTTGGACGAACCGAAGCTCAGGGCGATCTCGTTGCACGGCACGCGCACGACGGCGATGTCGATGCGGTCCGAGGTGGCGTCGATGAGCGAGCTGTTGATGATCAGCAGCCCGCCGGGCTTGACGCGCGGCCCAAACTTGTCCAGCGATGGCCGGTTCATCACCACCACGGCTGCCGGTGCGGCGAAGATCGGCGAGCCGATCGGCTTGTCGCTGATGACAACGTTGCAGTAGGCGGTGCCACCGCGCATCTCGGGCCCGTACGACGGCAACCAGACCACCTCGTGCCCCTCGGCGAGGCCGGCGTGAGCCAAGATCTTGCCGGCGAGCATGACGCCTTGCCCGCCAAAACCGGCAAAGGTCACCTCACTGTGCATGGCGCACCTCGGCGGCCGGATCGTCGTCGGGGGTCTTGACCTCGCCCAGTGGGTAGTACGGGATCATGTTGCGCTCGAGCCATTGCATCGATTCGACCGGCGCCAGCCCCCAGTTGGTTGGACAGACCGACAGACACTCGACCAGCGAGAAGCAGCGCCCCTGTACCTGGTAGGCAAACGCCTTGCGCAGTGCCTGCTTGGCCGCAACCGTGTGGATCTCGTCGTGGGTGGAGACGCGCGCCAGGTAGGAAGGCGTGCGCAGTGTGGCCAGCATCTCGACCACCCGGATCGGCCAGCCACAGTGGTTGACATCGCGACCGGCCGGCGAGGTCGTCGTCACCTGGTTGGGCAGCGTGGTCGGCGCCATCTGGCCGCCGGTCATGCCGTAGATCGCGTTGTTGACGAAGATGACGGTGATCTTCTCGCCGCGATTGGCGGCCTGGATCGTCTCGGCGGTTCCGATCGAGGCCAGGTCGCCGTCGCCCTGGTAGGTGAAGACGATCAGCTCGGGCCGCACCCGCTTGATGCCCGTCGCCACGGCCGGCGCGCGACCGTGTGCGGCCTGGTGCATATCGCAGTTGAAGTAGTTGTAGGCCATGACCGAGCAGCCGACCGGCGACACGCCGACCGTACGTTCGCGCACGCCCAGCTCGTCGAGCACCTCGGCCACCATGCGGTGGATCACGCCGTGGGTGCAGCCCGGGCAGTAGTGCCGGGTCACGGGGACCAGCGACTCGGTGTTCTTGAAGACCAGTTCCATGGTGCGTTCCTCAGGCGGTGACCGCCGTCGTCAGGCCCGCATACTCGCCGATGGTGTTGACCTGCTCGCCCTTGATCACGCGACCGGCATGAAAGGCGACCTCCTCGGGTGTGCAGACGATACCGCCGACCCGCCCGTAAAAGTGCACCGGCACCTTCTCGGCCATGGTCGCGCGCACGTCCTCGACCATCTGGCCCGTCGACAGCTCGACGTCGAGGATGGCCTTGGCTTGCCTGGCCGCGGCGCGCAGCTCGGGCATCGGGAACGGCCAGAGCGTGATCGGCCGGAACAGCCCGACCTTGAGGCCCTGCCGGGTCATCTCGTCGACCGCGGTCTTGCAGACGCGCGCCACGGTGCCGTAGGCGACCAGCAACACGTCGAGCTTACCCTTGGCGCCGTACTCCTCCCAGCGCCGCTCGTCGCGCTCGAACGCGTCGTACTTGGCCTTGAGCTTGATGTTGTGGCGTTCGAGTGTCGGCGCGTCGAGGTAGAGCGAGTTGATGATGTTGGGCTTGCGGCCAACGGCGCCGGTGGTCGCCCACGGCTTGTCGACGACGACCGGGCTGCGCTGCTTGAACTCGACCGGCTCCATCATCTGGCCGATCAGGCCGTCGCCCAGCACCAGGATCGGATTGCGGTACTTGTCGGCCAGATCGAAGGCGTCGATCATCAGGTCGGCCGCCTCCTGCACCGTCGACGGCGCCAGCACCGGCGTCCGGTAGTCGCCGTGGCCGCCGCCGCGCGTCGCCTGCTTGTAGTCACCCTGGCTGGGCAGGATGCCGCCCAGGCCAGGACCGCCGCGCACGATGTTGACGATGACGCACGGCAGCTCGGAGCCCGCCATGTACGAGACCGCCTCCTGCATCAGGCTATAGCCCGGGCTCGACGTCGTGGTGAACACGCGCACACCGGCACCGGCAGCGCCGTACAGCATGTTGCTGGCAGCAACCTCGCTCTCGGCCTGCAAGAACACGCCGCCCACCTCGGGCAGCCGCTTGCTCAGGTACTCGGGCACCTCGCTCTGCGGCGTGATCGGGTAGCCGAAGAAGTACTTGGCCCCGGCCTGTACCGCGGCCTCGCCGATCGCCTCGCACCCCTTCAACAGTTTTTTCTCGCCCATGGTCAGTACTCGAAGAGTTTGTACTGGTTGCCGTTGAGCCCGACCTGGACCGCATTGTCCGGGCAGGTGATGGCGCACAGACAGCAGCCAATGCAGCGCGGCTGGTGCGCCACCTTCGCCGTGAAGTAGCCCTTGGCGTTGAGTTCCTTGGACATGGTGAGGATGCGCTGCGGGCAGGCCACGACGCAGCGCTCGCAGCCCTTGCACAACACGTTGTCGATCAACACACGCGGCATTGGTTCTTCCTCACTCCCCGACCGGGAGGTGCGTGCGCGGCGGCCGCCCGATCGGCTCGCGGCGCCGGCCGCCCTCCCAGGGCGACGTCATGAAACGTTCGATCGGCAACACCGGACAGCCGACGTCGTCGTCACCGAAGCGCTCGATCACGCCGCGTTCGATCGCGGCGAAGCAGAGCGGCACGCCGGTCGCTTGCTCCATCTCGCGCGCCAGCGCGATGCCCTGGCGCACCACTTCCGGTGTGGTCTCGTTGATCAGGTGGGTATTGGCGACCAGCCCGCTGATGCGGACACGGGCGGCAACCTACAGCTCGTCGTACATCTGCCGGCAGCCGGCCAGCGAGTCGGTGAACGGTCGCCGCGCGTTGACCACCTGCAGCACGGCGGCCTTGGCCTCGACCAGCAGCGTGGCAAAGCCGCCCAGCACGCGCGCGCCCAGGTCGTCACCACCAACATCGAAGACGACGCGGCCCGGGCTCGAGCGCAGCGCCCCACCCACCTCTGCCAGCATGATCGGCAGGTCGGCAAAGGCGTATTCGCCGGTCGGAGCCACCACCTCGACGCCGTGCGCCTGCATGTACGCGCGCGCCTCGCGGCTGCGGAAGTAGGGGTTGACCAGGTCGATGTCGACCAGCCGCACGCGCTCGCCCTGACCAGCCAGCAGCAGGGCGTAGTTGATGGCGATCTCGGTCTTACCGCTGCCAAAATTGCCGACGAAGACGGTCACCGCATGAGGCAGCGGTAAACCCCCGACCGGTTGTCCGGTAACCGGTGGTCCACCGTCCGGTTTCCCCCCGTGCGGTGTAAAGGTCGCCATTGCTCTCCGCGCTGCGCTCGCGACGGGATCGCGTGAGCCGACCGAAATACCACTGCGGGCCCGTCGCCAACATGCGATCGCCAGCCTCAAATGTCAACGGCCGTCGCTGGCACGGAGAGTGCGTTTTGTCGTCGTCGCGGCTCAGGAAAACTTGGCGAGCCTGGTCTCGTGCAGCACGTACAGTACCGACTGGATGAGCTGCTCCTGCTCGCCGGTCGTGCAGTGCAACCTGGCCATCAGCTGGGCCACGCCGCAGCTACCGTCGATGGCCGCGATCACGGTCTGCTCCGCGGGCTTGAGCCCCAGCACCACGCCGACGTCGCGCTGGTCCCGGGTGAGTTCGATCCGGCGCAGCCCCTTCATGTAGAGCGCGCTCTGCAACTCATCGGGGCTCAAGGCGCGCTTGACCGCGCGCACCAGCATGCCGGGCAACGGCGAGACTGGTGTCGTCAATCGCAGCAGCGCCCCGCAGTCGGGGTAGATTCGAAAGTGGCCATCACCCCAGTAGAACGCCTCGTACAACCGGTTGCGCACCAGCGCCGAGAAGGTGCGCTCGACCGCTTGCTGGTTGGCTGGCCCGGCCACATTGAGCAGCGCCTGGTCGAGCGGAATGCGATCGTTTATCACCTGCACGATGCCGCAGTAGAGCAGGTTGTTGGCCAGCAGCTGGCGCTCGTGGATCAGCGCCGGCGCACCGTCCTGCGGCCGGTTGCTGGCAACGTAAACCGGATTGCCCGATTCGAAACAGACGATGCGGTAGCCCGAGCCCCGGACCTGCTCGAGCAGCAGCACGCCGGTCTGCCGCCGCGCGCTCAGCTCGTAGAGCAGCCGGGTCAAGCTGTAGTGGCCGAAGTTGCCCTCGGTCGCGGGCTGGGCCGGCAGCTGCGGTGGCGGGGCCAGCGAATCCCAGAACAGCAGCGGCGCCAGATCCTCGCGCCGCAGCCGCCAGTCGCCGACCACGCCCAGCCCGGCCACGTTGTGCGGTTGCTCCGCCAGCAGCGGCAGCACCTCGTTCAGCGAGAGCGAGATCGGAGCGGACGGGCCCGGCCGGTAGACCAGCAGCCGTTCGCTCTGCTGAAACTCGGCCGCGACCCGCTGCAGTTGCAGGCCGGCCGCGTCGATGTCGTCGCCGAGCGATTCGATCGACTCGGGCCACGGGTTGTCGGGCGACATCGCGGCAGCGGCCAGGCCGGGCGCCGACTCGTCCGGCGGCAGATCCGGTGGCAGCTCGGGCACCGCCTCTGACTCGACCAGCGCGCCCATCACCGGCGACAGCGACGGCGGAGGCAGTAGCAGCGGCTTGCACTCTTCGGGATAGCGCTGCCGCATCTCGGCGGCCAGTCGCCGTCGCGACCAGCGCGACTGGATGCTGTACAGCCAGTCGGTCAGCGCGTCCTCGAATTCGTGCGCACTCTGGAACCGTTCGGCCGGTTGCTTGGACAGCGCCTTGGCCGTGATCGCGTCGAGCTCGCGCGGCACCTTGGCGTTGTGCACCGACGGCGGCTCGGGCACGCGGTGCTTGACCTGGTGCAAGATCTCGCCGTCGTTGCGCCCCTTGAACAGCGAGCGCAGGGCGAGCGTCTCCCACAGCACGATGCCGGCCGAGAACAGGTCCGAGCGGTGGTCGAGCGGCTGGTTTTCCAGCGCCTCGGGCGCCAGATAGGTCAGCTTGCCGCGCAGCTCGGCCGAGTGCAGCTCGGCCGCCTGCAGCGCGACGCCAAAGTCGCCCAGCTTCACGTCACCGTCGTAGGAGAGAAAGATGTTGGCCGGCGTGACGTCGCGGTGGACCAGATTGAGCGGCTTGCCGTCCGAGCCGCTGGCCGTGTGGGCGTGGCCCAGGCCGGCCAGCATCTCGGCCAGGCAGTGGATGCCGAAGCCGATCGGCAGCAGATTGTTTTCTTGCTTGGCCTTTTTCAATATCTGCCGCAGGTCCTTGCCGTGCACGTACTCCATCACGATGAACGGCTGCCCCTCGTGCAGCTCGAGCGCCAGGATCTGCACGATGTTGCCGTGGCGCAGCTGGACCGCCAGCCGCGCTTCGCTCAGGAACATGTCGACAAAGCGCTGGTTCTTGGTCAGGTCGGTCAGCATGCGCTTGACGACGACGACCTTCTCAAAACCCTCGGCCCGGCTGGTGCGGGCGATGAACACCTCGGCCATGCCGCCCTGGCCGAGCGGCCGGACCAGCTCGTATTCGCCAAACCACTGGGCTTTGAAGTCGCCTTCGGTTGCCACGGATTGAAAATAGCGTGAGTTGCCTGCGAGCGAAAGGCCAGTCGATCGCAGCCGCTACAGAAATTGCGCCAGTTGCGTCTCGGCCAGCACGTAAAGCACGGCCAGGGCGCGCTGCTCTTGATCGGGCGATGCCGCATTGGTGGCCTGGATCACCTGGGTCAGGTTGCGCTGGCCGTCGATGGCGGCGATCACCGGCTGCTCGCCCGGCCGGATCCGCAGCGCTGCCACGTGCTGGTCGCGCCCTGCCGTCAACACCACCGCCCGCTGCCCGCGCAGCTGCATGCGGGCGCGTAGCTCCTCCAGCGAAAAGGCGCTTTGCACGCCGCGCACCAGGATGCCGAGCAGTGGGGCCAGCGGCGTGGCCAGCCGGACCGGCTGCGCTGCCTGCGGCCAGACCCGAAAGCGGCCATGGCTCCAGCCGAAGGTCCTAAACAGGCGATGCCGGATGAGCGCCGAAAAAGCGTTTTCGACCCGCTTGCGGCCGTTGTCGCCGACCACCGCGATCAGCGCCTGGTCGAGCGACATGCGATCGCCGATCAGCTGCACCAGCGCGCGGTAGAGCGACGCGTTCTCGAGCATGTGGTAGCGCTGGATCATGGCCGGCGCGCCGTCGGCCGGCTGGTTGCTGGCAACGTAGAGCGGATAGCCGCCTTCCAGGTAAAGCAGTCGCCGCGACCGCCCCTCGCCGTCCTCGAACGCCACCGCGCCGGTCATGCGTCGCATGGTCAGCTCGTAGATCAGGCGAGTGACGCTGAGCGCGCTGAAGCTGGCCTGGGTCGCCGGCGGATCGGTCGGTTCGGCGTACCCCGCGATGGTGTCCCAGTAGGCGAGCTGGGCGAATTCCCGGATCGGCATGCGCCAGTCCCCGCTGACGCCGATCGCGCTGACGCTGTCGGGCTGGGTCGAGAGCTGGACGATCAAGTCGTCGATCTTGATCGGCAGCGGCGACATGCGGCCGGTCGGATAGACCAGCAGTTGATCGTCCGCCTGGCGCTTGGCCGCCTGGGCCAGGATCATGGCGTCGATCTCCTGGATGCCAATGATCCCGGACTCGATCGACTCGGCCCAGTGAACGCTCGATCCGACGCGGCTTTGCGGCGGCTTGGAAGGAGTCTGGTCGAGGCCCAGCAGCGCCTTCGCCACCTCGCGCGTGGTCTCGTCGGAAAAATCGCTCCAGTCGTCCTCGGCCAGCGTGTTGGTCCGGGGCGACGGCGGCGGCAGCTGCAGCGGCTTGCTC
>Ga0315268_10002943_pt1 | contig 18935 bp, 18 predicted proteins | sample C1_top_MG_FD_204535 | JGI IMG/M metagenome (GOLD analysis project Ga0315268, IMG submission 204535) | Sediment microbial communities from Yellowstone Lake, YNP, Wyoming, USA - C1_top | ecosystem: Environmental > Aquatic > Freshwater > Lake > Sediment | place: USA: Wyoming | collected 2017-08-01
TCACGGCTGACTGCGCCGGTGACGGGCTGGTATCAGATCAACGCGAATATTTATTGGGCGGCAAATGCAACGGGATATAGGCGAGTGGACGTCAACGTTAATGGAAATATCATAGCGCGGTCAAGCATGCCTGCCAGCTCTACAACAGCGGCAAATTGTCAAAGCGTTTCAGCGTTGGTGTATATGACAGCAGGAGATTATGCTGAAATATTTGCATATCAAAACAGCGGCGGAGCGTTGAACTGTCTTTGTTCAAATACGTTTCCTACATTTAGCATGGTTATGGTAGGTAAAGAATGATGCTCTACAAAGAGACCGCACTGATTTCAGTGCGGTCTCTTTGTAGAGCATGTGAAGTGATAGGTCATTATGTGCCTACGGGGAGGCGGTCCCGACGAGATTCGAACTCGCGATCTCGGCCTTGACAGGGCCGCATGTTAGGCCGCTACACCACGGGACCAGTTTTATGAGTGCGGGGTAGTTTACCATACGGGTATATGTGTGTCAACTTTAAAATGAGGTAAAACCGGCTTCGGAGGATGAGAGGTTGCCGTTGGAAGTCATCGGACGTAAGCGCTTCAGATTGCATTCCAAGAGCAAAAAGAAGAAGATGGATCAGTTTGAGTTGCGCTTGATTCGGCTTACATTATAATTAGCCCATGTCCAACGACCTCTTCGACCACGCCATGCACGAACGCCTGAAAAGCGAAGCTCCGCTTGCCGCGCGGATGCGCCCGCGTACATTGGATGAATACATCGGGCAGGAACATATTGTCGGCGAAGGCAAACTATTACGCCGCGCCATCGAAGCGGATAAACTTTTTTCGTCCATTCTTTTGTGGGGACCTCCAGGCACAGGCAAGACCACGCTCGCGCAAGTCATCGCCAACACCACCAAGAGTCACTTCACCACCATTTCCGCGATCCTCGCGGGCAAAGCGGATTTGCGCGTGGTTATTGACGAGTCGCTTGAACGCAGACGTTTGCATAATATCCGCACAATCCTTTTTGTGAAGTAGGTTCTTGAAATACCTGCCAGCCGAGCTATCTTATTGAACTTTTCTGCTTAGGAACTTACTGACTTTACGGTGTTTCATTGCGATAAATTGCCATATATGGCATAATAATTATATGAAATTTGAGTGTCTCTTATCCCTGGTCCGCAACCAACCCATCTTCGAAACTGCAATTCTCCTTGCTGGGGATGTGGATGTCAACGATGTGCGGAGGCAACTTTCGCGTTGGGTGAAAAGCGGGCGCATCCATCAACTGCGCCGCGGCTTGTATACCCTCGCCCCACCGTATCAGAACATCATCCCCCATCCCTTCCTTATTGCAAACGCGCTGATGCCTAGCTCTTATGTCAGCGCGCAATCTGCGCTGGCGTTTTATGGATTGATCCCCGAATATGTCCCGCGCACGATCAGCATGACCACACAGCGTCCATCGCAATGGGATGGCGAATTCCATTTTCATCATCTCGCTTCCCATCTCTTTTTTGGATATCAACTTCTGAAAGTTCACCCGGGACAGCAAGCGTTCGTTGCCGCGCCCGAGAAGGCACTGCTCGATCTGACGCATCTCACGCCTGATTCGGATTCACCGAATTATCTACATGAACTCCGCCTGCAAAATCTCGAACGGCTGGATGTAAACCGCCTGCGCGAATTTGTATCCCGCGCGGGAAAACCCAAATGGCGGCGCGTTGCCCAGCAGATTGAATCATTAATTGAACAGGAACGCACGGGATACGAGGAACTGACATGAAGGAATATCTGCTTACGCTGGTTCAAGCCGCGTCATCGCCCATCCAAAAAAAGAATCTTGCGCGTGAATATCTACAAGCCCTGATCTTGCAAAGTTTACAGCGCTCTGGCGCAATGACCGCGCTTGCTTTTCACGGCGGAACCGCCCTGCGATTTTTGTACTCCCTGCCGCGTTATTCCGAAGATCTGGATTTTTCACTGGAGGGTGATCCTTCCTCCTATGATTTTCGTGCGTACCTTCTCTCGATCCAAAAGGATCTGGGTGCGCAAGGATATGACCTCACGCTGAAAGTGAACGACCAGAAAACGGTGCACAGCGCCTTTATCCGTTTTTCAGGATTACTGCATGAACTGGATCTATCCCCGCATCGTGATGAGGCGCTGGCGGTAAAGATCGAAGTGGATACCCGTTCGCCCGCAGGCGCAATGCTTGAAACATCACTGGTGCGCCGTCATGTCATGCTCAATCTGCATCATCATGATAAATCATCCCTGCTGGCGGGAAAACTCCACGCAATCCTTCATCGTCCATATCTCAAAGGACGCGACCTGTATGATTTGCTCTGGTATCTAAGTGACCGAACCTGGTCGCCTCCAAATTTGAATCTGCTCAACAATGCATTGTCTCAAACTGAATGGACAGGTCAAGCTGTCACTATGGAAAATTGGCGTGAGACCGTTTACGCCAAGATCAAAACTGTTTCGTTTGAAAAGGCGCTGGACGATGTGCGGCCGTTTCTTAGTTCATCCGATGATCTGGCTCTGCTGACAAAAGAGAATCTCCTTCAGTTGATAAAAAATTAGAGAACCTGCCCATGCAAATCCTTCACGCGCACTATCAACATGAAAACCAGGGCGGCATGTTATTTTGGGCGGAAACGTCCGATATGCTTACGCCCAAACAATCACGCGCGGCAAAAAAGCCAAAATCGCGCCTGCACCCATTTTGCGCGGATACGGACACTCTCAAACATGTTTTCAATCTCGATGGCGCGTCAAAGACCGCTGCTCTGCGACTACCCGCCGTGTGCGGTGTGCCATTGCCTTCGCCACAACTGATTCACAATTGGGATCTGAATACTCAAAAGCCAACGCTGGATTCATTTCTCATCAATGGGATTTGGATGAAACCAGTTGACGCCATTCCTGTTTTGTTGGCTCACGCTTCAACCTCACCCGCGCCTGCTCTCCGTTACTGGAGCATGGTCAGCGCTTTGGCATTGGAGACCCTCGCCGCGCATAAATTGATTCCCGCGCTTGTCGCTATGAAAGGCAAATACGAAGCGCGCTGGCTTCCGGTTTTGGATGCGGCAAAAGACGCGGCGCGCCTGGCGCAGTTGGAATCTGCTATGCCCGCCGTTTGCCGCGCTGCCATCACTCCCGACCCCTTTCCCAAAGGGCGAGGGGTGCAATCGCCTAAAAATTTATTAACCAGTTTTCTCAATACCTTCTGCGATTCGCTTGCGCGCACTTTTGGAAAAAATTCCGCGCCGCGTTTTTATATTGGCGACGATACTCCCGCCGCACGCTGGGTCGAAGCATTATTCCGCGAGGATGCGGCGGTCAAAGCCTCACCCGCACAGCTACAAAATCTCGCCGCCAGTTACAAGGCATGGATGCGCAACCTGCATGTCGCGGGTGATGCCACATTCCGCATTGCCTTCTGCTTGCAGGCGCCCGCCTTGCAAAAAGAACCCTGGCAATTGCATTATCTCATTCAAGCCAAAGACGATCCCAGTTTGTTGATCCCTGCCGAGGAAGTGTGGAAAAAGACAAAGGGCGCGCTCACCCATCTTGGTCATCGCTTTGAACAGCCGCAGGAGAAACTGCTGACGGGACTTGGTTATGCAGCGCGTTTATTCCCACCCATCACCGACAGCCTGAAAGGGAAACGTCCCACTGAATTGGTGGTGGATACCAGCGGCGCATATACTTTCCTGCGCGAGACTGCCCCATTGCTGGAAGGCGCGGGCTTTGGCGTACTCGTCCCGCCGTGGTGGAATAAGAAAGGCGCGCGGCTTGGCGTAAAGGTCAAGATGAAATCGAAACAGGAAAAGGGTGCGCCAGGTATCATGACGATGGAGAACTTGGTCAATTATCAATGGCAGTTATCCATCGGCGAAACTGAACTGACTGAAAAAGAATTCAAGACGCTGGCAAAGTTGAAGTCGCCGCTGGTGCAGATCCGCGGACAATGGGTGACTCTGGATGCGGAACAGATCGAAGCGGCGATCAAGTTTTGGGAGCAGGGTCAGACTCAGGGTGAGATGAGTCTGCTTGAAGCGATGAAGCTTGGCTTGGGCGGCGAAGCATCGGCAAGCGGCTTGCCTGTAGATGAAGTTGTCACTGATGGCTGGCTGGGGGAATGGATGGAACAATTCAAGCAATCGGATAAGCTGGAACAATTGGATCAACCCATCGGATTGCTCGGTCAGTTGCGTCCGTATCAACAATACGGATATTCGTGGCTGGCATTCCTGCGTAAGTGGGGATTGGGCGCGTGTCTCGCGGATGACATGGGATTGGGCAAGACCATCCAAACGATTTCATTATTATTGCACGAGAAGGAAAGATTGGGAAAATTTTCTGCACCTGTTTTGTTAATTGCACCTACATCGGTGGTAACGAACTGGGAACGGGAGATTGGCAGGTTCGGACCCGAGCTGCAAACCTATATCCATCGGGGCAGTGACAGGCTAAGGGGCGAAGAGATGCGCAAAGCCGTCAAAGGCAAAGATGTGATGCTCACCAGTTATCCTGTCGCGCGTTTGGACTCAGAATCGATTCAATCCATTAACTGGCTGGCGGTCATTTTGGATGAAGCGCAGAATATCAAAAATCCAGCCGCCAAACAGACGCAGGTGATCCGCAAATTCAACGCGGAGTTTCGAATTGCATTGACGGGTACACCCGTGGAAAACAGGCTCTCCGAGTTGTGGTCAATCATGCACTTTTTGAATCCCGGTTATCTAGGCGGGCGCAAACAGTTCCGCGAAAATTTCTCCCTGCCAATCGAGCGTTATCACGATGAAGAAGCCTTGAAACAATTGAAGCAATTAACTACGCCGTTTATTTTGCGGCGCGTGAAAACAGATGCGCGCGTGATCACTGACCTGCCCGATAAAGTGGAGACAAAAGTTTATTGCAACCTGACCGAAGAGCAAGCCACTTTGTACGAAGCGGTTGTGCAGGATGTTATGAAGCAAATTGAGGAAGAAGATGGCATCCAACGGCGCGGACTGGTGCTGAGCATGTTGATGCAGTTGAAGCAGATCTGCAATCATCCCGTGCAGTATCTTCATCAAACGCGCAAGAGTAAAAAAGGCGACGCAACCCCACTTAACGATTTGACTGGTCGCAGCGGCAAACTGGAACGTCTCGGCGAACTGCTTGAGGAAGTGTTGTCAGAAGGTGACCGCGCCTTGATCTTCACGCAGTTTGCTGAAATGGGCGAAATGCTGGCAAATTATTTGCCCGGCGCGTTCGGCGCGGCGGCTCAGTTCCTGCATGGCGGCACATCCGCGAAGGCGCGCGATCAAATGGTCAACCGCTTTCAAGAGGATGAACACGCCCCGTCCATTTTTATTCTGTCATTGAAGGCGGGCGGCACGGGCTTGAACCTGACGCGCGCCAACCATGTTTTCCATTTTGACCGCTGGTGGAATCCCGCCGTGGAAGATCAAGCCACCGACCGCGCTTTCCGCATCGGGCAGAAACGCAACGTACAGGTGCATAAATTCGTCACAACTGGCACGCTGGAGGAGATGATTGACGATATGGTCGAATCCAAAAAGGGGCTGGCACAGGCGGTGGTGGGAAGCGGCGAGAATTGGATCACCGAGATGAGTACGGAAGAATTACGCAGAGTTGTCTCGTTGAGGAGGTCGTAATATGTCTTATTTTTATTTCAAGCCGACAAAAGCCATTCAAGTCAAGGATGGTATCAAAGCCCAAAGTCAGCGCGGGGCGTTTGCGAAAAACTGGTGGGCGCAGAGATGGATCGCGGCGCTGGAACGGCTGGTGGATTCAGGACGTCTCTCGCGCGGGCGAAGTTACGCGCGCAAAGGTCAGGTGCTTTCGATCGAAGAAACCAAAAACGGGATTGCAGCGCGCATACAGGGATCGCAACGCGCACCGTACAAGATCAAAATTCAGATCGCGGCTTTGACCGATGCGCAATGGGATAAGGTCATTGACGCGCTCGCCGAACAAGCCATCTTCAGCGCGCAATTACTCGCTGGCGAAATGCCGCAGGAGATCGAGCAGGCTTTTGAATCTGCAAAGGTGAGTTTGTTTCCATCCCAACGCAATGATTTGAAGACGGATTGTTCCTGTCCCGATTATTCCAATCCATGCAAGCACATCGCGGCGGCGCATTACATTCTTGGCGAACGATTTGACGAAGACCCGTTTTTGATTTTCCGTTTGCGCGGACGCACACAAGAACAGGTGATGCAGGAACTTCGCAAACGACGCGCGGACGCGGATGAGATCGTCGAAGATGAGGCAGAAGAATCCGAGCTGATCATTCCGCTGGAAGATTGCATTTCCAATTATTGGGAGTTGGGCGCGCCGCTGGAAGGATTCTCTGTTTCGATTCGTCCACCGACAATTGAGATGCCGCTGCTCAAACGACTCGGCACCGCTTCATTTGTCCCTGACCCTGGGTTGGAATCGCTGTTGCGTGATACGTATCAAACTGTTGGGCGCAAGGCGTTTCAGATTGCATTCCAAGAACAAAAAGATGAAGACGGATCAGTTTGAGTTGCGCTTGATTCGGCTTACATTATAATTAGCCCATGTCCAACGACCTCTTCGACCATGCCATGCACGAACGCCTGAAAAGCGAAGCTCCGCTTGCCGCGCGGATGCGCCCGCGTACATTGGATGAATACATCGGGCAGGAACATATTGTCGGCGAAGGCAAACTGTTGCGCCGCGCCATCGAAGCGGATAAACTTTTTTCGTCCATCATTTTGTGGGGACCTCCAGGCACAGGCAAGACTACGCTCGCGCAAGTCATCGCCAACACCACCAAGAGTCACTTCACCACCATTTCCGCGATCCTCGCGGGCAAAGCGGATTTGCGCGTGGTTATTGACGAGTCGCTTGAACGCAGACGTTTGCATAATATCCGCACAATCCTTTTCGTGGATGAAGTCCATCGCTGGAACAAAGCCCAGCAGGACGCGCTCCTGCCCCACGTCGAAAATGGAACGTTCACTTTGATCGGCGCGACAACCGAGAATCCATACTTTGAAGTCATCAAAGCGTTGATCTCGCGCTCGCGCGTTTTTCAACTCCGCAACTTAAATCAAACTGAGACTGGGATTCTGATTGACCGCGCGCTGACCGACAAAGAACGCGGCTATGGAAATAAACGCATCAACCTTGATCTCGATGCCCGCTCCCATTTGATTGAAGTTTCCAGCGGCGATGCAAGAAACGCGCTCAATGCAATAGAACTCGCGGTTGAATCTACCGCGCCCGATAAAGACGGCGTGATCCATATTACATTGGATGTGGCGCAGGAATCGATTCAACGCCGCGCGGTTTTATACGACAAAGACGGCGACGCGCATTACGATACAATCAGCGCCTTTATAAAATCTGTGCGCGGATCTGACCCAGACGCGGCTTTATATTGGCTGGCGAAAATGATCTACGCAGGCGAAGACCCGAAATTTATTATTCGCCGATTAATTATTCTGGCAGGCGAAGATATTGGACTTGCCGACCCGATGGGTCTTGTCATTGCCGAGTCTGCCGCGCGCGCATTTGACTTCATCGGCTTACCCGAAGGGATTTATCCTATCGTGGAAGCGACTCTGTATCTTGCCACCGCGCCCAAATCCAATAGCGCGGGCGCGTATTTCAAAGCGATGAAAAAGATCGAAGACGAGGGACAAGTCTCTGTGCCGCGTCATCTCGCAGATGGAAATCGTGATGCCGCGGCAACCGGTCAAGGCAAGGATTATGTGTATCCGCATGACAGTGAAGGACATTTTGCTCCGCAACAATATTTGCCCAAGCGATTATTGGGAACATATTTTTATAAACCATCCAGCGAAGGGTATGAATTACAAGTCAATGCGCGGCTTGAGATGTGGCGCGAGGCGCAACGCAAAGCCTTGAACATTGAACGCCGCGAAGATGTCCCTGATATGAGCGAAGAGCAGATCATTGAGATGAAGAGGAAGATCAAATAAGTTCAAAATGCAAGTTGGCAGGTTGAAGGGTTCACAGGTCTGAATGTTAAACTTTCCAACCTTCAAACATTCCAATTTTTCAACACCAAAGAAAAGATAAATATGCCCATCTTATTACTCATCCGTCACGGCGAAAACGATTATGTCAAAACTGGCAAGATGGCGGGACGACTGCCTGGGGTTCACTTAAATCAACGGGGACAGGATCAGGTTCGGGCTTTGAGTGAAGCGTTGAAGGTTGTCCCGATCAAAGCTATATATTCCAGTCCGCTTGAAAGGGCGATGGAAACCGCAAATCCAATCGCTGAGTCGCATAAATTGAATATCATCCAGGAGCCTGACTTGATGGATACGGACATCGGCAAGTGGCAGGGCAAATCGTGGAAAGTTTTACGGCTGACAAAAGTGTGGAAGATTGTGCAGAATTCTCCATCTCGATTTTGTTTTCCTGACGGCGAGTCGTTTCCTGAAACGCAAATACGCGTTGTAAATTCGATTGAACGCATCATAAAAAAATATAATAAACCGCAGGATATTATTGCGGTTGTCTTTCATGCCGATCCGATTAAATTGGCGGTCTCGCACTTTCTTGGATTGCCGCTCGATCATTTCCAAAGGTTGGGATGCGATACAGGTTCGTTGACGATGTTACACGTAAATGAAATAGGGGCAAATTTGGCGAAGCTGAATCAACGTCCACCGTTTGAGTTTTTATCGCAAAATAAAAAACGCCGGTAAAATAATTCGATAATTTGTTTGAAAAATAAAACAGGAAAAAATACTATGACAACGTCTCTGCGTGGCAACTTTCAATTAAAGAATATTCTGCCAAGTTTAACCATCGGCGTCGTTTTTGGGATTCGAAACGCGGTGGTTTATCTGGCGTTCGCGCTGATGATCTTTTCCGGAGATTTGAGTTCACAGATAACCATTGGCGTCACCGTACTTCTCGTGGGCAGTTCCATTCATTCGCTCGTAACTGCTCTGGGAAGTTCACTGCCCGGCATTACGTCAGGCGTACAAGACAGCCCGTCGGTAATTCTGGCAGTAGTCATCGCGACCATGCTTGCTGTCATGCCGCAAGCCAGTTTGGAAACCAAACTATACACAGCGCTTTCCGCGATCATGCTCACCAGTTTATTGACTGGATTGATTTGCCTTCTGCTAGGAAAGTTCAAATTGGGAGGCTTGGTCAGTTATATTCCTTATCCGGTGGTCGGTGGATTTTTAGCTGGGACAGGCATACTGTTAGTGTTAGGCGCGCTAAAGCTGATGATCGGAAAAAGCGTTTCGTTGTCGAACCTGACTCCGCTTTTTCAAATGGATACTTTGTTTCAATGGATAACGGGCGTTGCCTTTGCGGTTATTTTATTTGCCCTCATGAAGAGAGTCAGTCATTACCTGATTTTGCCTGGGATGCTGGTTGCGACAATCGCGCTCTTTTACCTGATCCTAACCATCAGCGGGACCTCTGTCTTGGAGGCGGCGCAGTTGGGTTGGTTGGTAAAAGGGACTCCGCAAGGAGGAACTTTATTTCACTTCTGGAACCCGGCTGGTTTTGCCAGCGTGGACTGGGGTGTACTTCTGGGTCAGGCTGGTAGTCTAGTGGCTTGTGTGGTGGTCAGTTTGATTTCAATGTTGCTTAATACCACCGCCCTTGAGTTATCTACCGGACAGGAGATTGACCTGAACACCGAGTTAAAAGTCAATGGCTTGGCAAATCTAATTGCAGGCGCGGCGGGAAGCGTGATCGGTTATCCAGCGTTAGGCAACACATCGCTGGCATACCGTATAGGAGCGCGCTCGCGCCTGAACGGCATCGTCATTGCGGTCGTCATCGCTTTGATTCTGGTCTTTGGCGGCGGGCTTTTGGGATATTTCCCGAATCCAATTTTAGGCGGATTGCTCTTCTTTATCGGGATTGATTTCCTGTATTCATGGCTGTATCAGACCTGGTTCAGTATGCCGCGCTCAGATTATGTGATCCTTGTCTTAATTGCTATCCTAATCAATACGTTAGGTTTTTTACCGGGCGTTGGCATTGGTCTGGTAATGGCTGTGATTCTGTTCGTCCTCCAGTACAGCCGGACGCGCGCCATACGCCACATCCTTTCAGGAATCAGTTATCAGAGCAGTATGGAACGCACGAACATCGGCGCTGATTTGTTGCGTCGTCACGGCGATTGGTTGTATATCCTTGAACTGCAAGGATTTATTTTTTTCGGGACCGCCAACCAGGTTTTGGAACAGATCCGTGCGCGTTTGAATAGTTCCAGTGGAAAATCGCCTCGTTTCATCATCCTGGATTTTCGCTTGGTCTCCGGCGTTGACTCATCGGCGGCTTTCAGTTTCGCGAAAATCAAGCGCATCACGCAAGAGCGGGGAATCTCTCTGGTTCTAACCCATACAACGCCTAATATCCAAAAACAACTTAAGAAAGATTTACCTCCTGAAAGTTTCCACTATTTCCATGACCTGGATCAAGGCATTCAATGGTGTGAAGATGAACTGATTGCCCATTTCGAGGGTACAGGCATGAGGGTCCATGCGGGAATGTTGTTCCAGCAATTTGCCAAGACGCTCTCCGACGAGCAGGTGGTCATTCTAAAGCAGTACTTGAAGCCGCGCCAATTCCAGGCGGGGGAACGCATTATCTCTCAGGGTGATCGGCAAAGCGGGCTTTATATGATCGAGAAAGGGCTGGTGGTCATCCAGATTGAATGTGAGGATGGCAGTGTGTTGCGCCTGCGCACGTTGGGAGCTGGCGCTTTGTTCGGCGAGATGGGACTGTACTCAGGCGAACCGGTCAGCGCGGATGTCGTCGCTCAGCAACCGACCAACATGCATGTACTGACGGCTGACGATCTGAGGGAACTGGAAAAGACGGCTCCTCTCGTTGCGGCGGCGTTTCATCGCTTTGTCATCGCGTACATGAGCGAACGCCTGGCTAAATATACAGCCACTGTTCAGGCACTGAGGTAATTATCTATATTTCATTTTGGATAATATCTATTATTCCATGATCCAAAACTCTCGCTAAGGATTCGTAAAATATTAACTTCCTTCACCCCATTAAATTTTCCGTCATTGCGAGGGCATTTTTGTTTTTGCCCGAAGCAATCTCCTTCATAATGTGGGGATTGCTTCGCCGCCAACGTGCAAGAACGGCGGCTCGCAATGACGAATCGAGGAAAGTTATTTATTTACAAACCCTAACACGGACTCAAACAATCATCCACCTGCTGCGAGGACTTGGACATCATTCCACGAAGAGAACTTAATATGGTTATGTTTCGCCATAATAAAATCGGCGGACTTTCGATGACCATTTCAAGAATACTTCATGCAGACTATCTTTTTGATCCGGCTTTAGCGGCGCGACAGGCATGTTATTGATAAATAGATCGGTCGCACCTACATCAAATATGCCTCCCGAGATACCATCTTCGTGAAAAACAATAATGGGAAGTTTTAACGTATATAAGATGCCTGCTTCCAAATTATTCCATGGAGTCGGAAAGACCGCGCGTCCGTTGACGGATCTCTCGGCAGGTGTGCCTGCTTTCCATTTTCCACCCTGACATTCAAACTGGCTGAATCCCAAAATTACCGCGCCCGCGCAATGTTTTGCAATGGTATATACCTCACGCAAAGGATATTCGGCTGGATAATCGCTCCGTCCGAGGGCGCGCGGCTCCAGTTGCAGATTATCCATTTCCTGCAAAATAACCTTACGGCTTTTTTCTTGATCAGGATTCAAAGATGTAGGACAGGAAACAAAAACCGGGATTCTCATATAGTACTCTCCTTTCTCTCTACACAATTGCGTCTATCCAAGACTCTCACAACTTTGGTTGATCGAATAACGTATATTGTAATGGCAAATGATAATACAAAAGGAGAACAAAATGACTACGGAACTAAAATCGAACGAACAGGAAATTCGGAAGCCAAAGGTGATTTACAGAGGCGGCGCTTCGGATGCAGTCTATGGATTGGGCTTGATCGGCGCGTGGGTCTATTATCTCAGCCATGCCGCCACATTTTGGCTCGGCGTGTTGGGAATCTTCAAAGGCATCTTCTGGCCCGCGATGCTGGTCTACGAATTGTTGAAATATCTCAATATGTAAAGCTGCGCGTAAGAACAGAGAGTAAATATTCGAGAGTAGAGAATAGTTTCATGTCAGTATGGCGGTTCGGCAGGACCTTCATATCCGCACATTCCCATGCGTGGCGAGTTGAACAATGGCACAGGTTCGCCATATTCCGTGTGTGGGTGTGTTTGGGCATGTTCAGCGCAAAGAAACCATGTTCCAACTTCGTCTGCTTCATAGAGACATTCAATGCAAAGATGAGTAGCAAGTTTGCCGCATTCTTTGCATTCCATTTCAGGCATATTATTGCGGGACATTAAAACGATGGGATGTTTCGTTGCGGCTTTTCCCTTGCGTGAGCCTACAACATGAATTTCGGTTTCTGATGTAGTTCCAAAATCGTAGAGATGGAGCAGGTCAGGCTCTTTGGGAAATACATCGTCCGCCTTGCGCGTTTTACCAACTTCATGCCCGCCCCAACTACCAACAGTGAATTGACTCAAGTGTCCGCAACATTCCAGCCAGATATAGCGCAAGTAGGAGTCCAATTTTTCGAGTGTTGCCGACCCGCGCATTTCAAGGTCGAGCCAGAAGTCCTTATCGTGGGCGGCTTGCACCCGCACATGCCAAAGCGTTTCTTCGGGTTGCTTTCCCGCATTGGCTGTTTGAATAATTTGCGCCCGTTTCTCGCACTTCGCAAGGTGACGGGACATGCCGCTTTTAGCGGTTTCTTCGTCACAGTATTGACACTTTCCGCGTGATTGTGGGGTACGTGACATATTACTCTCCTTTATCCAAAACTCTGGCTCAACTCTTCGACAAAGCTCAGGGCAAGCATTGACTCAAACAGCCCGTTGATGTTTCGACACTCCTTACAGTCGTCAGTGATTGCCCGCGCCACCACGCCCGCAAAGCAGACCGTGGACGACAGACCATAGACCGTGGCTTTTCCATTGTTCATCGTCTACCGTCCACCGTCAAAAGATTGCGTCAGCAGACTCTCAAACAACCCATTGACCTGCCGCGTGGACTCGCCCATCCGCCCTCGCATCGATTCGACCCGCGCCACCACGCCCGTAAACTCTGCTTGCAGATTATCTAATTTCATAGGCAACCATTCCTGCTTTCATCGCGCCAGTGACAGTGCCGTCCACTTCTTCTTCGCCAGGAAAGAACCATTCTTCGGGGTCATATTTCTCTCTTGAATATTTGTAGATGGCAAAATCCCAATTGTCCATTTTGCCATTCCATGTGAGACGGCAAATTGGCAATGGCTCATAACGGTCTGTGCGATCCAGATAAAGATATTTTCCCTTGAAACGGGCTGAATAACCACGTTTTATCTTTTTTGAAAAAAAGGCGCTCAAGAGTGATGTGGATTCTTTCAGGTTTACACGGTTGAACTCATCAATCAATTTTTGAACTTCTTCCTGAATTTCCGTTGGAATGGTTTGTTTTTTCGGCATAGTTATTCTCCAAAAGATTGCGCCAATAGACTCTCAAACAACCCATCCACCTGCCGCGTGGACTCGCCCATCCGCCCACGCAGCGACTCGATGTCTCGATAAACTTGACGCACCGCCCGCGCCACCACGCTCGCAAACTGCTCAATCGCATCGAGCGGATTGGACAGTCCCCTGTCCAGAACTTATCCCAGAGGGCATCTACTTGTGAACGAAGTTTAGGGTCGGTGAGCATGAGGAAGAAGTAATCCTTAGAGTAAGGTATGAGATACTAACTTGGCATTGCATCCACATATCGCGAAAACTTTTCTCTGAAGTGCCAAAATATTTGTAGGAATTCCTTCCTTTGCGATTCTAATTCTTTCAAGTCTTTTTTCAAGCTAGCTATATTTTTCTTACTGAGCACTTGGGATTTTGCTTGTATAAGTTGCATATAAAGCCTTAGGGACTCTTGCAATCCCAGGAAATTATTAATCTCAATATCATTCTGCACCATTACAACAAATTCCTTCCAGTTTGGCGGCATTTGTTGTAGCTCATTTGCGCTCAACTTCCTGTTCAGGGTAACAACATCTTCGCGTAATATCATTCTAATTTTATTCAGCTCATCCAAAAGAGCCTCTAAATTCTTACCTGATGGATCTTTGGCATTAAGAACATATTCATACAAAGTATCTAATATTTTCCGAATCAATCTCAAATTTTCAAACAGCAATTTTATCCAGCCAGATTCTCGTTTTTCAATGGCTGGACGTTTCTGCGAAATCTGAGTATATAAGCCAGATGTAGACGGGAACATTTACCCAACTATATTATCGAAGAACATCAAACAAATCACTCAAAGTTTGGATTAACAATAACCTGGCTTGATCGAATTCTTCTGATCCGTCTCTCCTCTCTCGTTGAGAGAGCGAATCATCTAGTAGTCTGTCAAGATTTAGTTCGAGATCAAAAAGGATTGAACTTGTTTCGTGCGCTTTGTCTCTAATAGAAAATATCCATTCCATTGTCTCGGCGTCATGGGTAGTTCTCATATTTTCCAACTCGTTTACGCCACTTTTGAGTTGTTGAAGCAGAAACCGCAATGGGATTGTTTCAATGTCCCATTGTTCGAGTCTCCAATCCGAATATGGTTGTAAATCTTGCAAAACCGTACTACTTTCTTGAGTGAGTTTCCTCATTCTCCTAATTAACTCCACGTTAATTTTTTGCTTTTGTTTGAGGCGGGCATTGTTTTCCCAGACTGTTGGGAAAGGTATTACATTTGAATTGTGGTAATACATAGGAACACTCCATAATAAGCTATCATATTTGGGATGGTTTCTGAGGGTGTCAACAGCGCGGTCAAACCCCTGGATAGCGGGGTGACCATAACTCAATTCACCATACAACCGCTTGCTAAATTCGACGCTGGCACGCGGAGTAAATTGTGTTGCCATTCCTACAACTGCTGGAATCCCCATCTCAACAAGAGCTCTTGCAAAACTTGGTGATTTTACATTCTCCGCCGAATATGCAGAATAACACACATTTAGAACAACCAGTAAAAGATTTGAAGTTTGTTTTATGTCATCTAATAGGCTTGTGTAAGGAATGAGCTGATGGCTATCGTGGTGTTGAAAGTAAATTCCATCGCGCGTACCATGTAGCGCAATGTGTAGCACGGTGGGATTATTTGCTTGTAGGTTATCAATAAACTCAAGGTATTCTGAGTGGGGATATGGAAAAATCTCAACGGGGAATGCTTTTCGCTTTTCGATTTGCCGAGTTACCTCTTTAAATTCATCATCAGGGTTAGGTGAATTTTTATCAATAGGCTGTGCGCTTACAAGCATAAGAGATAAGGCACCTGGATCAGCCAATAAGTCATCTTCATAATTTTGACCAATATCAATAAATCTAGTAACGGAAACATGTGCCAATCCTGCAGAGTCAGTTACGTGTGGATCGCCCGCCAGTTCCCATGGTATAGATTCCAAGTAGTGATCATTTGATATTATTTTCAGTGAGACAAAACGATTTCGAGCGTGATACTCTTGAATTTGCTGTATAGCATCTCTTATTTTATGTGGAATATCGCACTTAAGGATTCGTTCTCCCAATTCACGTTGATACAACTTCATTTGGTCAATTTCTTGAGGCGTGGGAGGAGACTCTCCTATTCCATTGATAAACAATGATATTTTCTCATAAAAGGACTCAACTTGCTCATCGTTGAGACAATCAGATTCTTCACTAGCTTGAAATTCAAGAAGAGGATACTCCAATAGGCTGTTGATCAATCCAGATAATTCCCTATTCTGTCTTAAATAAATAGGGATGTGTGATTGTAAATTAGGCGTCATAATTACTTTCTCTTACTGGATTTTTGCGCCTTTAACTCTTCAAGTACAGATAGCGTTATCCAAGAAACAAAAATTGCGATCGCTATTTTGTATAGGATTAAGTCAATGCCAACTGTCAGCGCCCATTTCAATACTTCGCCTACAACCGTGCTAACCGTTGCAGTGACAATTGCTGGATTCTTTATTGCTTTAGCGACTAATCTGTCCTTAACACCAACCCAAAAATCTCTTGCCTCTCCACGAACTGGCGTTTTGCCAATTGGTTTTACTTTGCTCCATTCCGTCAAAAATAGACGGAACAATTCATCTGATGACTTGCCCATATATCCTTCGGCGATCTGTTCAATTTCTTGGCTTAGTTCTGTTGACATGTTTTCTCCTTTTGAAATGGACTTAAACAATACCCTCAATCATTTGCCAATCGCCATTCGATTGGCAAACTCAACCACTTCTTTTACTTCCTTCTGTGTAAACCACCGTTCCACCGCGTCCGCGCCAAACCTATCCAGCGGCGGCTCGTACAGGCGTTGCACTGAGCTGGTCGAGTGTCGTCGGTTTCGAGATGGTGCTTCTGCAAGAACACACTTTGCACCGCTCGCAAGAAACGAATCTGGTCAGCATTGTAATTATGCTGGGTCACGTAGGGCCACCAAATCTTTGTAATCGGGCAGGTATTGCATATCCAGCACCTGGCGCACCAAGCCAAGAAAACTATCGGCAGTGTGAGCGAAAACCTTTTTCAAAACTACAATCATGATAGGTCACTTTTGTAATCGCTTAATATTTCTCACTAATTATCAGCCAGCACAGCTTCATCGGGCAACGTTGCGCGAATCGTAGCTATCAGATTTATAGCGGCATTTTCAAGTTTATCTTTCTCCCAAATTATTGTTAAATGATGGTTTGTATCAAAATGGGTTTTTCTTTCCTCAAACCCGATTTTTTCACAGGTGTAAATCACTGGTTTTCCCAACCCTTCAGCAAACCCTGCCTCCCAATAAGCTCCTCTATTTTCATTAGTCAAGTCAGAAATAAGAAAGCGAGATGTTCTAATCTCCACCCGTAATCTGTCATCAATTATGCCAGCCCGTGGTTTCTCGTCTAGGCGGAAGAGATCGTAACCTGTGGCATTAACGGCAGGACGAAAACATTTTTCAAAAACAAAATCTAAATCCTTATTGCCGTACTCCATTGCCATAAAGGCTTTACGACTCAAAACAGCACCGCGTTTAATTTGTTCGTAATAATCCCATCCATCCATAGACAGCTTAAGTGCTTGAAGGTTGCCAAAATTTTCTGAATACAAATACGTTTTGGAAAGAAATCCTAAGACAAAACCAACGCCTTCTAAAGTTTTTGCACCCATTATTGATTGAAGAGCATTCAGCAAGAAATACTTTTCTTCGCCTGGATTAGTGTTGTTGCCTACAAATAGGATAATATTATTTATTTGATCTGCAAGTCCAGGTAATTGTGTCTCCAGAATCTTGCGAGCTAGATCAGAATCTAGATAAGGTATCTGATCTTCTCTCTGCATCTTCTGAATTGAATGACTGAGATGTATCTTTTGTTCATCATTGTTTTGTAATAAATTGGGGAGAGAACGAAGCAACGATCTTGATGCTTTAAATTTCCCGCAGCAAGGGCAATTAAAGTACTCAAAATCACCCGTTTTTGAACCTAAACCATCAGATGATTCCAACGCATATCCACACACTGGGCATTTCTCATCCATAATGCTTACTCCAATCTACAATTTCTGTGACGTAATGAGTGAGTTGTGCTTCCGCGAGGCGGACATCCACCGCTGTCTTCTTAGCTTCGACAGCTGCCAATACTTCTCCGTTTTCGCGGTACAGGCAATAATCAGAAACCCCGTTCCACGGCTCGGCATCATATCCGTCCACGGGGATTTCGATCTTTACTTTTGAATGGTCGCGTAAAAACCAACCTGCGGTTTCAAGTTGCGGGTTGATCATTTCCTTGCGGGTACGTTCTTCATTTACCCTGTGCAATACCGCCTCTAAGTGAATAATTATTGATGTTTTGTTTGGGATTAAGCGATTATTCCTTCTTCCGCTTTATTATACGACAAGACTTTCCGCTTTTACGGATGTGTTTCATGGTTAAGAGTCGCGGCGCAGGAAGATCAAGTCAACGAAAATTTATCTCTTACCAATGTTCATAGCGCACCAGATCAGTCAACGGTTTACGGATTTTGGGTCCTGGCAAATCGGCTGGATAACCGAGAGGGGTGAAGATGACCGGCTCGGCTTCATCAGGGAGTTGCAGTACACTGCGAGCGGCTGCCACGTTGAACGCCGCGATCCAGCAGGTTCCAAGTCCCAGGTTGGTTGCCGCCAGAATGAGATGGTCCGCTACAATTGCCGCGTCAATCAGGCGGGCGTTGAATCGGTCGCTTTCCCGCACCCATGCCTGTGAAGAAATGGCGCAAACGGCAATCACCAGCGGAGCCTGAACAAACCACGGGCGGCGATAAATTTTTCTAATTTCTTCTTCGCGTCCGGCTGTGTGTATTACTACCAATTGAAAGGGCTGACGATTGGCGGCGGTCGGCGCCAGCCGCGCCGCTTCCAGAACAGCCTGCAATTTTTCATCTTCGACCGGGTCAGGGCGATAGGCTCTTACGCTGTAACGCGCGGTGATTAACTCTGAATATTCCATTTATAATTCCTTTGCCAGTTCAGGAGGGGAAATAACTTTTACTTTCAAGCCGGAAATTTTCTTCGCTTTTTTCAAATTAAGGTTTGTCCATGCTGTCTATGGAGTATTTTTGCGCCCATTTCCTTTCAAAAACAGCTATTTATTTGTCCATATTATACATGTTTTTCATCCTGTCTATTTGGGTGCTATAGTAAATTTGATTCTTTAAATTCCCAACCCAATTTTCTTCTTTTCAAATATGTCCACTAGACTTTATCGGAAATTAAATCGGGACGCAGATGAACGCAGAAAACGCAGATATTTCTTTTTTAAATCAGCGATAATCAGCGTTTTTCAGCGTCCAAAATAGGCTCTTTCCTTATTACCGATAAAG
>Ga0315268_10002944_pt1 | contig 18933 bp, 20 predicted proteins | sample C1_top_MG_FD_204535 | JGI IMG/M metagenome (GOLD analysis project Ga0315268, IMG submission 204535) | Sediment microbial communities from Yellowstone Lake, YNP, Wyoming, USA - C1_top | ecosystem: Environmental > Aquatic > Freshwater > Lake > Sediment | place: USA: Wyoming | collected 2017-08-01
GGTCTGGTCTTGCAGTTCTTCATCGCCGAGGACGAGCCTCTTCATCCATTGGACACCCCACAAAAGCGGAAAAGACTTTTCGGAAATGACAAAGGCTGATCCTGGGCGCTGAACATTACCTGAAGTAGACAAGGAAAGAGTAAACAAGTAGCAGGTAGCAAGTAGCAAGTAAACAAGGACAGAAAGCCCCTTGCTACCTGTCTACTTTCGACTTGTCTACTTACTACCGCCCCCGGCGTATCCTTTTCCTTTTGCCGGTGTTATAACTGGCGACAAGCCTAAAAACCTGTCAGGTCGCGCCGACCTGACAGGTTTTGGGATAATGGAGGCCGACTCATGGAGAACTCTCGCCGTGTGGTTGTGACCGGGGTAGGGATGATCACGCCCGTGGGGCTGGATGTGCCCACGAGCTGGGCGGCGCTGGTGGCCGGGAAGTCTGGCGCAGGCCGTATCACGCGTTTTGACGCCTCGCCTTTTGAGGTGCAAATCGCCTGTGAGGTCAAAGGCTTTGACCCTGCCGCGCACCTGGACTACAAGGAGGCGCGGCGCATGGATCGCTTCTGCCAGTTCGCCATGACTGCGGTCAAAGAGGCCATGGCCGACAGCGGGCTGACCATCAACGCGGCCAACGCCGAGCGCGTGGGGGTGATCATCGGCTCCGGCATCGGTGGCATCGCCACGATCCTGGACGCCGTGAAGGTCATGGAGACCCGTGGCCCCAGTCGCATCGGCCCCTTCGCCGTGCCCATGCTGATGGCGGACATCGCCGCCGGGCATGTGGCCATCACCTATGGGGCCAAGGGCCCCAATCATGCCGTGGTCGCCGCCTGCGCCACCGGCACCATTGTCATCGGCGAGGCGGCCATGCTTATTCGCCACGGCCTGGCCGACGCCATGATCTGCGGCGGGAGCGAGGCGGCCATCGTGCCCATCGCCCTGGGCGGTCTGGGGAACATGGGCGCTCTCTCCAAGCGCAACGACGAGCCGGAGAAGGCCAGCCGTCCTTTCGACCGTGACCGTGATGGCTTCGTCATGGGCGAGGGGGCGGGCATCCTGGTGCTGGAGCGGCTGGACCACGCCCTGGCCCGCGGGGCGCACATCTACGGCGAGGTCGCTGGCTACGGCGCTACTGCCGATGCCTTCCACATCACAGCGCCGGCAGAGGGCGGCGAGGGGGCGGCGCGAGCCATGAAAATCGCCCTGGAGGAGGCTGGGCTGGCTTCCGAAGAGGTGGACTACATCAACGCCCACGGCACGTCCACCGCCCTCAACGACGTCAGTGAGACCCAGGCCATCAAGACGGTGCTGGGGAAGCACGCCTATCGGGTGGCTATCAGCTCCACCAAATCCATGGTTGGTCACATCATGGGGGCGGCTGGGGCGGTGGAAGGCATCGCCACCCTGCTGACGCTGCGCGACGGTGTCATCCATCCTACCATCAACCTGGACAACCCCGACCCGCAGTGCGATCTGGACTACGTGCCCCACGTGGCCCGCCAGGCACCGGTGCACGTGGCCATGTCGAACTCCTTTGGCTTCGGCGGGCACAACGCCTGTGTGGTGTTCCGCCGGGTCTGAGAGCCGGACGAAGCATTTTCTAACCACCAAGGCACCAAGACACGAAGGTCTGATCAGGTGCCATTACCCTGGCGAGGGTTTTGGAACCTTCGCCAGGGTTGTTAAAAGAGGCGAGCGATGGAGTTCTCCACCGCTCGCCTTTACTGTCATTGCGATGAAGCGCCATCGCGCCCTGACTTGCTATCACGCCCGCCGTTTCGGGGAGTAAGGCGTGATGGCGCTTCAGAGGAGCGCCGCGACGAAGCAATCTTCTCCTCAGCCGAGGGGAGATTGCTTCGCCCCTACGGGTTCGCAATGACGCTGCGTAACCCTGCCGAGCTACTTGGCCTCCTCGAGGGCCTTGTTGGCCTTGGCGGCCGCTGCGTCCATAGCCTCCTGAGGCGTGGACTTGGCAGACATCACGCTCTGCAGGGCGTCTTCCAGGATGGTGCGGATGTCCTGCCAGCCCCGGACGTTGGGCTCTGGCCGGGAGTACTGGATGACGTCAAAGGCCTGCTTGCCCTGGATGTCCGTCTCCCAGGCCTTGATCAGGTCAGCGTTCTGCGCTGCCGACTTGCGGATGGGCATGTAGGACGAGGTGATAGACCACTTCACGCTCTGCGGCGTATCCGTGAACCACTTGATGAACTCCCAGCCTGCCGCTTCCTTCAGGGGGGTGGTCTTGAACACCGTGACGTTGGCCCCGTACATGACCGTCACCGGCTTGGCCGGGTCGCTCTGGGGGATGACGGTGATGCCCCACTTGAAGCGCTCTTTCTTGGTATCCTTGTCCGTGAGGGCATCCTTGACGAAGGGCCGGCCGGTGCTGGAGCCGAAGAACATGGCTACCTTCTTGTTGCCGAAGTCGGCCTGGTAGTCGTAGCCCTTGGTCTGGTAGGCGTAGCTGCCCTTGAACAGCCGATCAATGAGGGCGAAGGCATCCACCCCCGGCTTCTCGTTGAAGCGCACCTTGGTGTTGTCGTCGTTGAGGAGTTTGCCACCCCGGGAGTAGATCCAGCCGTCAATGGTGGAGGCATCCAGGCCCACGGTCAGGCCGTACTGAACAACCTTGCCGGAGGCGTCCTTCTTGGTGCAGGCCATCACTGCCTTCTCGAACTCGTCCCAGGTGAAGGGCTTGTCAGCCGTGGGGACGCGCTGGCCGGCCTCTTTGAGCATGTCTTCGTTGTAGTACAGCACCAGGAGGCTCTTGGTGAAGGGGAAAGAGAGCATCTGGTTCTTGTACTGGGGGAACTTGTTGGTCTCGATGTAGCCAGTGAAGATGTCATCCAGGCTGGCCTTGGGCAGGGCTTTGACGTAGGTATCGAGAGGGATCACGGCGTTGGCCTTCATGTAGTCGGCAATTTGGCTCTCGTAGGCCACAGCCACGTCTGGTGGGCTACCTGCCTGGATCGCGGCCAGGATCTTCTGGTAGAGTTGGGTGTAGTTGCCCTGGTACTCTTCCTTGACGGTAACCTTCTTCTCCTTGCCGACCGTGGCGTTGAAGTCATTCACCATTTCCGTCAGGGCCTTGGCATTGCCCCCCGTCTGGGTGTGCCAGAAGGTGATAGCCACCTCCTCCTTGCCCAATTGTGGTCCTGTAGGGCCACAGGCCACCAGCAGGGAGGCCACAAGCCCCGCAAGAACAACGATGGAAAGCAGCTTCTTCATGGATTTTCTCCTATGTTTTTAAGATTTGCTGACGTCCCTGTCAGCTCTGGAAATCCTCGCTAAGGACATTGCGTTTTTTACCCAGCAACCACCTCCCTCTGCAAACAATCCCCTTCCTCTTCGTTCCGCTTCTATCCCTTCAGCCCGGTCCGGGCGATACCCTCCACAAACTGCTTTTGAGCGATGAGGAAGACAATGACGACGGGCAGCACGGCCAGGGTCGCCGCAGCCATCATCTGATTGTAATACGAACCAGCCTCGGTTTGGAAGGCTGAGAGTCCCACCTGGATGGGTCGCATCAATCGGCTGGAGGTGACGATGAGGGGCCAGAGCAGGGAGTTCCAACTCCCCAGGAAGCTGAAGATGCCGATTGTGATAATGGCTGGCACAGCCAGGGGCACGGCCACCTTCCACAGGAACTGGAAATGCGTCCCCCCATCCAGCAGCGTCGCCTCGTACAGCTCCTTGGGCATACTCAGGAAAAACTGGCGCAAGAGGAAGATGTTGAAGACTGACGCTGCCCAGGGGATGATGAGAGCCAGGTAAGTGTTATACCAATGCAGCCAGTTGGTGACGATGATGTAATTCGGGATAAGCGTCACCTCGAAGGGAATCATCATGGTGGCCAGGAACAGGCCAAAGAGAATGTTCTTGCCCCAGAAGCGCATCCGGGCGAAGGCGTAGGCGGCCAAAACCGAGGTAATTATGACCCCCAGTGTAGTGGCGGAGGCCATGAAGATGGTGTTAGCGAAGTAGCGCGGGAAGGGAGCAGCGTTCCAGGCGTCCACAAAGTTAGACCAGAGCCACTCACTGGGCAGCAGCGTGGGTGGGAAGGAGAGTGCTTCTTGATTCGATTTGAAGGCTGTGATGATCATCCAGTAGAAGGGGAAAGCCATCGTCACGGCCCCAAAGGTCAGCAAGACGTAAACCACAGCCATGCCCAGGTTCTTGAGAAGTCGTAAGTGCCAGGTGCCCCTTTGTTTCACAAGTTTCCTCCTCACAATCTTAAGGTCACGGACTCGACCTCGTTCCTCATCCCTCGTCCCTCATCTCCGCGTCTCTCGTACTACTCGTAGTGCACCCGCTGCTCCGCCACCCGGAATTGCAGGATAGTCAGAGCCAAGATAATCCCAAAGAGGATAAAAGCCGCCGCCGCGGCGTAGCCCATCTTGGGAGCCCCGCCGCCAAAGGCCAGGTTGTAGATCAACACGGTAACCACCCTGGTGGTGTTGAGCGGGCCACCGGCCGGCCCGTTACGGATGGTCATGGTGTAGATCTGATTGAAAGCCTGAAAAGAACGAATGGTGGAAATAACCAGTAGAAAGAAGGTAGTCGGGGACAGCAGGGGCAGGGTGATCTTCCGGAAAACCTGCCACTCGTTGGCCCCATCAATGCGCGCCGCCTCGTACAGCTCTTTAGGGATGTTGCCCAGGCCGGCCAGGTAGATGATCATGTTGAAACCAATACCTGCCCAGATGCTCATGATCATGATGGACACTAAGGCCAGGCTGGGACCGGCTGCCCATGAGGGGAAAGAGGTCAGGTGGAAGCCTTTGACGCCGATAAGCTCAAAGATGCCTGTCGGCTCTACCAACCATTGCTGTGATGGCCAACCAATCTTGTTGAGGAAGTAATTGATGACGCCGTATTGCGGATTAAAGATCCAGCCCCAAACGACTGCCGCAGCCACCACCGATGTGATATTCGGCAGGAAATAGACCGTACGGAATATGCCTCGGCCCACGATGTTCTGGAAAAGCAGGACGGCTATGAAGAGGGAGATGATCAAGGTCAGAGGCACTGTACCAATGGCGAAGTAGATAGTCACGACCAGGGATTGCCAGAATTCGGGGTCTTGGACCAAACGCACGTAGTTGCTCAGGCCAACAAATCGCTCCTGGAGAATGCTCCACTTGTTGAGGCTCACGTAGAAGGCATAAAAGATGGGAAAAAAGTGGAAGAGGGTCAGAATGACCGTGGCAGGTACCAGGTAAAGATAGGCAATGAAAGATTCTCGCCAGTAACGCTTCCGGGCTCCTTCGGACAGGCCAGCCGTCTCCCGAAAAAGCAGGTCACGTATATTCACCATGGAGCATCTCCTATCTGCTACGGATATTTGTCAGCCAAGGGTATTATAGCAAATGCCGCCTGGGGCGTCAAGAGACTTGACTTTTGCCGCCAGATGTGCTACAATCCAGTCAGATCAAGCAAAGACGATGAACAAGAGGAGTAAGTAGCTCAGGCTGGACAGAGAAGAGGAGGTCACCGGGTGTAAGCCTCCCGCGCAGCGCCGCTACTGAAGGTCGCTTGGGAGTCGGTTGGCTGATGGCTTAGGCCGATTTCAGATTGCCGATTTCCGATTGTCGATTTGGCGATTGATGCTTGCCCAATCGTAAATCCAAAATCGCCAATCGAAAATCGCCGCAGTAGGTCAACACGGGGAAGCCCGTTACAGCTTAAGAGTGGGCAGTGACCCGATCTGCCATCGGCTATCGGCTATCTGCCAACCAAGGTGGTACCACGCGAGCCCCGCGTCCTTGTGACGCGGGGATTTTTGTTTTCAGGAGGCGCGCCATGCCCTGGTGGGAAGAGTTCTTTGATGAGCACTACTTCGACTTGTACGACCTATACCTGACGCCGGAGCGCACGGCCAAAGAGGTGGAGGGGGTGATCCAGATTCTCGCCCTGCCGCCCGGAGCTAAGAGCGTGTCTGAAAAATGGTCGCAGGCTGGAGATTCTGAACCAGGCTCCGGCGTCAACGAATAAGACCACGGATAAACGAATCAGCCTCCAGCCTTCATTCGTTTATCCGTGTTTATCCGTTGCCACCGCTTGCCCCAAAGCCTGCTTGAGTCGTCGAGCTATATTTTCCTTGAATTTTCAGACACCCTCTAAGGTGCTCGACCTGTGCTGCGGCCACGGACGGCACACCATCCCCCTGGCTACGGCCGGCTATCAGGTCACTGGGCTGGACCTCTCGGCGGTGTTCCTGCGGCGGGCGAGGCGGGATGCGGCGGCGGCCGGCGTCGCGGTGACCTGGGTGCAGCGAGACATGCGGGACATTCCCTTCCAGAACGAGTTCGATGCCATCGTCAACCTGTTCACCGCTTTTGGCTACTTCGACGATGAGGCAGAGAACCAGAAGGTGCTGGCGGCGGTGGCGCGAGCCCTGAAGCCGGGCGGTCGCTTCCTGATTGACGTGATCAATCGCGATTATCTGGCCAAGGTCTTCCTGCCCCGCGATTGGGAGCGCCTGGGCGAGATTTTGGTCTGGCGCGAGCGTTCCTTCGATTCTATCGCCGGACGCAGCACGGAGATCATTCACTGGGAGAAGGATGGCGTGCGCCAGACCCGTAGCAACAATCTGCGGGTGTACACGGCCACAGAACTGACAAAGATGCTGGCCGCCGCCGGGCTGCACCTGGTCAAGGCTTACGGCGGCCTGGACGGCTCAGAGCTGGTCTTCTGCTCCCGGCGGCTCACCCTGCTGGCGGAGAAGCCAGCCACGCCTTGACAAACACGGCCGGAAGCAGTACAATGGTGCCACCATAGTGGCATATTGGAGGTGGCAAATGGCACAACCAAAAACAAGCGAGGCATCGGAATGGAAGATCACCGTCCGGCTGCCGGGGACGCTGCGGGAGCCGGCGCGGGAGAAGGCGCGGCGCACCCGTCGCTCCCTCAATCGCCTCATCGCCGACGCCGTGCAGCGGGAAGTTGAGCAGCCGGAGGTGATCTATGAGACCGACCACGAGCGCGTGACCGCAGTGTTAAAGGAGGCTGGGATGTGGGCACCGCTGGGGCCGGAGTGGGACAAATATATCCAAGAGCCAGTTCCTACCCTGGAAGAAGTGCGCAAGATGCTGGAGGGGCAACCGCCGATCTCTGAAGACATCATAGAAATGCGGGGGGAACTGTAATGGCTGCCTACTATTTCGATACCAGCGCCATAGTCAAACGCTATCTGCTAGAGACTGGTTCCACCTGGGTGCGGACCATCACTGATACTACAAACCAGCGGGGAAAACCAATCCATTCCATCACGATCGTCTCCATCGGTATTGTGGAGACAGTGGCCGCTTTCGCCCGCCGACACCGTATGGGCCAACTGGATGCTGCTGCCCGTCAGTCCATGATCAGTCTGTTTGTATTCCACAGCAAGCAGCAATACAGAACTGTCCCTCTGCGGGATAGGGAGGTTGACTTGGCCGCCGACTTGGTGCAGCGCTATCCCCTGCGCGGCTACGACGCCGTGCACCTGGCCACGGCCCTGGTGCTGCGTGACCACTTAGTAGCTGCCCGGCTGCCCGCACCCATCTTCGTGGCTGCCGATGCCAACCTCTGCGCCGTCGCCCGGGCCGAGGGCCTGTCCGCCGAGAACCCGAACGATTATCCGTAGGAGTTTCTTTATGTCAAGCTGTTCTCTGGAGGTAAACTGCGCCGCTCTGTCAAGCGGCGCCATCGTCGCTCCCTCCCCCGTTACCCCTGTTACCCTTGTTACGCTTGTAATCTTTAGGAGGAGCCGACGATGAAAACCCATACACCCCCTAATACTGAACTGCCCAAAGCCTACGACCCCAAGGCCGTGGAGGAGCGCCTCTACGCCTGGTGGGAGGCACAGGGCTACTTCAAACCAGAAACCCAGTTTGCCCTGGGACTGGCCAAGAAGGAACAAAAGCCCTTCGTGATTTCCATGCCGCCGCCCAACGTCACCGGTGAGCTGCACCTGGGCCACGCCATCACCGCCACCATCGAGGACATCATGATCCGCTGGCATCGCATGCGTGGCGAGCCCACGCTCTGGGTGCCTGGCTCCGACCACGCCAGCATCGCCGTGCACTACATGATTGACAAAGCCCTGGCAGCGCGCCATAAGGCTATGGACGAGCTGCTGGCCAAGACCGGCTTCACCCCACCGCCGGACAAGCGTCCGCTTACCCGCTGGGACCTGGGCCGTGAGCAGTTCATCAAGCTGGGCTGGGCCTGGCGCGCCAAGTATGGCGGCATCATCAAATGGCAGCATGCCCGCCTGGGCGCTTCGTGCGACTGGGAACGAGAGCGCTTCACCATGGATGAGGGCCTGTCCCGCGCCGTACGGGAGGCCTTCGTGCGCCTGTACGAACGGGGACTGGTCTACAAGGGCAAGCGTATGATCAACTGGTGCCCGCGCTGCCTCACCGCCATCTCCGATCTGGAGGTGGAACACGAGGACGAGGCCGGCAGCCTGTGGTACGTGCGCTATCCCCTCGCCGGCGACGACGGCGAGTACATCGTGGTGGCCACTACCCGCCCGGAGACCATCTTGGGCGATACGGCGGTGGCCGTGCATCCCCACGATCCTCGCTATACAGACAGCGTGGGACGCTACGCCATCCTGCCCGTCCTGTGGCGGACGATCCCCATCATCGCCGATGAGGCCGTGGATCAGGCCTTCGGCACGGGCGCGGTGAAGGTCACGCCGGCCCACGACCCTACCGACTACGAGATCGCCCAGCGCCATAACCTGCCGACGATAGATGCTATGAACCCGGACGGCACGATGAACGAGAATGCCGGGCCGTACAACGGCCTGGAACGCTACGAGTGCCGTCGCCGCCTGATCGAGCAACTCCAGCGCGAGGGGTTGCTGGTGAAGACCGAGCCGCACACCAGCGCCATCGGCCATTGCCAGCGTTGCGGCACCGTCGTGGAGCCGCGTATCTCTGAGCAATGGTTCGTGAACACCAAACCGCTGGCTGAGGCCGCCCTGGCCGCCGTGGCCGACGGGCGCATTCGCATCGTGCCGGAGCACTTCACCAAGGTCTACAACCACTGGCTGGAGAATATTCGTGACTGGAACATCAGCCGCCAGCTCTGGTGGGGGCATCGTATCCCTGTGTGGTACTGTCGCGGCTGCGGCGAGACCATCGTGGCCCGGGAAGACCCTACATCGTGCCCGAAGTGCGGCGGCAGCCAAATCGAGCAGGATCCGGACATCCTGGACACCTGGTTCTCCAGCGCCTTGTGGCCGTTCTCTACGCTGGGCTGGCCCGACCAGACGCCCGACCTGGCCTACTTCTATCCTACCAGCGTGCTGGAAACCGGCTACGACATCCTCTTCTTCTGGGTGGCCCGCATGATTATGATGGGGCTGGCCATGACGGACAACATCCCCTTTGACACGGTGTACCTGCACGGCATGATCCGGGACGAGAAGGGCGAGAAGATGTCCAAGACCAAGGGCAACGCCGTAGACCCCCTGGACCTCATGGAGGAGTTTGGCACCGACGCCCTGCGCTTCGCCCTGGCTACCGGCTCTACCCCCGGCAGCGACATGAAGCTATCGCCGACCAAGCTGCAGGATGCCCGCAACTTTGCCAACAAGCTGTGGAACGCGGCGCGGCTCATCCTCATGAACCTGGACGATCCCGGCGCGGCACTCAAACACACGCTGCCCGCACCGGAGGCTCTGACCCTGGCCGACCGCTGGATCCTGAGCCGAGCGCATCGTCTCACCGAGGCGGTGCATCGCCTGATGGCCAGCTACGAGTTCGGCGAGGCCGGACGGCAGATCTACGACTTCCTGTGGAGCGAGTTCTGCGACTGGTATCTGGAGATCGCCAAGATTCAGTTGCGCTCGCCAGCACTGAAAGCGAGCACCCAGGCAATCATGGCCCAGGTGCTGGAACGCACCCTGTGCCTGCTGCACCCCTTCATGCCCTTCGTCACTGAAGAGATCTGGCAGCGCCTGGCGCAGGCGGCGAGGGACGAGGAACGAGGGACGAGGAACGAGGGACAAAGAGCGGATTCCATCATGCTGGCCACCTACCCAGTTGCCGACGAGTATTTCTTCGATGCCGCCGCGGAGGAGCAGATGGGGTTGGTGATGGAGCTAATTCGCAGCATCCGCAATGCCCGCGCCGAGTTCGGCGTGGAGCCAGCGAAGCGCATCGCGGCGGTCATCGCCGCTGGCCAGTACAAAGACCTGCTGGCGGCGCAGAGCGAGACGCTGGTCACCCTGGCCCGGCTCGACCCGGCCAGGCTGCGCCTTGCCGCGGCGCTGCCGGAGAAGCCTAAGCAGGCGCTGAGTCTGCTGGTGGGCGGGGTGGAATGTTACCTGCCGCTGGCAGCGATGGTGGATCTGGCCGCGGAGAGGGCGCGCACGGAAAAGGAGCTCGCCGCCGCCCAGGCCGACATCGCCCGTGGGGAGAAGCTGCTGGCCAGCGACTTCGCCCGCAAAGCGCCGGTGGCCGTCGTGGAGAAGGAGCGGGAAAAGCTGGCCGCCAATCGCCAGCGCCTGGCCCAGCTTGAGGCCCGACTGGCGAGCCTGAGCAGCTAGGTGCTGGTCAATCACAGAGGCAGGGAGACGGAGGGACGGGGGGATAAGGGGACAAGGAGACAAGGCGACATGGTAGTTCACCAAGTCTCCCTGTCTCCTTTCCTCCTCGTCCGTGCTCCCTATGTCTCTGTGCTTAATTGGACTATTTTGTAGGGTATTGAAAAATCGGCCTCTTGGCCCTGGCCATCACCGGGCTGGAGGGCCTGCCGGCCCCCACGCCTGCCGAGGCCACCATCGAGGTGAGCCGCAAGCCGGCCATCAACCTGCTCTGGCTGGGCGTTGTCGTCCTGGCGGTGGGCATGGCCGCCCTGCTGCGCCGTCGCCGGGAGGCGCAGCGCCTGGTGCAAGCGGAGGCCGAGGCTGCGGCCCAGGCCGCGGAAGAGCGCCAAGCGGTGGCCAGGCGCGCCCCGGCAGGCCGGCAACGGCGGGCCAAACGACCACAGTAAGCTTGCCTAAAACACAACGCCAGCCCAGGCCGCGCTCGTGTGCAGCCTTGGCTGGCGTTTTTCTTTGGTCGCAAGGAGGGGATTCGTTCAACCCTGAACTACGGTTGTGATGGACCTCTGCGTCGGTAAGGTCGTAGTCCCAGAAGAGATGCGGACGCCAGGACTTCAGCGACGGGCCAAGCACCCTGGTAAAACACGAGGATACCAGGATCCAACGCCACGTCTTCTGACTCTTCTCGCCTTACCCCACTCACCAGGACCGCTGACCGCCACCTCTCCTTTCCCTATCCCCGCGCCCTTCAGAACGAGGACGCGCCTCGTTGACTGTGAGTGCCCGTCCCTTGAACTCCTTGCCATTTAGCCCAGCGATAGCGGATTGGGCTTCGGTCGTGGACGGCATCTCCACGAATCCAAATCCCCTTGATTCACCGCTGAACTTGTCCTTGATGATGGCGACAGAGGCAACCTGTCCAAAGGCTTGGAAGGCCTCTTGTAGTTCCTCTTCGGTCGTGCCGCGCGGTAAATTGCCTACATAGATATTCACTTTTGTTCTCCTTGTTCACTTTGAGGGCAGCTTAAATTTTCAAGGTTTCACCTTCGCCTTGAATGCCCTCAACGCTTAAAACTCCATCCAGGGATTTATGCGGAAATCCCTCCGCACGTCCCTGTCAGGCTACTGCAGTATACCACAAAATCCTCAAAAGTCAATAGAATGCAGGGCCTTTTTGGCGGTCAGGCGCGAGCAACAGGCTGTGGGTGAAGTCCGCGAAGCAGCGAGAGAGCGGCTATCCTTCCCGCGAGCAGCTCGCACCCTTGACGCGCCTGAGCAGGGCGTGTATAATGAGACCAACAAGCAAAGCCTGGCGAAGGTTTCGGAACCTTCGCCAGGCTAATGGCCAGGCTAATGGAGCCCCATTGGGACAAGGAGGTCGTGCTGAGCCAGCTATGCCCATCTACGAGTACGAATGCCGAGCCTGCGGCGCCCGCTTCGAGCGTCGCCAGTCAGTGCACGATGAGCCGGTCAAGGAGTGCCCCCGCTGTCGTGGGCACGTCCGGCGGGTGATCCACCCTGTGGGCGTGATCTTCAACGCCCCTGGTTTCTACATCACGGACAGCCGCCCTAAGGCGGGAACGGTAGACAAGGAAAAAGTAGACAAGGGAGAAGTAGACAAGGGGAAGGTGGACAAGGCGGGAGTAGACAAGGAGAAAGAGTAGGCAAGAGATAAGTAGACAAGTAGCAAGTAGACAAGGGAGAAGTACTTATCTACTTGTTCCTTGTCTACTTGGTTACTTTCCCCTTGTCTACTTGTGTACTTTTTCCTCGTCTACTTGTGTACTTGTTTGAGGGCCAATGCGCGCCGTCGTACAACGGGTGAGCCGCGGGTCAGTGGCTATTGAAGGCCAGGTGGTAGGGCAGATCGGCCGGGGGCTGGTAGTGCTCCTGGGGGTGGGGCACGGCGACGGCGAGGCCGAGGCGCGCCTCCTCGCCGAGAAGGTCGCCAACCTGCGCATCTTCGAGGACGCCGCCGGCAAGATGAACCTCTCGTTGCTGGACATCGGCGGCGAGGCTCTGGTCGTCTCCCAGTTCACGCTCTATGCCGACACGCGTCGCGGCCGTCGCCCCGGCTTCACCGACGCCGCCCTGCCCGACGTGGCCGAACCGCTGGTGCAGCGCTTCGCCGACCACCTGCGCGCCGCCGGCATCCCCGTGGCCACCGGCCGCTTCGGGGCCATGATGCTCGTGGAGATCCATAACGATGGCCCGGTGACCATCCTCCTGGACACCGACGTCTGGGCCCACCATTGAACCACCAAGACACCAAGACACAAAATATAAAAACTTGGTGTTCTTGGTGCCTTGGTGGTTAGTTCCCTCAGACCATGAACCAGAAAACGCTGCAGACCCTGGAATTTCCCAAAATCCTGGAGCAACTGGCAGGCTACACGGCCTTTGCCGCCAGCCACGAGCTGGCCCGGGCCCTGCATCCCACCACCGACCTGGCCGAGGCGCAACGGCGGCAGCGCGCCACCAGCGAGGCCCGGCGCCTCATGGATTTGAAGCCCAACATCTCCATCGGCGGGGCGCGGGACGTGCGCGACCTGGTGCGCCGGGCCAACATCGGCGCCGCCCTGGAGCCGCCGGAGTTTCTGGACATCCTGGCTACCCTGCAGAGCGCCCGCACCCTGCGCCAGGTCATCGTCAAGCTGGGCGGCCTCCCCACCCTGGCCGAGACGGCGCAGACCATCCAGGACTGCCCCGTGCTGGAGCGCGAGATCACCCGCTGCATCACCGAGCGCGGCGAGGTGGCCGACGACGCCAGCCCCGCCTTGAAGCGCATTCGCAGCGAGCTGAACGTGGCCCACAACCGCCTCCTCGATCGCCTGAACGACATGATTGTCTCCCAGGGTCTACAGCACCTGCTGCAAGAGCCCCTCATCACCCTGCGCGATGATCGCTACGTCCTGCCCATCAGGGCGGAGTTCAAGGGACAGTTCCGGGGCATCGTCCACGACCAGTCGCTGAGCGGGGCTACGCTGTTCATGGAGCCCCTGGCCACGGTGGAGCTGCAAAATCGCTGGCGAGAGCTGCAGTTGGAGGAGCAGCGGGAGGTCGTCCGCATCCTGCGCGAGCTGGCCAAACGCGTGGCCAGCGATGGGCAGATCATCCTGACCAACGTCAGCGCCCTGGCCGAGCTTGACCTGGCCATCGCCAAGGCTCGCTACGCCAACGCCATCCGGGGCGTGGAGCCGCAATTAGTAAGTTCCAAGTTCCAAGTTTCAAGTTCCACGTTGGGTAACGTGGAACCTGGAACTTGGAACCTGGAACTTATCAACGCCCGCCATCCCCTGCTGGACCCGGCCACGGTGGTGCCCATCAGCCTGCACCTGGGGCGAGATTTCATCATCCTGGTGATTACCGGGCCGAACACCGGCGGCAAGACCGTCACCCTCAAAACCGTGGGGCTTCTCTCGCTGATGGCCCAGGCCGGCCTGCACATCCCCGCCGCTGAAGGCTCGCGGGTGCCTGTCTTTCAGGGCATCTACGCCGACATCGGCGATGAGCAGAGCATTGAGCAGAGCCTGTCCACCTTCTCCTCGCACCTCACCAACATCGTGGAAATCTTCAAGCTGGCGGACAGCCGTTCCCTGGTGCTCCTGGACGAGCTGGGCGCCGGCACCGACCCCGTGGAAGGCTCGGCGCTGGCGCGATCAATCCTCTCCCGCTTGCTGGCGCGCCGGGCCATGACCCTGGTGGCCACCCACTACGCCGAGCTGAAGGCCTATGCCTACACCACGCCGGGCGTGGAGAACGCCTCGGTGGAGTTCGACGTGGAAACCCTCTCGCCCACCTACCGCCTGAGCATCGGCCTGCCCGGACGATCCAACGCCCTGGCCATCGCCTCCCGCCTCGGCCTGGACCAGGACATCATTGAAGAAGCTCGAGCATTGCTCAGCCCCACGCAGGTGCGCGTGGAGACCTTGCTGCAAGAAATCCAGCGGGATCGGGACGAGGCCGCCGCCCACCTGGCTGCTACCCAGGCGGCACGCGAGGACGCCGAGAAGATTCAGCGCCGCCTGAATAGCGAGCTACGGCAACTGGAGGAGAGTCGCCAGGAGCTGCGTGCCCAGGCCCGCGCCGCGGCCGAGGCCGAGCTCGCCGACGTGCGCCAGCGCCTGCGCCAACTCCTGGCCGAGCTGGAGGCTACCATCCGCCGCGAGCAGGTGGCAGTGGCGCGCGAGCAGGCCACGGCCACGCTGGAGGAGGTCAAGCAACTGCAGCAGGAGGTCGCCGCCCTGCCCCCGCTGGCCCGCCCACCCGAGCTCGTGCCGGTGGCGCCGGGCGAGCTGCGCCTGGGCAGCACGGTGTGGGTCAAGAGCTTCGGCCAGGCCGGCGAGGTGATGGCCCTGCCCGACGAACACGGCCAGGTGGAGGTGCAGATCGGCGCCTTCCGCACCACCGTGCCCGTAGACGACCTGGAGGTGCGCGGCGTGAAGCCTCAAGCCCCCAGACGAGAGGCGGAAGCCCGGCCGGCCAGGCTGGAGGCCGCGCCACTGGTGGATTTGCAGCTCGACCTGCGGGGACTGCGCGCTGAAGAGGTAACGCCTGTGCTGGACAAATACCTCAACGACGCCTACCTGGCCGGCATGCCCTTCGTGCGCATCGTGCATGGCAAGGGCACCGGGGTGCTGCGCCAGGTAGTGCGCGATATGGTGGCCAAGCACCCGCTGGTCAAGACCTTCCACACCGCCGAACAGCACGAGGGCGGGGAAGGAGCGACGGTGGTGGTGTTGGCCGTCTGAAACTACAAAGGGCTTCTGGCTCGTCCTGGTCTGTTATGTAAAGGCGCCGTGTTGCGTGTTGCGTGTTCCGTTTTTGGTGTTAATCAGCACGGAACACGCACCACGCAACACGCCATCAACAACAAGTAGGAGGCTTTTGTGAAAATACTCGTTACTGGTGGGGCGGGTTTCATCGGCTCGCACCTCTGCGCCGCCCTGCTCGCCGACGGCCACGAGATCGTCTGCGTGGACAACTTCCTTACCGGCAATCGGCGCAACATCGCCCAGCTTCTGGACCACCCACATTTCCGGCTTGTGGAGCACGACGTCATCGAGCCACTAGATCTGGACGTGCAGGCTATTTTCCACCTGGCCAGCCCCGCCAGCCCGCCGGGCTACCTGAAGTTCCCCCTCAAGACGGCCCTCACCAATTCCCATGGCACGTACAACCTGCTGGACATGGCCCTGCGCCACCAGGCCATGTTTCTGCTGGCCTCCACGTCGGAGGCGTACGGCGACCCGCTGGAGCACCCGCAGCGCGAGGACTACTGGGGGCACGTCAACCCCGTCGGCGTGCGCAGTTGCTACGACGAGAGCAAACGCTTCGCCGAGACCCTGACCATGCTCTACGTGCGCCAGTACGGCCTGGACGCCCGCATTATCCGCATCTTCAACACCTATGGGCCGCACTCTGACCCCCACGACGGGCGCATCGTGCCCAACTTTGTCACCCAGGCCCTGCGTGGCGAGCCGATCACGGTCTACGGCGATGGCACGCAGACGCGCAGCCTGTGCTACGTCGCGGACATGGTGGAGGGCATCCGCCGGGCGATGTTCACGGCGGAGAGCCAGGGCGAGGTGTTCAACCTGGGCAGCCCGGAGGAGCACAGCGTGCTGGAGTACGCCCACCTGATCAAGCGGCTGAGCGGCTCCGCCTCGCCGATTGTCTACGTGTCTGCGCCGCAGTTGGGGCTGCGCATCATGGACGACCCCAGCCGCCGCTGCCCGGACATCGCCAAGGCGCGGCGGGTGCTGGGCTGGGAGCCCCACGTGCCCCTGGCCGAGGGCCTGGAGAAGACCATCGCCTGGTTCCGGCAGGTGGTGTAGTAATTTCAGATTTGAGATTGCAGATTGCAGATTTAGATTAGCTGTTGTGTTTTCGCTCTGTTTGTGGTACAATTGCTAGCAGATAAAGCCCAACTTCAGGAGAAGGCCATGCTCACCCTTCCTTTCGACACCGAAAAATTGATTGAGATCTGCCGCCAAAATGACGTGGCCAGGATAGGCGTTTTTGGCTCGGTGGCGCGCGGAGAAGCCACAGAGCAAAGTGACATTGACTTGCTGGTTGAATTCTCGCAGAGGAAGAGCCTTCTGGCCCTGGTGCGCCTGGAGCGTGAGATCTCCAAGGCCCTTGGCAGGAAGGTGGACCTGTTGACGGAAGCCGCCATTAGCCCTTATCTCCGCGCAAGAGTCATGCGTGACCTCAAGGTGATTTATGAAGCGTGATGAATCGGTCTATCTCCAGCACATCTTGGACGCCATTGCGAAGATCGAAACCTACTTGCAGGGGCTCGACGAAGAGACCTTCTACAAGCAGACGCTGGTGCAAGATGGCGTGATCAGGCAACTTCAAATCATCGGTGAAGCTGCCAAGCGGCTTTCGGATGGGTTGCGGGCTTAATACGCTCATATACCGTGGCAGGATATTGCTGGTATGCGCGATAAGCTCACCCACGACTACTTTGGGGTGGACATTGGAGAGGTCTGGCTCACGGCACAGAACGATATCCCGGTGCTCAAGGCAGAGGTAGCAAAGATACTCAAAAAGGGAGAAATAATGACCGACCAACCTTCGCACGCCGACACAGGCTTCACTATCATCGCCCGGGTGATCCGGCAGGAGGGGCATTGCACCGCTGGCCACCAGGTGGGCGACCAGGTGGTCTTTGACGGGCAGACGGTGCAGGGCAAGATCTGCCTCCACGCCCTCTACAGCTTTCTGCCCAAGGTCTTCGCTATGCGCTACGGCGCTGAGTTCCCCTGGCTGAAGGACAAGGACGTGGCCACCCACGCCTGCCCCGACGCCGGCAATCCGGTCGTCTTTGAGATCCGGCGGGTGCGGTGAGCGGCGCATGGCAGGAGAGAGGGTGAATAGCAATAACAATGCTGTAAACAAGAGCACTGCTCTACTCATCGCTACGCTTAGTTCCTTCCTCACGCCCTTTATGGGCTCCTCTATGAACATCGCCCTTCCCTCTATCGGGAAGGAATTGGCTCTGAACGCGGTCGTCTTAAGCTGGGTGGCCACCGCTTACCTTTTAGCCGCGGCGATGTTCCTCGTCCCCTTTGGCAAGATAGCCGATATACAGGGCCGGAAGAAGATTTTTACCTACGGCATATTGGTTTACACTCTGGCCTCTCTGCTTTGTGCGCTTTCCACCTCCGCCATCTGGCTGATCGGCTGCCGCATCCTACAGGGCATTGGCAGCGCCATGATCTTCGGTACAGGCGTGGCGATCTTAACCTCAGTGTTTCCCGTAGGCGAGCGCGGCAGAGCCCTGGGGATCAGTGTCGCCGCAACCTACACCGGGCTATCTGTGGGCCCAGTCTTGGGAGGATTTCTCACCCAGCACTTTGGCTGGCGCAGCATTTTCCTGGCCAATGTGCCTCTGGGCTTAGTGATAATTCCCCTGGTGGTCTGGCGACTGAAGGGCGAATGGGCAGCGGCCAAAGGGGAGAGCTTCGATTTTATCGGCTCGACGATTTATGGCCTCTCGTTGGTAGTAGTCATGTACGGGTTTTCTCTGGTGCCGGCACTGCCGGGGGCCTGGTTGATTCTACTCGGCGTCCTGGGGATTTTGGCCTTCGTGCGCTGGGAAACAAGAGCGAGCAGCCCGGTCCTGAACATGAGCCTCTTCCGCCACAACACCGTCTTCGCCTTCTCCAATCTGGCGGCGTTGATTAACTACAGTGCCACTTCCGCTGTAGGCTTCCTCTTGAGCCTTTACCTGCAGTACGTCAAGGTGCTCAGCCCGCAAAACGCCGGCCTGGTCCTGGTCTCGCAACCCGTGATGATGGCTATCTTCTCCCCATTAGCCGGCCGGCTTTCTGACCGCATTGAGCCGAGAATAGTGGCCTCAGCAGGCATGGCCTTGACCACTGCTGGGCTTTTGCCTTTTATCTTTCTGAACGAAAGAACACCGTTGGAGTTCATCGTCGCCAGCCTGGTGCTCCTGGGTTTTGGCTTCGCCTTGTTCTCCTCGCCCAACACCAATGCCGTTATGAGTTCTGTGGAGCATAGATTCTATGGCGTCGCCTCCGCCACCCTGGGCACGATGCGCCTGACGGGACAAATGCTGAGCATGGGTATCGCCATGTTGATCCTGGCCGTCTACGTGGGCAAGGTCCAGATCACACCACCGTACTATGCCCTGTTTTTAACCAGCCTGAAAACAGCCATCAGCGTTTTTGCGGTCCTTTGCTTCTTGGGCATCTTTGCCTCCCTGGCCAGAGGCAAGGTGCGCTGAAAGCAATGGGGGTTTGCGCAGCGAATAGAATAGGGTAGGAGCAACCCCATTGGCGGGGGGTTGCCAACCCCATTGCATCTTACAGGGGCATGCCTTCTCCGAGGTATGCCCTTGTTTTTTTCCTGATTTGTGGCAA
>Ga0315268_10002945_pt1 | contig 18933 bp, 25 predicted proteins | sample C1_top_MG_FD_204535 | JGI IMG/M metagenome (GOLD analysis project Ga0315268, IMG submission 204535) | Sediment microbial communities from Yellowstone Lake, YNP, Wyoming, USA - C1_top | ecosystem: Environmental > Aquatic > Freshwater > Lake > Sediment | place: USA: Wyoming | collected 2017-08-01
GACGGGTATCGCCAATCAGCGGTATCATCACACCTGTTATCCAATTTATCCTGGGAATACTGTTACCGGGGACTTCTGTTATTTAATGCTCATGTCCGCCACCGCCACTCCCATAGGCCGTAGCGACCGCTTGTTCTCGATTATCATGCATATAGAGGAATGGGATTGCGAAAAATATCAGCGCAATTGCCGTAGCAAGAACATCACTGGTTGGTGTTGCGCCTTCTTTCATGGTATCGACAATTGCTGATGATTCTGCATTCATAATAATTCCATGATTATATACGAAAATACCCCATTCCATCAATCCTTCTTACCGCTTGACATGTATGTTTATTCATACTACGATAATTATGCCCGGTGGTGTGCTTGAAGGAAAATTTCCTCAACAAGTTCCACAATTGAGGTATCCTGCAGATTTGCAGGAGACAGGACTAAGTGCTCTAGATACCGAGGTATCCAGGCCAGTCCATCCGATTAATGATCGGGGAAATTTGCTTCAAGACCGCAGGGCGAGATTATTATTTTAGAATTCCTCTTATTTTTATTCCTGGTTCCCTATTCTTTGTGCATTTGGTAAAATTACTGGTATTGTCTTATACATATTTGCCTCTCTAGCTCAATGGCAGAGCGACGGTTTTGTAAACCGCTGATAACAGTTCGATTCTGTTGAGAGGCTCAAGTAGTTTATGATATCTATTTGTGGTACTTGGACAGGACTTCTTTATCGAACGGTGTATCTTCGAATAACCTGTTGAATTCAAAAAACGCTTTCTCGTTCAATCTGTATGTCACGTTCCTACCCTTGCGTATTTTCAGAACCCAACCGCTCAGATACATCTGTTTGAGATGATGCGATACCAAATTTTCCTTCAACCCTAAACTATCGGAAATCTGCGATGCTTCCATAGATGTATGCGCAAGAAGGTACAGGATTCCGATCCGGTACAATTGTGCAATCCCGCGGATTTTACGGGTGAGTGGTTTTACCTTTTCACGAAGTCGTGCACGTGTCAGCATACTAGGTCACTATATCGGGAAACCGGTTTCATTTCAAGCGTTATTGATTTAATCATGTTCAAAGTCACAAAAATTCGATATAATACGGACAATAGCTGAGGTGCCGGAGTGGTCAATCGGAACAGACTGTAAATCTGTCGCCTTAACGGGCTACCTAGGTTCGAATCCTGGCCTCAGCACAATCAATATCCATAACTTTCGACATTATATATATTGAAAGTATTTCTGTCGTAGCGTTCTGACAACCTAAACGATTTTACCCAAACTCCCTCTTGCATTCCAAAAACAGGTATGGTTATATAACTTCATATGGAACAAGAAACGATGGAAAACCAACCAACAAATAATACTATGTATTATGTCCTTGGTGCTATCGTATTGATCGCCGTCATCGGTGCAGGATATTTCCTGCGTCCGAAGACAACAGCACCGGCGTCCCAACAGGCAACGGCACCTATTGCTACGCCGACACCTCCGGGCCCTATTTCCCGGCTGGCGTGCGACACGCAATACTACAATCCGATACTCGGATTTCCGAAGTATTTCCTGTCTGTAGAGGGTGGCGACGTCTCAGGTCCATCTTCCGTCGAATGTACGATGACCATCTCGCAAGAGAATAAAGTTGTCGCAACTGACACGAAGACGATTCCTTTGACATCGAAACCGGAACGCAATGGTAACGTGTTCAAATGCTCGACAGATGCATTGGAACTGAAACCTGCGATCCCTACAAAAGTAGATGTTTCGCTCAAGGATGACCAGGGTGCAAAAGCAACCTGTAGCGCAGTATTCTCACTGCCGAAACCGTAAACAAGAGTATAAACTTTCAAAATCCGCGGTTCGTACCGCGGTTTTTGTTGGGCTTCCCTCATTGCCCCTGTATAGAACAATTTGATAGAATCAAAGGATCGTCATAAATATATTTTGCCCAGATGGCTTCCTTCGAAGACTCAGGGCAAAATGATTGTTTAACATTCGCCCAGATGGCTCAGTGGTAGAGCGAGTTCTTGGTAAGAACTAGGTCGCGAGTCCGATTCTCGCTCTGGGCTCAACCAAATAATTTTTCATTATGAATCTACTCTCGTGGATTACCGGAATATTTCTTGCGACCAATACCATCATCTCCCCCCTCGCTGATACCCAATCGGTGATATCTCCACCCGTTCAACCTGCCGTATCCTTCAGTGCATATTTTTCCTACGTCCCCACTCCAACCTCTTCACCCTCACCAGTCCCTAACGATATCAAAACCAAATCCAGCAGTACGACTCCCACGCCAATATCAAAACACCTGAAAAAAACCCATTACACAATCGCTCTTATCGGAGATTCGATGATAGATACACTGGGTAAAGACCTCCCGCATCTACAAAAACATCTTTCATACCTCTATCCGAACATCCGATTCACGCTTCTCAATTACGGTGTGGGTGGAACAAACATCGATTACGGAATACAACGACTCACGTCACCATATACCTATTTGGGGCTTCCCTACCCTGCCTTGATTTCGCAAACTCCGGATATCATCGTCGTGGAATCATTCGGATATAACCCATACACGTTTTCAGACGGAGCAATAGATACACACTGGTTGGCATTGGCGACCATGGTAGACACAATCAGATCCCGCTTACCCGCAACCAAAGTCATGATTGCTTCAACGATTGCGCCAAATCCGTATGTATTTGGAGACGGTGCGCCGAATATCGCATTCAATACTATAGAGAAAATGACCCGGACGGATACGATAAAGCGATATCTGGAAAATGCACTCCGTTTTGCGCAAAGCCAAAACCTCCCGTATGCCAATGCATATCACGCAAGCCTGGATAGTGCGGGGAACGGAAGACTCGTGTATATCAACAACGGTGACCATATCCATTATTCCGATGCAGGACGGGAGTTGTTTTCCGGAAAAATTGCCGATGCTATCGCCCGGTACCGCCTTTTGGAGTAAATTTATAATGTACAGGATCGGGCTTGAATGACGTTTCGTACACCTCGAGAATTCCACGAAATACATCTATATCCACATCTTCCGCAACATATCGCAGTAAACGAATCATCCCATCGACATACCATGTCGATGATGCTGAATCGATGTCGAAGAATCTTTTGAAGGATTTTCTTAACGTTTCGAGATAATGATTTGTAAATACTGGTTTTTTCAGAAGCGGTCGCACTATACTTCCGTCATCTGCAACTATCAATCCCGGATATGGTCGTATCACAAGTGCACCTGGTATTTCGATTCTTCCTGAAGCCATAAGTATTTCTGCATCAATAGGTGTACCATCCGCGGTATATATCGTTGCACTTTTTAAATATAAGGGATTTTTCAATGCATACGAAGAACGTAAAAATTCAGACCAAAGAGTATCTGCATTCAGACACCCCGGTGACTCGAATTGTCTATCACGAGGTGCTATCAGTTCCGATAGATGTTCTTTATCCATAGATTCTCTGCTTTTCATTATCCCGATAATACGATATAATATCATGAAAAGGACAGAACTATGGCAAAAAAAGACCAGCGCGAATTATTGGCAATGATCTGTACGGTTTGTAAATCACAAAATTACATCACCAAACGGAACAAGATAAACACACCGGAAAAATTGGCGTTATCCAAATATTGCCGTACGTGCCGCAAGCACACTCCCCACAAAGAAACAAGCAAGTTGGATTAATTTTTCCGCTACCCTCTTTCAAAAAATCGTATATAATAGGTGAATACCGTTCTCTATGCATAAGAACACATACAGATTCCTCATCGGGCTTGCTATATTCGCAGCATTGGTGGCAGGTGTCAACATAGGCAGAAGAATCTCCGGTAATACCGCCGAATCCACCATACCTCCGACACCAGAGGCGACGCCGACACCGATTTCCCTTATCTATACCAATACCGCTTGCGGCTTTACCCTACGGTATACGAACAAACTATCCCTACTGGAAAGCCCGACAGGCAGCGCAATCTTCAGCAATACCGCTGATCCAAAGCAATCAGTCGCCGTCATCTGCCAGAAAGATGTACCGCGACCACCCATACCCAACGCCAACATCGAGGAGTTTGAGGTCACCAATGAATCACGAACCGCAACGGTGACCGCCAGGCTGTATCACGATTCGACACCCAAAGACGGCACACCTATCGATGAATTCATCATGCGCAACCCGAAAAACGGGTTGGATATCTTCATTGCAGGCTACGGTGAAACGTTCAAAACACTGCTTTCCACATTTACCCTGCAACTGTAATCCGACGAGGACTTTCAGCCTTCAGAGTTTCAATGATATAATCATGGTACCTGTCATCAAAAAACAGTAGGCTCGTGGTGAAACGGTATCACAGAGGTCTCCAAAACCTCTATTCCCTGTTCGAATCAGGGCGAGCCTGCACAATTGAATTTTTTGGTATAATTACCTCATGGGAGATACTGTCATCAATCTGCAGTTCACAACATTCACCGTTCCCCTTCCCGACTTCATTTATGACGGTATAAAGGAGTACTGCCGCAACGCAAACGGATACCAGCCGCAACCGCAGATTCTCGTCGACCGGTTGGCGGCAAAACATGCAATACCGAAGGGAATGATCTACCTGACCGCCGGCGCTGATGAGGCAATCAATGCATTTGCGCTTGCATACGGAAAACAAACATACATATTTACTCCAACATATATCGTCTATGACGGAATGAAACATTTTTATGCCCACGTAACCGCAATCGATTCGTTGCACAATAACGCCTATACGATCCCGACTGATACAATCCCCGATGCAACACTCATCGTACTTGCCAACCCTAATAATCCATGCGGATTCACTACGCGGGAAAAGGTTATAGAACTTATCCAACATAACCCCCAGGCAATCGTCGTCATCGACGAGGTCTATGCCGAATTTTCCGACCTGTCTGTTCTGGCGGAAACTAAACGTTTCAAAAATCTTGCGGTTCTGCGGAGTTTTTCAAAAAGCTATGGCATGGCCGCAGCGCGCGTGGCGTACATCACGGCACATCCTGAAGTCATCGCCGCTATACAAAATAAAACACAATGGGCAAATGTTTCGTATCTTTCCATCGGTGCGGCGATGAGTGCGCTGAACCATGAAGAATATTTCACCAACCTCATCAGTGATATCATCTCGCGCCGGGATGACTTTATCCGATATCTGAATACTGGAGGCTTCACTGTCCTGCCATCACGCATAAATGCCGTACTGATCCGCTTCGAAACGACAAAAGAAGGCACGCTATTTGCGGAGTATCTTCAAAATCAAAAATTCATCGTAAGCCATGGAAATGGGCACAGCAATGTCGGACTGGACGCACGATTTGTCCGGATTTCTATAGGAACCGAGGAAGAGATGCGTGCGATACATACCGCTATCACACAGTATCATCTGAAACAACCATAAATCCAATCCCGCCTAGCGGGATAAATCCTGGTGGCCCTGCAAAAAGATAACGAAGAAAATCATTTCTCACCTTTCTTTTATAATGATTATTATCATAGATTCCAACAGGGACATCAAGTGGCCGGACATTGATTCGGAGGAAACTGACAACGACGTATCTTATTACCGATTGAAATGACTATCGCCAGGAGGTTTGAATATTGTTATCCCCTTTCGATTAATATTCAATTCTTTTAATACTCCGAAATGTCCGGGAGGACAATTCTCTTGTACTAATTGCGCATCTAATAAATCTGTAGCTTCCTGTAGATTCGCCGCAAATATCAAAAGTACCTGAGGATTACTATAAAAATCTCGTTCCAGGTAAAATGCCTTAAGCCTGCTTATCGGCTCTGTTTCATTATTACTGGGTTCTGTTTCGTTCATTGGATGTAAATATAGGTATATTGGCATAAAAAGTCAAATGGTATGGTACAATCACAAACTACAACATGAGAGCATCCAAAGAACAAACACAGGCCGACACAACACAACTTATCGAAAACCCTGTACTCTACCGGTTGTCGGTACTGAGAGAGCTGGGTCAGCAGGTCATTCGGAATTATCACGAAACGTGGACCCGTCATGCCGGTATCGAAATGACATTCGATGAAGCAGAACGGAAGGTCCGAAGCTTCCATCCGCAAAATACATTTCTATTGACTGACAAGGGCAAAACGCGGGTGGTTGCGCAAATCCATACCCTTACGGTCCATGCATCGTCATTAGAAGAACTTATTGAACGGTATCCGTCTTATGCATCCGTAGAAAACGACGCCAAAAACCCGCCGGCCCCGGACGCAAACATACTGATTTGTTTTTCTATAAACTGTCAGGACGGAACAAAAATCAAACTCCCCGACCGGATACAGTCTCCGGAACGGACAATTATCCGGATGCTTCCTCCTATGTCAAAAATCGCATACAGTTATATGAATATTCCGTACGCAAACGTTTCTTCAACGGATATGCTGAATAAATATCTTTCCGTAATCCGGAACCATGACACCCGAAGTGGTGGTCCGGTCTTTATGCATGAAGCATTCGGAGGTATCGCTATGGCTTTTTTGGAACATTCCCGCCCCCAACACATTCGGGCGGGAGAAGGAAACGTATTGGTCGTGTACCCGAACGACGAATCGCAGGTTCAATTGTTCAACCAGGCAAAAACACAACGGCTTATGTGGAATTCCGATGACAGCATCCGTGACGTAATACATCGTAATAATGCACTTCTTTTCACAGACATCCTTCAACCGTAAAAGGTAATTGACGAAATGCCCCGCGCACGATACGATGGGGGTGTGAAGATATTTATATCACGTGCACAATTCATCAAGTTCCAAAAGAAATTATTCCATCAACAGCTTCTTGGGTTGGCTCTTTTGGTTTTGCTTCCCGTTTTCGTCTGGGCCGCACTCACCCAACGGACGGAACTTCGTAAACGTGCTACTGATTCGACAACAGTCTGCTGGAACCGCGTCATACAATCAAACGATACCTACACGTGGCCTGATGGTTGTAAGGGCGACCCTAACGGCCAAAATTGTACACAAGTGCTTGTCCCTCTGACGGCTGACGAGCTGACAGCATACAACGCATGGGTAGCCTCCGGTAGCCCTGTCATCAACGAATGCGGTATCATCGCAACTCCGACTCCTACACCAAGCATCACAGCTACACCGGCCCCCTGTGTACGCGGGACACCGACCTTAACTATTGATAATCAAAATCAACAAGCAAACCCGGGTGTTCCGTTGACATATACCATAACATTGCTCAACAACGACAGCATAAGCTGTCAGGCAACAGGATTTAACCTAAGCATCAACACACCGACTAACGGGTGGACCAGCACATTTAATCCCTACAAAGAAATTCCACCCCAAACAAGCGCTATAATTCCGGTAATCATCACCAGTCCTTCCGATACGTCAGCCCAACAATATTTCATTAATTTTTATACCACAAGCGGAGCATCCGTCTATCATACGCTCTATCTTCCTCTCGGATATACCGTCATCCCGTTCCCGACGACAAGCATATCTCCCACCCAACAGACATTACGATTTACCGTACGACTCGGAGGCATTACGGATAACAAAGCCGAAGGGGCGAAGATTTCCGTTAAATTCCTCATGTCCGACGGTACAACGATGCAGTTATCAAATTCCCTGACGCTTTCCCATACCGGAAACGGTGTATATGAAGCTCAGGCTGTACTGGCAAATGCACTCCCCGCGGGAACGAAATTCAGTCTTCTTATCAAAGGTGAAAAACACGTGGCCGTCAAATTCTGCCGTCAGACAGGACAAACCGGTCCATGCGGAAGTAATGAGACCATCACCGTACCCAACCCCAGTCCTCTGACGTATGGATTTGACCTGACCGGAATTCCCCTCCCCCCGGGAGATGTCTACCTGCAGGACGGTATGGCGAACAAAGCAGATTTTGATAAATTGACCGTCCGGATGTCTAAACTCTGTTCCGATCTGACGGCTGAAGACAAGTTGATAGCGGATCTGGATTACAATGGATGTATCAATGTCAGGGATGTGTTTCTCATGAAGCAAACGCTTGAGACACGATACGATGAACAATAGACTGCCCAACTTTTTCAAATTGATCGGTATACTCGCACTGTTGTTATGTGCGCCGTTAATCCATGCGCATGCGGCAAGCTCTCTTCAGTTTTCCCCAACCACAAAAACCGTGACGAATACGGAAACATTTGTTGCGACCGTTTCCATAAACGTAGAAAGTGCCACAGTCATGGGAAGCGATACAACGATTATTTATGCCGGCACCGACCTGGAAGTCACAGGGGTGACGAATGGCGGATTTTTCCCTGAATTCAATTACGCCAACAATCCGTCGGGAAGACTCGAACTCCACGGATACACCTCATCACTTTATGACAGCAAAACCGGAACCGGTACGTTAGCATCCATCACGTTCAAATCCAAAAAAGGAGTCGGGACAAATGCGGTCGTATTTTCCTGTGACAACACCGGTAACGATACCAACATCCTCAATACCGGCGGCGTCAACATCCTCACCTGTACACAGGTAAATCAACTTGTCGTGACATATACAGGAGGCGGCGACACTACCGTCACCAATACCCCGACAGCCACAACTGCGCCGGGACAAACATCTACACCGACTGTGACACCCATACCCGGGACAAATACGACTCCTGTATGTGCAAGCCTATCGACGAGTCTATCAGAAGTATACGGCTCACCCCAAACTGTAAGCTTTACCTGTTCAGGGGTAGATATCGGCGGATATATCAATGCAATAGAATTTATATACGGAGACGGAACAAAGCAGGTTATAGAAAAGAACATCGGTAGTCCTGGTACGCTGACCACTACCCATACCTATACCACCATTGGGACATTGGGAGCATCATGCAGGGTCCGCGATAACGATAATGTCTATTCATCAGTCTCTGATGGATGTAAAAAAATCATCAAAATCCATCCAAAACCGTCGGTCACTTCAAATCCTGCAAACCTTTCCGGAACCGGTACACCCCGTGCTACACCTGCCAAAGAAATGGTATCCATCATTTCGGAAACGCCGGATCCGACACCTTCACCCATAGATACACCTGTTGAAGAAAATACGGAAGAATCTTTACCGGGAGATTCAAACAGAACGCTGTATTTCGGAGGCGGTGCGATAGCGCTTATCTTGGCATTCTTACTTCTGCGAAGGAAAAAGGCTCCACCTCCCATACCGCCAATCACCATGTCAACACCGCAACAGGATTATCCGCAGCAGTAACATTGGGAGTATCATTCCACTAATGTTTTCCGTACGCTTGAGACATCTTTTTCCATCTGTTGTGTCAACGCGTTGACCGAGGGAAATTTGATGATATCACGCAGTTTCTTCACCGGTTCTACGTCGATAGCACTCATATCGGTATGCGACAATTCGTGGTCGCTTAAATCCAAAAGAAATACCTCCAGATGGCTATCTGCATCGTCAAATGTCGGAATCGGCCCCCAATGCATGGCTCCCCTGCACCGCACCCCGGATAATGTCACCCAGGCTGCATACACACCAAACCCCAAATCCATATCATCAGGAATAGCCATATTTATCGTCGGATACCCGATGAATTTACCCCTGCCTTTACCTGTTATTTGGTGTGTAATAAACCGTGTCGTCATGGTGATTTTGGGACAGATGGCGCTGATACTTCAGCGTCATCATGGCCCATGCGTTCCCAATTGTTGTTGAGATACCCTAACACCAAAACATCTTCGGTCATGTCATAGAAATAATGGGTCACCATAGAGCCGAACAATACGACGCCCAGGCGGTAATCATAGAAAAAAGACAAAATACAGAATGCCATAATGAGACCCAACGTATAGACATTGTGGAATTGCAGATTCGTATTGTATTTATGCCCGGTTTCGATATATTTCACCAAAACCCGCCACTTGCGCGTACGGATAAATGAAAGAATGGACTGGGTGTATGGATCATCCCTGCCATATGTGGCAAAATACAACAAATGATCTATGTCGGGCAACCAGCTGCCGAAAGCGGCGAGGTATATCCAACGGACGTCCAACATGCCCCAAAATTCCCGAAGGATCCAAACCCACAGGACTCCGAGAAATATATGGATAAGCATATGCTTCCCGTGCCAGAGCAAAAATCCTATACCTTTGATGCGGGCAAAACTTCGACGCATGTAATAATGATAAAAGAATTCGGATTAGGAAGCAATAATGGGTCGTGTTCATTGTCATCCCCGCGCACGCGGGGATCCAGAGCATCAATAAACTGGATTCCCGTTTACACGGGAATGACAGAGGTTTGATTCCGGGAATCATTGTTAAACGCCACAAAACTGCTACGCCACTCCACTGTTTCGCTATTACGCTGTTACGCTCTGTTTTTACAGGTGTAGACTTTTGAGGTATGCACGGAAATCGCCGTTGAGCTCCTTATGCGTCAGGGCAAATTCTACGACCGTCTTGAGGTACTCCAATTTGTTGCCTGTATCGAAATATTTTGCATTCTCCACTTCGCATGCATAGACCGGTCGGGTCTTCATAAGTTCCTTTATGGCATCCGTCAACCATACTTCACCGCTTTTGCCCGGTCCAAGCTTCTCAAGAAGCGGAAAAATATCGGGCGTAAGGACATAACATCCGTGTGCGGCGAGATTGCTAGGGGCTTCGTCGACATCTGGTTTTTCCAACAGCCGTTTGATCTGCCAGATGTTCTTTTCTACATTGGTCGCATCGACGATACCGTAGCGCGAGACATCCGTCTTAGGCACCCGGACCGCTGAAATCACCGGGTCTCCGTACTTTTCAAATACCTCGATGCACTGAAGTGCGCGGGGAGGTTTGGCGTAGATGAATTCATCTCCCCAGATGGCGACAAACGGTTCATCACCGATAATGGGTTTAGCGCACAATACGGGCGTACCGTTTCCATACGGACCCTTTTGGCGGATATAGATGAAATTGGCAAGTTCAGCAGTTCGCCGTACTTCCTCTATCTGCTTTTCTTTCCCCTGTTCTTTCAACGTCTGGATAAGTTCGTTCGGGTAATCGAAATGGTCCTCGATTGCACGTTTGTGCCAACCGGTAACGATGATGATATCCGTGATACCCGACGCGACCAGCTCCTCAACGACATATTGGATGACAGGCTTATCGACTATGGGAAGCATCTCTTTGGGCATGGCTTTGGTCTGGGGAAGGAATCTCGTCCCGAATCCGGCTGCAGGAATGACGGCTTTACGGATTTTGTGGCCTTTCACTTTCATATATGCTTATAATTGTACGGGTCTTTAGAACCCTTTGTCAATTTGGTATGATAAGGATACGATGAAATCCATGCGGTTTTGTGTTGTGGTAATCCTTTTCCTCACTGTCGCATTGTGTGCCTCCGCTTCCCCTTTGTATGCACAAACAGCAACAACGACACCGGCTGCCGGTATGCCATCAAACTACCTAAACACAGATGAAGGAACACCGCTCAATAACCGTATAACAACAACACCCGGCACCTATCCCACGGGTTCACCTGCGCCTATAGACATCGATATCAATATCAAACCGGATGACGTCAAATTCTGGAATCCGGCATTCAACCGAACAAAAAACGACCCCAAAGCTCTTGACACATTGCCTCGGTTCGAAGGCGCCATCGCACCGCTCACCCCAAAAGAGCTCAATACCTATTATGCGTTGCCGGAAAACAATCCTATCAGCGACGCACGCATATCAGGAGTCATAAAGTTATGTAAAACAAACACCAACGGAACGATTAAAGAAGACCAAACAGGATATTTCGTGTCTGAGGACGTCAAGGAATATCCGCAAATGGACAGGGCGACACGGAAATTGGCTGCCGTATTAGGCGATCCTACGTATTCGCTTGATATACAAAACGGAAAAATTCCGTTCGGGACAACCCCCATCATCATGAATGATACAGCCCCCCCGTGTGATATAAGTGAAACAGGAACAACTGTTGTTTCTGATAACAAACCATTTGCTATTACTCCCATTTGGGCAAAACTCATCCAATGGTTCAATAATTTCATTGCCGGTGGTACCGAAACAGCAGAAGCAAAAGTCGTCGGAAAAATCCAACCAAATACGTTAAACCGTTGGGGGAAATTAGCCACGGGTGACGATACGGGGACATTCACCGAAGGTGAATATACAGACAAAGAACAGGCAAACATCCAAGAGTCAAAAGGATTTCTGCCGTCATTCAAGCCAAAGGATGCAGACCTCATCATGCCGAATAAAAATGGCGCTGTCGATTTGGCGGATATGAAAGACATGATGATATATCTGGGCGTCAATAAACTGGAGAAACTGGAGACAAACACAGTTTGCGCCATCACATCCAAAGACATGCCCGACCGCCCGACCGACTGCGGACTCGTCACGAAACGATAACGACCTCTAAAAACTCTTTACAAACGGTATATCTTCTGATACACTTACGTATGAACCCCTGGGAGGGGGTTTTTGTTAGCTTAAATCTGCAGTATACTAAAGAGTATGGATACGCCCAATGTCCCGAAAATTCCGAATATCGCACCGGTTGCGTTTTTCAAAGAAGTTGTTTCGGAATTGAAAAAGGTCACCTGGCCTACCCGTACGGAAACGATAAAACTGACGGTCATCGTGATAGCCATATCGATAGCGGTCGGGATATTCATCGGCGGATTGGACGCACTATTTGTACAAGCACAAAAAATGTTATTAGGGAGATAATATGGACGACACACAAACGACATCTGACACAAACGTACAAAAACCAGCAGAATTCCACGCTCCTCCACCCGTGACGGTCGAAACACCCAAACCGGTAGCCCCCGCAAATGCCAAATGGTATGTCATCCACACGTATTCCGGCCATGAGAACAAAGTCTCTGCAAATATGCGGCAACGCATCGAGACGATGAAGCTTTCCGGAAAGATATTCGAGATTGTCGTACCTACCAGAAACATCGTCACCGTCAAACACGGCAAGAAAGAAGAACAGAAAGAAAAGATATTCCCGGGCTACATACTCGTCAAGATGGTCCTGGATGATGAATCATGGTTGGCTGTCCGCACCACGCAGGGCGTCACAGCGTTCGTCGGAGCGGGCAACAAACCGACCCCGATTTCCGAAAAAGAAGTCGAAACGATTCTGAAATTCATGCAATTGGAAGCGCCGAAATACAAGACGACCTTCTCCATGGGAGAAGCAGTCAAGATCGTCGACGGACCGTTTGCGGATTTCCTGGGTGCTGTCGATGCAATCGACGAAGAAAAAGGGAAAATCAAAGTTCTCGTCTCCATCTTCGGACGCGAGACACCGGTTGAACTCGACTTTCTGCAGGTTAGCAAACTCTAAACGTTGCCTCCGAGGATATTCTCTTTACCCGATAACCGAACCAACAACTGGTACACCAAATATATGTCCCTCTTCTTGTTTTAACGTCGTTGTGACCGCGAACGCTTCTCCAGCAATATTGGCAATATGCCCACCCTCCATACCTGGAATAAATGTACCCTCAAAACGATACAGAAGTTGTTTTGTACCATCTTCTAACGTAATTGTAACTGTGTCCTTATACTTTACCCCTTCACCTATAGCAAACCCATTGTCATCGGGAAACCCTGCGCAAAGACATGCTTCCCCTTCTTTCGGCGGATTCTCACTAACCGTATATTTATAATCCTTACCCGTCACGCGCTCAGTACTATTCTTCGGCTTTTGTATTTCTATAAAAAGCAGGTTCATCGTTCTAAATGGCTGACTTACGAGCCAATCAGAATCATTTGGTTGTTTATTGTAATTTGGGTCACCCAATTGTGCATCCGGAACATTAACCGTCTTTAAAGTAGAACTCTCTGGAAAATTTACACGGACATTGTGCCAATAAAAACCAGCCATAAATTTCTGATCAGCTACCAATACTATTTTTTCTTTTGTTTCTTCAAAAACAAAACATGTTGCGGTATCTTCGATAGCACCGGGATTTTTAACACCATAATCCTCCTGTGTCACTGTTATCTGACCCATTCCCTCACGTATAGGCATTGGTAACAATTCAAGATTTTTTTGGCCTTCCATTATTATTGCTCCAACATCCGCTCCTTTTGGTGCACAAGCCCCCAACCACACAGCTAAAGCAGCTGCCCCAGAAAGTTTCAAAAAATCACGCCGATTTGGTGGTCTTCCTGAACCTACCAAAACATCATTATCATTCAATTCAGTCATAGATATAGTGTATAACAAAAACAACTCAATCGCCAATAGTATGGTATTCCCTCTTTATTTTGCCGTAATCTTTTGCTATACTATGTTTTACCTCGCTTACCGTGAGGCAGAGATCTGAAGAAGATTTCGAGCAAACATCCGTTTTCTCCTTTCTTCTTCCCGATTCCTAATTCATAATTCATAATTCCTAATTCGAAACAAATATGGCCGTAAAAAAAGTCAAAACCATCATCAAACTCAACCTCAAAGCAGGCGAGGCTACCGCTGCTCCACCCGTAGGACCGGCTCTCGGTCAACACGGACTTCCTATCATGGAGTTTGTGAAAGCATATAACGAACGGACCAGCAAGCTTAAAGGTGAAATCATCCCGGCTGTCATCACCGTCTTTGAAGACCGGACATTCTCATTCATCACCAAACTTCCCCCTGTATCCGCCATGATCATCAAGATGCTTAAAATCGACAAAGGCGGCGGCAAAGCAGGCCGCGAATCAGCCGGAAAACTCACAAAAGAACAAGCACGACAGATTGCGACAACCAAACTCCCCGACTTAAACACCGACAATGTCGACGCCGCCGCGAAGGTGGTTGCCGGTACAGCACGAAGTATGGGGATAGAGGTGGAAGGATAATATGGGAAAAATACGGGTCGCCAAATTAGGCGATGAAAAATCAGAAAAAGAACAGAAACGCAAAGCCGAAGCGCGCCGCCAGACCAAAGACAGCAAAAAGCAAAAGGTCGAAGGTGTGGGAATGAAGGGTGGAGAACGCGTTGCGGTCGTCGAAGGCACGGAAATCAGGCCGGAATTCAAAAAACTCATCGATGAGGTTGAATCAGGCGAAACGCCCGAGGCGTCAGCCAAGAAAAAGGAAAAAAAAGAGAAAAAAGTCCGCACGCGTAGCAAACAATACGTCGAGAAAGCATCATTCGTAGACAAAACCAAACTGTATTCCATGGATGAAGCCATATCGCTTGTGAAAAAAACCAGTATGTCGAAATTCGACGGAACCGTCGAGATGCACATAAACCTCAATCCCCAGGCCCTGGGTGAAAAAAAGGATTTCCGCGGTACGGTCACCCTCCCCCACGGGACAGGCAAAGAAGTAAAAGTCATCATAGCGGATGAAAAAGTCATCGAAGACGTCGCCAAGGGTATCATAACCTTCGATGTCCTTGTAGCTCACCCGAGTATGATGCCGAAATTGGCCAAAGTAGCCCGGGTTCTGGGCCCCAAAGGACTTATGCCCAACCCGAAAAACGGTACGGTCTCCCCTGACCCGGAAAAAAGAGTCAAGGAGCTTTCCCACGGACAGGTAAACTTCAAGACCGAGACTGACCAACCGCTTATCCATATGCGCGTCGGAAAAGTGTCGTTTGATGACAAGAAGCTTACGGAAAATATCTCCGCCGTCATCAAAGCCATCGGAACAGGCAAAGTCTCCAAAATCACCCTGGCGGCCACCATGGGTCCGGGGATAAAACTAGCACTCTAATCTTCACTGTCTTTACCTTTCAAAACATCTCTTCTATACTGGATATAACGTATGGTTACCCCCAAAACCACTCTGCACGTAAAGGATGCCATCGACGCATTCAAGACATCGGTTATCGACGATGCCGGCACGTCTGCCCTCACTCCCGGTGAAAAACACTGGATGGAAGAGTTAAGCTGCGTATACCTCTGTACTGAATTGGATGTTTCAGTCCCACAAGAAACAACCGGAGAATTTAAAGAAAAACTTGCACGCATGAAACAATTCGGAGGTGGTAGCGCACTCTCCACACGCTTATTTACCTACGCCATGCATTTGATTTCCGAACCTGATTTCCACACGAATACCGCAGCATTCCTCGCCACTATCGAACGTCATAAGAATCATTGGTCCCAACAATGCCTCACTGCCCACGAATTTTATACAGACAAACAGCCAGTCGAGGACTTCATGCGGGATTATTTCGACAACCCGACACGTATAACCCAAACGGAATTGACGTATTTCCTGGCGTTCTATTTCAAACATTTCTACCGGCTTTTATATGACTTTCTTCTGGTCTATACTCAAGGTCATACACCTGTCTATTATGGAAACGCGCACATCTGAGAAACTGAAAAAAAGTACAAACTTAGAGTCCGCCGCCAATCCGGCCGGAATCGTCCGCGCGACGGTGGAATTCACCCGACAAATTGGCGAGACTATCAGTAAAGTCTCCGACTCCATAGCCGCTTTTATCTTCGGAAAGAAATAGTGCTTGAAAATCACCGGCAAAAACGGTATACTTGCATAATTCTAAAGACAGTAGGCATTCCGAAAGGACAGAAGACCTACCGAGGGAATATATTAGCAACGCAAGCAACACACGTTACTTCGCGACTTCGAACTACGAAGCTACGAAATAACGAACCTGCGAACTAACGATTTCCCCGCTTCAGGCGGGATTTTTTATGAAACACACATCAAAAGGTACACCGAAAAAAATGGAAACAGTGACGGAACTTACGGATAACGTTGCGCGTGCTAAAGCCATCATCATCACGGAATATCAGGGCATTAAGCACAAACAACTTGAGGAACTGCGAAGAAGCCTGAAAAAGAGCAATGCCGAATTTGTCGTGACGAAAAATCGGCTTCTCAAACGGGCACTTGGTGAAAAACTTCCGGCTATAGAAACGCTTCTGGAAAAACCCACCGCTACACTCTTTGCATACGCCGATGAGGTGGCACCACTCAAGGAGCTTCTGAAGTTCTTCAAGGTAATGACATTCGGAAAGACCAAGGGCGGATTATTGGGAAACACAGCGCTCACCGAAGAAGAAGTCATGCGTCTGGCGACGCTTCCGACCAAGGATGTCCTCTTGGGCAAACTGGTACGGCAGCTCAACTCACCCATCCAAGGACTCCACTATGCTCTTCAATGGAATCTGAATAAATTTGTGTGGGCATTGGAGGCTGTGAAAAATAAAAAAACTGTGTAATGAAACATCGAACATTATATTGAACGGAGGTGACAACAAATTATGGCAAAACTAAAAAAGGATGAAATACTAGCGGCAGTTGAAGAAATGACAGTGCTTGAACTTGCAGATCTGGTAAAGGCACTTGAAGAAAAGTTTGGTGTCACAGCAGCACCCGTAGCAGTCGCAGGGGCAGCCGCACCCGCAGCTGATGCAGGCGAACCGAAAGAGGAACAAACTGTCTTCAACGTCGTATTGAAAGAAGCAGGTGCGAACAAAATCGGCGCAATCAAAGCGGTCCGTGAGCTCGTTCCGACACTCGGTCTTCAGGAAGCAAAGACACTCGTCGAAAGCGCTCCGAAAGAAGTACTGACCGGTGTGAATAAAGCAACTGCAGAAGAGGCAAAGAAAAAACTCGAAGCAGCAGGCGCAAAAGCAGAATTGAAGTAATAACCAATTTGTCATCCCAACAACGCGGGGATCCAGAGTATTATAAACTGGATTAAAATAGACATACAAAACCCAGCCTTCAAACGGCTGGGTTTTTGGTGAAATACAAAATATATGGCGCTCTGTAATACCCTCTGCCAATATCATCAAATTAAGCGATTATTACAGGATAATATAGTTTGATATAGTCTCTACACGTTCATCACTCTTACTCTTTTTATCCCCGAAAGACGAATGCGTGGAAAGCGGAGGCGCAATACGAATTCAATCATTGAACACATATATTATTCACAAAAATACTACTTTTTAGTCATTCTTACGCGACATTCTCAATAATTGTATACGTTTAACAATGATGCAATTGTATATACCTGGTGAATAGTTTTGATGCCTCTTGACAAGGTTTGACTGGGGATGTATTGTTGTGATGCTTTAGAAACACATTTTGCCCCTTGCCCACAGTATTATTTTATTTAAGGAGGTTCTATGTCACTAGGAGATGAATGGCCAGATTTACTCACAGTCAGGGAAGTTGCGAAAATATTGCGGGTATCGCCTCTGACCATCAAACGATGGGGCAAACGCGGGAAGCTTCCCGCAATCCGCATCAATTCACGCGGAGACAGACGGTATAAAAAGGAAGCGGTCCTGTGGTTACTCGGACTTCAACAAAAAGGACAGGTGTAAACTCATAGTACACATAGAGCGTGCTTATTGTATTACGGCCTGAACATGTATCTGAAGAATCGGATATTATTTAAGTAACGTACAAACGCCCGGACGGGAGTCTTCATTCATTATCTGTAGACCTCTATTATACGGATATGCAATACATGGTAGTAATTCCCAAACTACGAATTAATTGACTATTATCACAAATTAAATTACGCTAAGAATACGCTCACCTATGAAAGATAAAACGTTGATTATCCCTTTTATAGTCATGGCGTTGCTCACGATTGGTGCGGTAGCATTTAAAATGTATCGTACTTCATTCGATACACGATCAAACGCATCTCAGGGAACACCGTCGTCTTTGAAAAAAATCCCGATTTTAGTAGATAAAACTACAGTAGTCGTAACACTTGACCGTAACAACGCACAATCAGGTTTCGTATACGGCCCGGGATTCACCATAACCAGTCAGGGTACATTCGGATGGCAAATTATATATAACGAACCAACTGAGGGACAGGGTTTTTTTGAATCATTTGGCGATATAACACTCGGCTCTTCAACGAAAATTCAAACGTATATACAAACCAGCAA
>Ga0315268_10002946_pt1 | contig 18929 bp, 28 predicted proteins | sample C1_top_MG_FD_204535 | JGI IMG/M metagenome (GOLD analysis project Ga0315268, IMG submission 204535) | Sediment microbial communities from Yellowstone Lake, YNP, Wyoming, USA - C1_top | ecosystem: Environmental > Aquatic > Freshwater > Lake > Sediment | place: USA: Wyoming | collected 2017-08-01
TTGCTTTTGATCTTGGGGGGTTTGCCATTTTCTCTCTTTTATACTGACCTGTCCATTTTGCAGTTTAAATAGATTGTGTAATTAGCCTTTTAGGAATATGAGCATTGTAGCCACTTTGTAGCACACTGGTGGGGAAAATACAGAACTGCCGATAATAAAAGAAAATGCCTCTAATCCACAATAACATTTTTAAACCAAACCTGCCTTTTTAAAGGCATGGACCTGATGGGAAGGAAAAGGCTCAGGGAAAAAGAGAGGCAGCTTGTAATAAAGAAAGCGCTCGAGGAAGAGAAGGTATTCAAGGAAGGCAACAAGCCATACGCGCCATCAACAAAAAAGCTGACCATCATACTTTTCATACTTGTCATCGCAGCAGCGATTTACATACTTCTTGACTACAAAGTCGTTGTCAGTGATGAATGCACCCTGATGCCCACACTAGGCTGTGCAAATCTGCAAGTCACATCAACGCAGATAGGATTCGACGCAATCAACTATATGAAAGAAGACATTAATGTGACTGCGAGTGTCGAAGGATGCAATGGCACTGCTACAAACTACATCAAGCCAAACATGGACGCAAGATTCACATTCGACTGCGATGTCAAAGAAAAGATTCCAGGACGAACAATAACATTCACATATACTGGCTATTCAGGCTTGCCACACGACAAGACAGGATACCTGAAAGGAAAGAGGAGATGAAGATGATGTTCGAAAAAGAGATGAAGATGATGCGAGAGCACCTGAAGGGAGTGAGCAAGACAGAGATAGCTGTGACACTGATACTGGTGATACTTACAGTCGCTGTCACAGAATTCTTCGCATCAATGAACTTCTACATGCTCCAGAACACGCTTGTCCGAAGCAGTATGCTGCTAGGACTGTTCTCAATCCTCGGAGTACTTACAATAATGCTCTCCACAATCGCACAGATACTGATATCAGGAGAAAAAGACAAGGAATTCAACTATTACTTCAGGACAAGGCCGCTATGGGTGCTTTCTCTGACGTCTATCATCGGTGATATAGTCGCAGTCTTCATGACAACACACGCATCATATTATTACGTCGTCTTCTTCACAAGCCTGACCGCAATAAACATACTAGCGATAGGATTCGCAATATATTGCATGGAGAAATAAAAAATCCCAGCCAAGATGCCTGGGTTTTTTTGTGTTAAAACGTGGTAAGCGAATCGGCTTGAAAACTGATGTATGTACCCCGTTTTAACAATCAATAGAGAAAAGGCATTGATCAGAGCTTTTTCTTTTCCCTCTGTATCCTGAGCTCTTCAGTAAGCTTGTCAAGCTGGAGACGCAACTCATCAGCACGGGAAGCATTCTTGATACTCGTCTTGATAAGCATCTCATTCTCAGCCTTGAGAGAAGCAATCTCTGTGAGACGGCTCTTGAGCTCATTCGTGTAGTATCCAACCATATCATTGAAACGCTCTGTGGGGACTACCTTTGACTTCGTCTCCCTTGACGGATGCAGATTTTTCTTCCTATCCTTGATGCCTAGAATATCCTTGAACATACCCTGACTGCAGGAAGGGATGTATATAAGTTTTTCTGAGTAGTCACGGCATTGAGACGAAAGGGAGTTTTATAATTTTGACCCTCCTATAATTATAAGATAAAATCATGCGCAAGAAAGGAATCATTCGACGGATATGGGAGCGGTACCAAGTACAGCACATACCGCAATCACGACTTGAAGCAGCAGTGGAAGCCGCCAATAAACAGGATTTCAAAGAAGCAAGAGAAAGCACAAGAAAGGCAATGGGCGCAATAATAAGAAGAGATTACATATGCGATAACGACAAGACAATATTCAACCTATCAAAATATGTCAAGCGCGAGTCTGGCCTTTGCGACGAGCTTATAAGAACCTCTGGAAGAATCGAACAGAAACTAATGGAGCTCCTGGTCAGCCCTGTAGGAAAAATGCTGTTGTTCAACGGTGATGTTGAAAGACTAAAATATAAGATTCTGATGGCAAGATCGCTCAAAAAACAGGCAGAAGCAATAATCGACATCTCATACGGCCATGTCGACAATGCAGACAAGATACTGGAACAAACCTGCAATATGGGTCCTTTCATGTACAACTCCCTGTTCTATGCAGAATTCCTGGAACTTTCGGGGACATTCAACACACAGTACAGGAAAAAATCATCTGCATATTGGGAAGATATCGCGACCAGATTCTTCACAGATTTCAAGGCATTCAACAGTGATGGAAACATAATAGAAATGGAAGATTCAGAAGTATATCTATCGAGGTCGAGAAACGAGCTGATGGAACTCGAAATCAGCCCTTCAAGCAAAGACCTGATAGTGATAAAGCGAAGCAAAGACAAGTGCGGAATAGAAAAAGAATACCACGCATCAAAATTTATCTACAGCATAATGGGAAAAGATGGAATAGTCCCTGAACCTTTGGGATTCACAGACGGCATAGAATACGCATATTTTATCCAAAGAAGGGTGCAAGGAGAAACTCTTTTACAAGCCATCCAATCCAAGAGAAACATACCAAGGATCATCGCAGATTTCTCCGCTACATTATGCAGATACCAGGAAGCCATAACATCTAACAGGGACAAGGCTTGCAACCATGGATTCGAAATCCCTACTTTAGACTACAGCAAAGAATTCCACTCAAAGTTCATCCAAAGGATGGATGAAAGATTGCCTATCTCTTGCGAAACACTGCTGCAGGACAATATCTCTGCAACATTCACAGAGCTCCAGAAACAGCTCTACGGAGGATGCCACGGCGACATGCATGCAGAAAACTGCCTCTATACTGAAAGCGGCAGCACATACATAATAGACCCTGAAAAAATGTTCTGGGGAGCTAGACTGCTCGATTATGCCCATTTTTTCATCCACACAAAAATCGAACACGGAATCGACCTTGAAGCATACATAGCAGATGCGCTGGAGCAGCTCATGCCCAAAATATCAGGAGACGAGCGTGTCACGTCCTACAATATCGCAAGACTGTACAAGGCACCTATGATGGCAGCGACAGTGCAGAAGTACATGTCGGCAGGAGGAGCAGATAATGCAATCATGGAGATCAGAATAAGGGGATACATAAGTGAGACAATGTCTGCGCTCAATCATCTGACTGACAACGCACCTGCCAACTACAGACAGAACATAAGAAATCTCTCAGAGATATTCTCTAGAATCCACCAATCGATGTCAGCTTAGAATTATTGAACTCCATAAGCTTGTCAAGGATTATCTTCAAGAACACGAGGATCTCATCATCATGCTTCTTCTCTGACCTGACCAATGCATCCACTTTCTTCTTGACAGAATTCCTCCTCTCATGAAACTCCAGATAATATTCTCTCTTCGGGTTAAGGAAGAACTTGTGCGACAGACCCAACAGGTCGGCAGTCATCCTGTAAATCTCATTTGTCTCGACAGCCAACTTTTTCCTCGCAGCACCACACATGATCCTCGCAATCTCAGCATATGAATCACCGACCTCCTCCAAAAGGAAGGTCATCAGGTAATTTGTATCTGTCTCCTTGAAATCCCGAAGGCCATTTGTGTTCAGAATGCGCGTGCAGTAATCTGACAATTTGTTGATATTTATCTCTGAATACATATGGATATTCTCAAGCGTTGCAATATCCTGCGCTTCAATTGCCTTGATTATATCATCAGCCATTGCAAACAAAGAAAGAAAAACCCTGTTCATCACATTATGGTATTCCTCACCCTTCAGGCTCGTTATCTCCTTCAATACACAAGAATTCCTGGACTGCTTGATTATCTCCATCCCAATCAGCTTATCTGTTATACGTGAAACTACATCCATTGTCTTATGCGACTCATCTGTCTTAATATCAACCAGCTCCTGATCATTGAAGAATATCTCTATCTCATTGACTCCTGTCCTGTACAAAGCATTGAGATAATTCCACACAAGAGAAGAGCTCATCCCGGAAATGTCTGCCTTGATGGAAAATGTAGCGGTGTTCCCACCATCTTCTGTCTTTAGAATCAGAATCTTGTCCTTGATATCAATGTCAATATCTTGGCCTTTAGTTATGCTGTTTTGCTGGACCCACTTTGCTGGCAAGGAAACTACAAGGGTGTTTTTTGCCAGAAGTATTGCTTTCCGTTTCATACACTAGAATATGACTCAATAATATATAATCTTTTCTTTTCTATATACCTATAAGGTAATATATATATCTTATAGGAAAAGTATAAGGCAATTCCGGACATTATTCACTTTGCCCGTAAAAAGGGCGGAGGGCGTAAAAAGATGGTGTCCAGAATAAAAAACAAGCACATAATGCTCTTGACTGAGCTACGAAAGAATGGCAGAGCATCGCTAACAGACATCAGCAGAAAGATAGGCGTGCCTGTCTCAACAATATTTGACACAATGAAGACAAATACTGCAGGGACTGTCAAGAAATATACCTGCCTTCTGAATTTCGACTGCATAGGCCTCAACTGCAGAGCGACGATTGTGCTGCGCGTCAAGAAAGAGGAACGCGAAGAGATAAAGACCTACCTTCTGAAACAGCCATGCACAAACTCTGTGTATAAGATCAACAACGGATATGACTTCCTGCTAGAGGTCGTGTTCAAAGACATGAAAAATGTCGAAGAATTCACAGAAGCGCTGGAGTCGAAGTTTAAGATACTTGAAAAGAGGGTGTACTATATTATAGATGACATCGCAAGGGAAGTGTTCCTGACAGACTCTGTGCATGCAGAGATGGCTGGGCTGATGGAGTGAGAAATAGCAGCGCCACCGTGAGTTTGCGAGGCAATTCAAGAACCACATCAAGCGCGTAGTGGGGGATGCCCCCTACGGGGAGACAGGCCCAACAACAAGATTTGCAAAAGCCGAGCCTCACGTGGCGCTGCGACAAAACATAACAGGAAAATACGCACCGCCGCAGCGACGCTCGCACCGCGTATATGCTTGACTGTTCAACCGAGTTTAGTTCATCCAACAGTATACTCATAGGCTCGCAGGTCGGCTGCGGCGGTGCTGCACTAATAATGCACAGAATATAATTACAACTCTGTAAACTATTGTTACAAAATCACAAACATATAAAAACCCCTAGATGTTATTGGACTGCATGGCAGCAGCAAAAAAGGAAACAAAGGCTGAAAAAATAACAAAGACAATGGGTATCGGAGAGATAGCCTCAAAGTATCCGCAGACATTCGATGTATTTGCGAATTACGGCATGCACTGCATAGGCTGCGTAGCTGCAAGGTTCGAGAACCTTGAGCAAGGTTGCTTGGCGCACGGCATAGATGCAGACAAGATGGTCAAGGACCTAAACGCTGCATTGAAGAAAGCAAAGAAGTAAAAAAAGAGAGAAAGAATGGCAGAGCCCAAATACCTAAAAGTAACTCTAAAACTGATGGCTCTATACGCCGGAATCATGGGCGCACTTACACTTCTGTTCCAGGAAGCAGGATCATTCATCTTCGGTTATACTATCAAAGACCCTGTCACAACAAGATTATGGGGCGGCGTACTTATCGCAATCGCAATATTCTACCTGTTCCTATCTATGGACCCTGTCAAATACAGGATGTTCATATGGGTCGGAGTATTCGACCTCGGCATCGCAATGATTACCACAGTGTATTGCATATACACCAAAGAGCTAAGCCTGCTGCAAGGAATGGTCGCAGTAATACTAAATCCAATATTAATGATAATACTATTATACGGACTTGCAAAGAAGTCAGAAGGTGCAGTAATTCTCATATCTGGAGGAAAAGCAGAAGGGCATCCAGAGCAAGTACTTCCAGAACATTTATCTGGAGAGCATAGGAAATAATTCTGGCATCATCAACTGTGAATCATTCATCAATCTTTTCCAATCCGTGAGCCAATTTCCTGCCTATATTATTATAACTCTTAACAGTGTGCTGGAGTGTGTTATTCTCAAGTATGACCATTATATCGTGCTCTGCATGGCTAAGGATGCGCCTGATGCCTGACTTCAACTTGTAACTAGTACCGATGCTGAATGGCAGATGCAAGTCCTTTCCGACAACACTATCTGAAAGGTGGATATGCCTCAACCACCTATATACAAGAGGATGGGTCCACTCCGTCATTTCATTGCAGACAGCATGGCCAGTATCCAGGCAAAGTCCTAGATTCTTGTCCCCCACCATTTCCAATGCCTGACATATGGTAATAGGACTGCGCGCACCATCATACCACCCACTTTTCTTTTTCCTGTCGGCAAGATTCTCAACCATTACAGGTACGCCATATTTTGCTGCGTACTTTCCGATTATCCTGATGTCCTGCACAAGTTCGTCAAAATTCTTCGGGTACTCTGGGTGAAAGACTGCCACTTTGCCGTTGCATGCCTTGACATATCTCATGCTGCTGACTGCTGCCGCTGTGCTGTGATGACTCAAGTGGACGCTATAAACCTTGTCTGAATAATTCCTTATTGTCTTCACAAAATCCCCAACTACACAATTGAGGTCAATCTCCAAGTGATCAAAACCAGAATGATACTCAGCAATCTTTTCAAATTCCTTAACTGATGCTCCAACAAGAATCTTAGGCATATCAAGATTCCATATTCCGGTAATATTTAATGCTTTTCACGATTCCAGATATGTATGCAGAACTAAAATACCAATTCATCATAAAGTTACAACACAATTTCCAATTTCTAATCAAGCAGTAAAGAAAAAATCACGGAATGACTGAAATTAACTTAAACGCTCTGCAGATGCAATACCTGATATCAGTAACAAACATCACTAAGAAATGGTGTCTCAATGAATCATATATATTGCTAAAATCATGATTGAATCCTATAGATTTGACAACAAAAAACTTTATATACTGGTGAAATGAATCAACACCACTCGTTGTGGATATCGGGCTCCAAGGACACAACATCTTGTGTTTTTGAGGTTTTAGGGATTTTAAGCAAAAAACAACGTTTTTCGGAGACAAAATGAAGTGTCCTTTTTGCGGAAACGAAGAGTCAAAGGTCGTTGACAAGCGAGACACTGACAGCGGTTCTGCAACAAGAAGAAGGCGCGAATGCCTCAAATGCGAAAAAAGATTCACAACATACGAGCGGCTTGAGACAAGCTCAATAACAGTCGTCAAGAAAGACGGCGCACGCGAGCAGTTTGATAGGGCAAAGATAATAAGCGGCGTAACAAAGGCATGCGAAAAGCGGCCGGTGTCACACGAAGATATCGAAAAGCTCACTGATGAGGTCGAAGCAGAACTCAAGACTGCTGAAGAAGCGGAAATTCCCAGCACCAAAGTCGGAGAGCTCGTTGTCAAGAAGCTCAAGAAACTCGACAAGGTCGCATACATCAGGTTTGCATCAGTATACAAGGAATTCAAAGACCTGGATGACTTTGAAAAAGAACTACAGAAACTGAACAAAAAATAAATCATTTCAACCACCCCGCAGCACTTTTTCTGCGGTAAGCAATAACATTGAAAAGAGAGGAGTAAAAAATGGAGGAATTGACGAAAGTAAAAAGAGTGCAGAAAAGAGACGGACAGCTCATTCTATTCGACGAAGGCAAGATAGTCGACAGCATATTCAAGGCAGTAAAAGCTGTAGGACAGGACGACTACAACAAGGCAAAGAACCTCTCAATAAAAGTCAATTCGATACTTGACATATTCTTCAAAGGCGGAGTCATACCGACAGTCGAGATGATACAGGACCTGATTGAAAAGGTGCTGATAGAGTCATCTGAAGTGGAGATCGCAAAGGCATACATCCTCTACAGGGACCAGAGACGAAGATTGCGCGAAGAAGGCCAGGCCATGATGAATGTCACAAAGACAATGGACGGCTACCTGATGCAGTCAGACTGGAGAGTAGCAGAGAACGCAAACATGAACTACTCATTATCTGGGTTGTTGATGCACGCAGCGACATCTGTTTTTGCACATTATACTCTAAACAATGTCTATCCAAAAGAGATAGCAGACGCACACAGGAACGGCGACCTACACATACACGACCTCGGCATGGGAATCGCAGGCTACTGCGCAGGATGGTCACTAAGACAACTACTTACAGAAGGATTCAACGGAGTGCCAGGAAAGATAGACTCAAAGCCAGCAAAGCACCTCGACTCAGCACTATGGCAGATAATCAATTTCATAGGAACACTGCAGAACGAATGGGCGGGAGCACAGGCATTCAGCTCATTCGACACATACCTCGCGCCACTCGTAAAAGCAGACAACCTACCATATGAAAAAGTAAAGCAGGCGCTGCAGGGATTCATATTCAACATGAACGTGCCAACAAGATGGGGCGGACAGACACCATTCTCCAACCTGACATTCGACTGGGTAGTGCCAGAGGACCTCAGGAACAAGAAAGCAGTAGCAGGCGGAAAAGAGATGCCATTCACATACGGCGACTGCCAGCACGAGATGGACATGATCAACAGGGCATTCATGGAAGTCATAACCGAAGGAGACGCAAAGGGAAGAGTATTCACATTCCCAATCCCCACATACAATGTCACACGAGACTTTGACTGGGACAGCACCAATGCAAACATGCTTTTTGCCATGACCTCGAAATACGGCATCCCATACTTCCAGAACTTTGTCAATTCTGAACTCAAGCCAAGCGATGTCAGGAGCATGTGCTGCAGGCTGCAGATGGACATGCGCGAACTCCGACAGAAAGGAGGAGGACTGTTCGGCGCAGTAGAGATGACCGGCTCAGTAGGTGTTGTGACTCTCAACCTGCCAAGGTTAGGATACCTCTCAAAATCAAAGGAAGAGTTCTACGAGAGACTCGCGAAGCTGATGGATATATCTAAAGCATCACTTGAGATTAAAAGAAAGCTAGTACAAAGAAACATGGACGCAGGCCTCATGCCATTCACCAAGAGATATCTTGGAACGCTGCAGAACCACTTCAACACAATAGGAATCAACGGAATGAACGAGGCGCTGCAGAACTTCTTTGGCATGGATGTCACAACAGGCACAAAGAAAGGTATAACATTCTCAGAAGAGGTGCTCGACTTCATGCGCGAAAGGCTCAAGAGATACCAGGAAGAGACAGGCAACATCTACAACCTAGAAGCGACACCTGCGGAAGGGACTGCTTATCGCTTCGCTAAAATCGATAAGGAAAGATACCCTGACATAATCACTGCAGGAAAGGAAGAGCCATACTACACAAACAGCACACAGCTGCCTGTCAATTTCACAACAGACATATTCGAAGCGCTAGAACTGCAGGATTCATTGCAGACGCGCTATACCGGCGGTACTGTATTGCATGGCTTCCTCGGCGAGATGATAAGCGACTCAGAGACCTGCAAGAAGCTAGTCAAGAGGATAGCATACAACTTCAAGCTGGCTTATTTCACGATAACCCCGACCTTCAGTGTATGCCCAAAACACGGATACATACCTGGAAGGCACGAGAGCTGCCCTTACGAAGACAATGAAGGGGCAAAGGCAGATACAAAACCAAGGCTTATCGACATATAAAAAAGAGGTGCTATAGATGACAAAGTGCGGAATGAAATGCGAGGTATTCAGTCGCATCGTAGGATACCACTGACCTGTACAGAACTGGAACAAAGGTAAAAAAGAGGAATTTAAGGAGCGCGTCGAATTCGACGAAGGAGTCTCACTGATGAGCAGCTTCGCGACAAGAGGCTTCCCAAAGACAGAGATGGAAGTCAAGAACAAGTTCACGTTCTAATTTTTTTATCTTTATTTTAAAAACTGGTGATATACATGAAATACAAGCTTTTTACTACACCAATGTGCCCTAAGTGCCCAGCAATGAAATCGTTCATGGCAACGCAGCCTATTTCTGGAGAAGTCATAAACTGCCACACACCTGAGGGACTCGCTGAAGCCCGCAAGTACGTGATAAGCAATGTACCTATGGTCTTGTTTGTCGATGAAGACGGAAATGTCACAAAGAGATGCGGGACAAAGGAAGAAGTGATGGATATATTATCAACAAACCCATAATTATTCATTCTTAAATCTTATAAAGTGTCGCTGATCTCGTGCAGAAACACTTATAATATCACTGTAAAACCCTTTACGCATGGGGGGACCGTGCGACCAGCTGATACCTGCAGCGATACTTTATGACAATCCAGGCCTTACACTAGAAGAATTCTCAAGCAAGCTATATTCTGCAGTCAGCAGGATAAAAGGCGGCGACCTGAAGATATACATGCCGTTCGACGATTACCTGATGGGAGAAATCCTGCACCTGAAACGCACAAGGCAATACAGGCAAGTGCTTAAAAATTATTACGATACACAATTCAACTACACAACAAGGAGAATGCACCACGCAGGCGGGAAATATTTTGTCAAAAATGCAGCCATAACTGATATCACAATAGAGGATATCATTGTCAATACAGAGCTGCTGGTAAACACCTGCGACAAGGACTGGGCTGAGAGGGATTACAAAAAAGGAGACCACATAGACCTCATCCAGTGCATGGACCTACCTGCCGGAAGCATAGGCGAGAACGACGCCTTACAGGCAGTCGAGATACTCAAGACAAAGACAGAGCAGAGCGACCCTGAAAACAGCATCATAAAGCAGAGAATAAGGGCGAGGGGGCTGCGCTTCAAGGAGAGTGAAGATGAATTCGGATGCATCGAAGACCTTGCCAGAAAATACCCGGAATACGTACCAAGAAAAATTTACGATTACTCACAGAACAAAGGCATCCTGTACCCGTCAAGGAAACTTTGGAAAGAATCGTTATTCATGTGGAAACTGGAGGGAGAAAGATACTATCTGGACCTCGCGCACCTGAACGCAAATATTTCCCCGAACAGCCTTTATGCAAGAGATGCCCGACAACACAGTGACGGATGCGCAAATGGCGCAATCGACAAGTGGTACCATCGAGGTGAAACCGGACCATACTCCCTATCAGACCTTGTACTCACATGCGAAGCACTTAGGCGAAGGCAATGGGACGTTTTCAGATATGTCGGATTCAGGCACGACTTCACAGACTTCATATACAGCAACGAGCAGACTCTCAGGAGATACGAGCAGGCAGTGTTCGACAGCGAAACAAGCGTATTCGCAAGGAAACAAGGATGGACCTACTCAGAATTGCTAAGGAACAGGGTTCTGTGGCGCGCAACAAGCCAGGAAAGGCAGATACCATTCAAGGACAGAGTGATGATATATAAGAGATGGAAGAAAGAGCATGACAAGGAACAGGCAAGGCTTGAGCGAGAACGCGAGGCGATGAGAGAAGAAGTAACAGAAGATGAAGTGCCATTCTGAAGATGAATGTGATAAGCTCTGTGCCTATTCTTCTGTTGTGGATGAGGAAGGGAAAGAGTCAAAGAGGTGCGGGACAAAGGAAGAAGTGATGGGTGTATTAGAGAGCGTTTAATTTTCTACCACAATTCTACCAGAGAAGTTTTATATATTTAACACGCTTCTGAATACTAAAATGCCAGATGATGTAGATAGATTCTTTGAAGCGATAATTCATAATAATTCGCAAAAGGCAGCAAGATTAATAGAGAATATAAAGGTAAATCCTACATTTATGATGCTCCTAAAGGCAATTCTATTGGCTTCTCAAAAGAAAACAGACAAAGCTATTGCGTTAGTGGATGAAGTTTTAAAGAATAATAGTTCCGAAAAGATTAAGTTCTCTGCTAATATCACTAAAATTGCTATTTTACTGAAATCTAAGAGATTTTCCAACGCAAATGTACTATCTGATAATCTAATTAGAAAGAATAGACTGAATCACACAGTACTTGAATATAAAGGTGCTGCACTCTATGGGCTACGCAGATACCGAGAGGCTCTTCCATTCATTCTTAAAGCTGTTAAGTTAAATAGGAATTGTACAAATTCTTTGCAGTTACTAGTTCTATGCTATGCGCAGCTTAAAAAAGAAGAAAAAGCCAGTGAAGTTGCAATAAAACTACTGGGATTGGATCCTCTCAACAAACCTGCTTTATGGATACTTTTCTATCGAGCATATGAATCCAAAAGATACAAAATAGCTATGAAATTTATTAATAAGATAATAAGTGTTGACAAAGGGCACACTCCGCTCGAGTACAAAGGCAATATTCTATTAAAACAGAACAAGTTAAAGCAAGCTGAATTGACATACTTCCTCGCTCTTAAGAAAGATAGTACTTGCAGCTCTTTATTGACAAATTATGCCATTGTTGAATTTAAATTAAAAAATTATTTTCTCTCCCTGAATCTAGTAAATAAAGCGCTTGAGTACGAACAAACTGATCCAAAACTTATGGCACTAAAAATAGATATTTTAGAGAAAAAAAGGATGAAAAAAAGTTTGATAAAATACATTCAAATTGTGAAAAAAAACAAAGATCCTGAATTGATGAAACATGTAAGAAAGACAGAGAAGAGACTCAATGCTTAAGCAGAAAAAGGGAAGAGCGACCATATATGATGAGAAAGGTCGTAAACTTGCAGATCTTGCGGGAGACCTTGATTTCTGTAGTCCCCTCTGTAAAACTATTATTGAGGCCAATAAGAATATGGAAATCAATCCAGCTAAATCACAAATCAATTCATTCAATAATGCTCAAAACATCAAAATCAGGGACTTGCCGGATGACCAAAAAAAGATTATTTCCTTCATTTTGGATTACAAAATAAAATATCCAGAAAAAAATCCCACTCAAAAGCAAATAAAAAATGCACTATGGCCAATGCACAATAATGAGAACAAAGTATCACGTGAATTGAAGAATCTTCAGGATTTTAAGATTGTGGATTATAAAAAGGGCAAACCTAAGTATGTCTGGTTTGCTAATGAATTTCTATCGTTATAATGCTCTGGTAGAAAATATTGATTCTATCACGAAATTTAGTTATATTCTACCTACAACAATATTGAGCAGAGTGCCAAAATATCATATTTGAAAACATTCGAAATGGTATGAGCGGCACTCTAATTATAGGCTACATCGACAAGAAACTGATGAATATCGGGTGGTTCAACATGAAAGGAAGAATGATTGTGGTTTTAATGGTTCTGGTATTGATGCTGGTAGGTTGCAGCAATCAGATGACTGGCAAAGTAGTTGCAAGTCTTGATGATTCGAGCATCACCAGCGGGCAGAACACAAGACTTGTCGTCAATGCCAAGAACACAGGAAACACACCATTCTCAGGACAGTTCCTGTTTGTGTCCGAAAAGCCTGATTTTGTCAAACTATCTTATGCAAATCCAGATGCCCTAAATTTCACACTGCAGCCTGGAGAAGATACAGGTAACAAGATTGTTCAGGTATATGCTACAACGGACGTGACAAGATCCGATTTCACTATCAAAGTATACATACGGTCACCGAATGGAGAGACCATAGATACCGCAAACGTCGTCTTGACAGTCAAAAGGGAGTGAGGTGTTGAATCATGTCAGAATATAGACTATTTAAGGAGATAATAGCCTTAAGTGTTGCTAAAAACTGGGAAGAAGCCAAAAAAGAATGGGTTTTGGACCACATATATGAAGCCAAGGAAGCCCAAACATGCCTCTGCGGACACTATCCCATAATAGAAATCTGCACCATCAGAAATGTGAAAAACAATGAACATGCACTGGTAGGAAATTGCTGCATTAACAAATTCTTAGGCCTCGGCTCCGATAAGATGTTTAATTCTCTCAAGAGAATACGAAAAGATATCACCAAATCTGTGAGCAAGACCTTAATTGATTTTGCGCATGAGAAAAAAATACTGAATGACTGGGAATACAAATTCTAGAGCGACACGTGCCGAAAGAGAAAGTTAAGCACAGCACAAAGGAACAAGAAAATAGATATAAACGGTAAAATATTAAGAGAAATTGATAAAAAAAGTGCAAATTAATAGTGTTGGGGGATGGCGCGGGTTCTTAAACCCGGAACCATCCTAGTTACTACAGTGAAGAATCATATATTTCCAATAAGCGAGATGACATGTATGAGTAGTTTAAGCGCTTTAGGAATCATAGGCACAGGGGGCCTCGGTGTTTTAGTAGCTGCCTTGTTTCTTGACAAACTACTAAACACAGGATTAGGTGTATTGCTCGGGATAGCACTAGTTGTGTTTGTCCTAGCTGGAGCAATAGCCCTTGTCGCCAGATCCTGGTAAAGGAAGAAAAGAAATTCATGCTATTTTCTCATAGTGTTAACTCTAAAATTTATATTCTTTTAAATAATTAATAAACCCACAAAGCTTAATAAGTCCATTTTTTATTATTATTATTATGATCATCGCGGGGATAGAGAAAACCAGCTTTGTTGACTGGCCTGAAAACATATGTTCTACAGTATTCATCGCAGGATGCAACTTCAAGTGCGGATTCTGCCACAACCCTGAACTTGTGCTGCCTGAAGAGATAGAGAAATGCGAAACCATGAGCGAGACAGAACTACTCACAGCACTTGTCGGAAGGCTCAGATTCATAGATGGAGTATGCATAACAGGAGGGGAACCGCTCCTAAGTCCTGATGTAGTCATGCTCATACGGAAAATAAAGGCAAAAGGGCTCAAAGTGAAGCTAGACACAAACGGCTCATTCCCAACACTGCTCAAGAACCTCCTGGATGAGCACCTCCTGGACTACGTGGCAATGGACATCAAAGGCCCATTGCACAAGTATGGGGACATAACAAACACCAGAATAAACACCAAACTCATCGAGGAAAGCGTAAAAATTTTAAAGCAAAGCAATATAGAGTATGAATTCAGGACAACTGTAGTAAAAAGCCTGCTTACCAAGGAAGATATCATAGATATCGGAAAATGGCTCGCAGGAGCAAACGCATACTACCTACAAAGGTTCGACAACGAGCACAAGATGATAGATGCAGAGTACAGGAAAGTGAAGTCCTATGCTCCAGATGAGCTAAAAGAGATGATCGAGGAAGTAAAACAATACTTCAAGAAAACAGGAATAAGAGGGATATGATGTATTACTCACTAGGAAAAGACCTTGTATTCATCATCCTTGCACTGATATCCTCAATGTGCCTGCTGAGCCAGCAAGAGCTTCTCGCAACAATATTCTTCATACTCGCAATAGGATACATATTACTTGAACATAATATATCCACATACATACAAAATGTCTAAACACACAACATTCGACCAAGTGATAATAGAATATTATCATGGAATAGTCACATTCGGAGTACTTCTAGTGGCGCTCGCTATCTGGCTGTATGAATACCACTACACAACAACAGGAGACGAAATGATGGGACTGATAGCAGCAGGCTCATTGTTCTTAGGAACAATACTAACAGGCCAGGGCATAAGAGGCTGGAGAGACGGCGAAGAATTCAGGAACAGGTTCATCAAGGTCCGCGGCCGCACATTCGAGAACGAAGTCACGATAACAAAAAAGAAGAAAAAGTATTTCTAAAATGGTAGAAGTAAAGATACACCGCACGGATAAAACAGTAGACGCGCCTACATACGCAAAGAAAGGCGATGCTGCGTTTGATCTACGGAGCGCAGAAGAGAAACTTCTCAAACCCGGGGAAAAACATGTTGTAAAGACAGGATTGCGAGTAGCAATACCTGAAGGATTTGTCGGGCTGGTGTGGGACAGAAGCGGACTAGCTGCAAAGAACGGCATACATTGCCTTGCAGGAGTCATAGACTGCACATACCGAGGAGAAGTCGGAGTCGTCATCAAGAACCTAGGACATGATGATTTCTTAGTAGAAAAAAACATGAGGATAGCACAGATGCTAATTCAACCGATAGCAACAGCAACACTTACAGAAGTCGAAGAACTTGACGAGACTGTGAGAGGAGCTGGCGGTTTTGGGCATACTGGATTAAAGTAATACTAAAACAACATAATTGCTTGTTCTATGTTCTAAATTATCAGAATTACATATTTTACTTAGAAAACATGCTTGCCAGGAATGTTGTCTTGCCTGCATGTGATGCACCGGTAAGGACAACCCTTTTCGCGTCTGTGCTGTCGATAATGTCCTTTATCTCGCGATGCTTATCTTCCTGGACCTGCGTGTGCCCTATCAGCTTAAAACTGCATGATTTATCTTTGAGATACTCCTGCCATGTGCAATAAAGCTGCTCCTCAAGCCTCAGATAGATATCTCTGCGTTGCACAGCCAATTCCTTGCGCGGGTCGCCCTCGCAAGAACCAGGAAAAAACCTGAAGAAAAGGACTAGATCAGGACTCACCATCTCTCCTAAATCCTGGCTGATAGAATTCCATCTCTCATATTTGATAGAATATTCTTCTCCTAACATTCCACAGTAGATTGACAGGTCAAGCTCGCACCTGTCAAGTATCATAGGCCCATCCACCTTCTCGTTCTCTTTCTGGAACATCCTCATGATACGGCACATGCTCACCCTGTGGTCTATCGTCCCTTGCGTGAATGCCCACTTGGTCGTCTCTCCAAACGATGGATGATTGAGGAAATAATCCTCAACCTCCTCAATAATATTATACCCCTGTTCTGTCTTCATCTCTTCCTCTTCAACTTCGCTTCAAGCCCTTTCATGCACTTTTCCATCGCCTGAATCCTTTTTTCCTGCACTTTGACGTATTCATCTAACCTGACTTCCTGCTTCAGGACTCTATCCTCAAACTCAATTTTCCGTGCATACTCATTTTCAGCATACTCCTGATCAAGTTTCGCTGCATACTCCCTTTGTTCACGCTCCCTTTGCTCATACCTCAGCTGTTCAGATAAAGTCAGCGGGTAAAAGCTGTCCATAATCTGGTCTCCTACGCTCATCTTGCATCCCTCCAACAGTTCTTACAAAATCCACCTCTGCCTGTTTCCATCACTTCCTCTTCAACTTCGCTTCAAGCCCTTTAATGCAATCTTCCATCGCTCCCATCCTTTTTTCCTGCTCTTTGACGTATTGTTGCACGTTCTCCATCTCCACAATATCTCTATACTCCTTCCATTTCCGATCAGTCTCCTGATTCGCTGCCTCTTCTGCCTTTTGCCTTGCGCAATCACGCTGATACTCCTCAAATTCAGAGGAAGTCCAATACAAACTGTCCATAATCCTATCTCCTACGCTCATCTTTCATCCCTCCAACAGTTCTTACAATATCCACCTCTGTCTTTTTTCATCGCTTTATCTTGGCTTCAAGCCCTTTTATGCAATCTTCCATCGCCTTCATCCTTTTTTCCTGCTCTTTGATATAGCTCTCTAACCTGCCTGTCTGCTCATAATGCCAATCTTCCCTCCATCTCCGCTCAGTCTCGATCTTCGCTGCCTTCTCCCTTTCACTTACACGCGCACGCTCTTCATCTGCGGAGGTGTCTCCATAACCCCACCTAATCCAGTCACATACGCTCATATTTCATCCCCCCATATTTCCTACAAACCTCTTTCTTCAGCAATAAAGTATATACACTGAATAAATTAAATGTGTGTTGTAGCAATATCTACAACAAAAAGAAATATATCAGCATATAAGAATACACATGCACAAAAATCTCAAATAACGCCCAGCTGCATAAGGTTCTGAACAACAATAAGACCTAGTGCTAGTGCTACCATCCCTGCGTATGCCCATTTGTTCCAGTCAAATATCTTCTTGCCGTCGAAGAAACCGAAAGGAATCATGTTGAATAGAGCAAGCCAGGCATTTATCATGAAGCCATAGTGTGCAATGAACTGCATGATGCCAGTGCTAGTAAAAACTAACGGAAGAAAAAGGATTGCTAATATAATATTCATCCCAGGACCCGCTGCTGAAATCTTCCCCCGCTGGGAATGCGTCATATGACCCTGTATCATCACAGCGCCAGGAGCAGCGAAGATAAAACCAAAGAAAGACATGATAAGAGCTATGAAGAGCATAGGGTCATAACTGCGGAACTCTGCAAAGCAGCCATAATGCTGTGCAACGAACTTGTGTGCAAGCTCATGGAAAAGGAAACCCATGCCGACTGCGATAAGCGACACGAAGAAAGCAACTGCAAAACCCAAGTCAAACTTAACACCATTAATTATTATGGCAAAAGCTAAACCGAGTATTATCCAAGCCTTCAGAAGGTCTATAATCTCCTTCCTTGATGTCTTTATGCCCTGCTGGTAATGAGGGTTGATGTGCTTGATTTGATTCATTTTCATACGTACATGTACGTATGTTTTTTCAATGTTTCTATTTGTACGCGGCGGCACGTGAGGCTCGGCGTATGCATATTTAGGCGATATCGGGCATCCCCGTAAGGGACTTCCCCCTGCCCGATGCGTATATTCTAGTCATAGCGCCTGCGCATATTCACGGTGCCGCCGCTTTAAAGTTGGAAAATATTAAAAAGCCCTGTCAGTTTCTATTCATTATGACCACAAAACTAGCCCAGGGCGCAGAAGCAATAATCTACACAGACTATAAGACTGTGACAAAGGATAGGTTTGAGAAGAAGTACAGGCATCCGCAGCTAGACAAGATGCTACGAAAAGCGCGGACAAGACGCGAGGCAAAGATACTTGAGAAACTCCAAGGACTAAATTTCCCTGCACCAAGACTCATCGAGATGGATGACACAACAATGAAGGTGCACATGGAGCACTTACCTGGCGATACACTGAAGAAAGTCATAGACCATCTGGAAGAGAAAAAGGACGAGAAAGGATATGTCAAGCTCTGCAAGGAGATTGGAGAGAAAGTGGCTGTGCTGCACAACAACGGAATCGTACACCAGGACCTGACAACATCCAATATGATACTGCATGCGGAGAATAATTCTGTGTATTTCATAGACTTCGGACTAAGTTTCTTTTCTGACAAGGTAGAGGACTACGCAGTAGACCTGCATCTCTTAAAGCACGCTCTTGAATCAAGGCATCACCGCATATTCGACAAATGTTTTGAGGCTGTCAT
>Ga0315268_10002947_pt1 | contig 18922 bp, 14 predicted proteins | sample C1_top_MG_FD_204535 | JGI IMG/M metagenome (GOLD analysis project Ga0315268, IMG submission 204535) | Sediment microbial communities from Yellowstone Lake, YNP, Wyoming, USA - C1_top | ecosystem: Environmental > Aquatic > Freshwater > Lake > Sediment | place: USA: Wyoming | collected 2017-08-01
TAATCCTTAAGATCTGCGTTCATCTGCGTCCAAAAAAGGAAATTCCTATACTATTTATTCCTTTAATATCTCGAAAACATCAAATTCTTCAATATGAAGCTGCGCATTGGGATATATAATAATCTGCTTGCCGACAATACGTTCAAGGGAGCTAATGATATGATTTTCTTCTCCATGAAGAAGTTCGGCGATTTCAGGGTTAACCCTCAGGGAGATCTTGGCGCCCAGCATGTCCCGTGATTCACGCACAAGTTCCCTGTAAATGTTGTAACAGATCGTCTGCCTGGATATCAGGTATCCCTCTCCGTCACAGTAGAAGCACGGTTCGCAAAGCATGCGCGTCAGCGGTTTTCTGATCCGCTTGCGAGTCATCTGTATCAAACCCATATCCGACATGGGCAGGATATGGGTTTTGCTCCGATCTTTCTTTAAAGCTTCTTTCAGCGCATTAAACACTTTTTCCTGATTGGACTTTTTTTCCATATCGATAAAATCGATAATAATAATGCCGCCCAGATCGCGCAGGCGTATTTGATATGCGATCTCCTTAACCGCCTCAAGATTGGTCTTTAAGATGGTCTCCTCCAGGTTGTGCTTGCCCACATACCGGCCGGTATTGACGTCGATTGCCACCAGGGCTTCGGTATGCTCGATTACGACATAACCGCCTGATTTTAGCCATACCTTTCGCTTCAAGGCGCGCGAAATATCACCTTCTAGATTATAGGCTTCAAAAATGGGTTCCGTGCCCTCATACAATTCCACGGAATCTTTCAGACTCGGCATAAATGTGTCGAGAAAACCAAGCACCGACTCATAGCCGTCCCGTGAATCGATAATCAGCTTTTCAGCTTCATGAATCAACAAGTCCCGAACCGCACGCAGGCTGACGGAAAGCTCTTGGTGTATCAGCGCCGGCGCTGCAACGCTCTCGTATTTTTTTTGGATATTTCTCCATAAATTTTTGAGAAATGCCATTTCATGGACGAATTTCTCTTCCTGGACACCTTCGCCGGCCGTTCTGACGATATATCCAAAATTACCATTTCTTAACGCCAACACCATGTTCTTTAAGCGATTTCTTTCAGCTTCATCTTCGATACGCCGGGATATCCCGACATGATCAGAAGTCGGCATTAAAACAAGATAGCGGCCTGGAAGGGATATATGGGTTGTGACGCGGGCCCCCTTGGTCCCCATGGGAGCTTTGGCCACATGAACTATGATCTCCTGTCCTTCGGCCAGCAATTCTTCGATATTTCCCTTGCGTCGGTCATAGGGCATGTTCGGATCTGCCACATTAACTTCAGCGATACTCTCATATACGTCATTCCGGTGAACAAACATTTCCTCAATATCATTGTAATTGCCGCCGATAACATCATCCACATAAATAAACGCCGCCTGTCCAAGACCTATATCCACAAAAGCAGCCTGCATGCCCGGCAACACCCTCTGCACTCGACCCTTATAAATATTTCCTGCAATATCGGAAGAATCCCCCCGCTCCATGAAAAGTTCTGCGATATTACCATCCTCAAGCAGGGCCACTCTTGTTTCGTGTTCGGTAGAATTTATAACGATCTGTTTATACATTTTCGGAGTTTGTTTTAACTATTTTAGCCTGCTTGATGTCATCTTCCGGCAGGCTGAAAATTCGACCGATGACCTCAGGCGGCCTCACGTTTTTTCCAGGCTCGGCCCTGAGCGTCATCTGCAAGCGGCCGGGATCTAACAACTCAATCTGTAACACCCGGGCTTTAAGGTCGATTTCTTTGATGTTGCCTTTACGATCCGTTCGCCGATAAATGAGTTCAGACTTGTTCTTAAAACTGTTTAATTCTTTTTCATCAAAAAAACCATCTTTTTTTATTATCTGATACGTTACTGCCGCCGGACTGTTTCGCGCCGTCTTGGAAACGTCCGGCTGACAATCTAGAATCCTCAGGCCGTCGGGAAGCCGTCGGTTTAATTTTTTAATAATGGGTTGCAGCTCTTGGCTACCGTCCGCATCCAGGTAAAAGTGTTCATTCAGGCTTTCCAGGCCGACAGGCAGCGGGTCATCAAAAGATATCCTTGGCTTGGGGTGAAAGCCCTCTGAATATCTTACCTTTATTCCGGCCCTTTGAATGGCTCGCATAAAAATACGCACTAGCTCGAGATGTCCAAAATATTTCGCCTGGCCCTGCTTGGAATAAGCGATCTTTAACCGTTTATAAAACGTTGCGGAAGGCTGGCCGGACGGCAAAGATGTTTCGACCGTTTGGCGACAGGGCTCATATATTTTGGGCTTAATTCGATCAAAGTCACAAACGCCGCAATCGTTGCATGCACCGCTACGGCAATCGGGCGTTTGTTCTCCGTTTAGGGCCTTTTCCCATTCGTTTTTTAAAAATTCTTTGGCAACTCCGGTATCGATATGATCCCAGGGAAGCGGATCATCCCTATCCCGCTTGCGCGTCGTATAAAAATCGATGTCCACACCCTCCCTGGAAAGCGTTTCCTGCCACAATCGATACTGAAACTTATCGCTCCAGCCGTCAAATCTGCACCCTTTTTGATAAGCAGCAACCAGCAACCGGCTGAGGCGCCGGTCACCCCGTGACCACAAGCCTTCAAGCAAACTGACTTCCGGATTCTGCCATTTAAATTGAATTCCGGGCATCCTCAGGTTGCCCTGCAACCATCGCAGTCTGTCTTTCGATCGGTCCAGGGGTATTTGTGAAACCCATTGAAAGGGTGTATGCGGTTTGGGAATAAACGTTGCTACACTAACGTTGATTTTTAAACCTTTGCTGTTTTTGCGAAGCTTTCTAACCAAAGCGACGATTGCCTGCAGATCTTCATCGGTTTCAGTCGGCAGCCCCACCATAAAGTACAGCTTTAGCACCTGCCATCCCATCCGGGATGCATCCTTGACGGTATCGACGATCTCCGCCTCGGAGATGTTCTTGTTAAGCGCGTCCCGCAACCTCTGGCTGCCGGCCTCAGGTGCTATGGTAAAGCCTGTTTTTCTTACCTTTTTGACTAGCTGCATCAGATGCGGCGTTAGTGTGCCGGCCCGCAGCGAAGGAAACGACAAGGCAATGCCGCGCGATCCAAAGCGATGCATGAGGTGTTCCATCAACGCAACGATACAGCCATAATCGGTTGTGCTTAAAGCTAAAAGAGACACGTCTTCATATCCGGTCGCAGCGATGGAAGCTTCTGAAAGCGCTGCAAGTGTCTCCAGCGACCGTTCGCGTACCGGACGATATATCATCCCGGCCTGGCAAAACCGGCAGCCCCGCGTGCACCCGCGGGACACTTCCAGGCGCAGGCGATCATGTACTGGTTTGCCAAAGGGAATTATCGGCATATCCGGAAAAGGCGCCCGGTTTAGATCGTCGATAACGGTTCGTTTGACCTTTTGATAATGCCCAAACCTGGGTGCCAGGCTTTGGAAACCCCTTTCATCATATTCCGGTTCGAAAAAGGCCGGTATATAAACCCCCTCCAGCATGGACCATTGCTCTAAAAGCGTTTCTTTGCCGCCCCCTCCGCGCGCTTTCCATTCGATCCAAATGCGCGCCATTTCTATGATCACATCTTCCCCGTCTCCGACCACCATGGCGTCAAAAAGTTCGGCAACCGGCTCAGGGTTGCAGGTGCAAGGACCGCCGGCAATGATCAGCGGATGTGACAGGTCCCGCTCGCTGGCAAAAAACGGAATCTTTGCCAGCTTGAGAATGGAGAGTATGTTGGTATAGTTGAGCTCGTAAAGCAGGCTGAAACCGATAATATCAAACTTGTTCAGCGGCGTTTGAGATTCAAGAGATGCAATGGGAATATCGGCCGACGCAAGGTGCGCCGCCATATCAAGCCCGGGGGCAAACACCCTTTCGGCCGCGATATCTTTTTGGCGGTTTAAGATATGATAAAGAATCTGCAGCCCGAAATGCGAGGTTCCGATTTCGTAAAGATCCGGAAACGCCAGCGCCATGCGCAGCTTGACTTTTTCATGATCTTTTTTAATCGTGTTGACTTCCGAGCCCAGATAACGGCTGGGCTGCTCAACCAGCGGCAAGATATCTTGAATGCTTCGAATACTCATGGTATAGTTATAATAAACACTCTAGCAATGTTTACAAATCTTTTTTAAAATAAAAATGTGAAACTTTAACCATTTGTGTGCATTGAGGGTTGTTTATGAAACGCACGAAAATATTGAACCTTTTAAGCTCGGGCATCCCTTTAGACGAGGTTTGTGCCAAGGGCTGGGTCCGGACTCGCCGGGATTCCAAGGGTTTCTCGTTTATAGAAATCAACGACGGATCGTGCCTCAAAAACCTGCAGGTGCTCGCCTATGACACCTTAAACAATTTCGAAGCGGTGACCAAGCTCTCAACCGGGTCGGCCGTGGCCGTCACCGGCAAATTGATCGCATCAAAAGGTTCCGGACAGCAGTGGGAGGTAGTGGCAAACAAGCTCGACATCATCAGTATTGCCCCTGAAACCTATCCTCTGCAAAAAAAACGCCACAGCGATGAATTCTTAAGAACCATTGCCCATTTAAGGCCCAGGACAAATAAATATGGTGCCGCCTTTCGTATCCGGTCGGAATTGTCCTATGCCATCCACAAGTTTTTCAGAGACAGAGGCTTTAAATATATCCATGCTCCCATCATCACCGCTTCGGATTGCGAAGGTGCCGGTGAGATGTTCCGGGTGACAACGCTTGCTCTGGATAAGCTGCCGACCAAAAACGGTAAGGCCGATTATGCGCTGGATTTTTTCGGCACAGAGGCCAACCTGACGGTTTCCGGACAACTTTCCGCCGAAATGTTCGCTCTGGCCCTAGGGGATGTTTACACCTTTGGCCCCACATTCCGGGCGGAAAACTCCAACACCAGCCGGCACGCGGCCGAGTTTTGGATGGTAGAGCCTGAAATGGCGTTCTGCGATCTTGACGGCAATATGGACCTTGCCGAAGAATTTGTAAAATATCTGATAGGCTATGTCCTCAAAGAGTGTAATGAAGACCTTGAACTCTTTGCAAGGTTTGTGGACAAAAACCTGCCGGCGACCCTGAATAATATCGTTTCTGCTGATTTCATACGGATTCCTTATGAAGCGGCCGTCGCAATCTTAACAAAAGCCGGCAAACCATTTGAATATGAGGTTGCTTTCGGAAAAGATCTTCAGACTGAACATGAACGCTATCTGACCGAACAGCACTTTAAAAAGCCTGTTGTGGTCTATAACTATCCTAAAACCATCAAACCGTTTTATATGCGCTTAAACGCCGACAACACAACCGTAGCCGCCATGGATGTTCTAGTCCCGGCGATCGGCGAAATCATCGGCGGCAGTCAACGCGAAGAACGCCTGGAAGTTTTAGAACAGCGCATGGATGAAATCAAGCTGCCGAAAAGCCCTTACTGGTGGTATCTGGACTCCCGCAGGTTCGGCAGCGTTGAACACAGCGGTTTCGGTCTGGGGTTCGAACGCCTGTTGATGCTGATCACCGGCATAAAAAATATCCGCGACGTGATCCCGTTTCCCAGAACACCCAACAGCATTGATTTCTAATCTGTGAAGCTCCCCGCCCTATCGGGCGGGGCTTACGGGGAGCATGCCGGTCAGAATTACCCTTGCGCTTAACCAGCAACATATTCTTCTAGTGAAATCGCTTTTCTGGATCAGCAAGCTCAAGCACAAAGCTTCCTTATTTAACGTCGCGGTAAACCAGCACAGGGCGCGTGGTCAGCCTGACCAAATTAAGGGCTTCGTCGCTGATGACCTGCAAGTATTTAGGAAGCTTATGGCCGTAAGCCCCAAGAATCAGAAGATCATAGCGCTCCACCGCCACCGCCTTGAGGATTTCGTCTACGAAGTCACCCTTGACCATCTTTTTCACGGGAGCGTATCCGTACCGTCGCAGGGTTTCGTCCCCGGTCATCAGGCAGGCCTGAGCGCACTCCTCGGACTCTCCCCGCTCCGTTTCCTGGACGTGCAAGATAGTGATTTCAGGCTTTTTTTGGGCAAACAGCGGGGCAATGTATTCTAAGGCCCCCTGGTCGCATTGGGACCCCCGGTAAGCCACCAGGATTTTCTGGATGGGCCGGAAACTTCGCAGGATCAACACCGGCTGCTGAGCGTGGTGGAGGACCTTGGCGTGCACCGTTCCCAGCAAAAAGCCCCGTAGAGAAGACTGCCCATGGGAACCCAGGACGATCATATCATAGTCGTCCCGGCTGGCAAGGTTGAGGATCTCGTCGGCGGGATCACCCACCGCTACCATGGGGTTGCAGGGAATCCTTCCTCCCATGCAGATTTCACAGGATTCAATGATCTCCTCCACCGTTTTTTCCGCCTGCGCTTCGATTTCCCTCTCCACGTCGCTCTTGGTGGTGAAGGGCGCGTACCCGCCGCCCTCGGCCATAGTCTCCACCACGTCGGGTTTGACATAAAGGGCATCAACGTTGGCGGTGAAATGCTCCAACAGATGACAGGTATAGCGCAAGGCCATCTGCGATTCTTCGCTTTTATCAACCGCGACCAGAATTTTCATGGTGGCACCTCACTTAAGGTTTTAGAGCTTTGAGAGTTAACGCATTACCAGTACCGAGGTCCGGCATTTGCTGACGAACCTCCCGGCCCAGTCACGGGGAAAGAAGCGGTCCAGGAGCGATTTTTTCCCCATCCAGAGGGCCAGCAGATCCTGCTTTAGTTCTTGCTCGCCGATGAAGCTTTCGAACTCCGCAATCTCCGTCAGCCGGGTACTCACTTTGATCTGGCGGTCCTCGTAATAATCCCCGATTTCGATAAGCCTCCGGTAAACGTCTTTCTTCATGCCGCCCTCCTGGCTGAGCCCGACCAATTCCAGCTGGGCTCCGTGGATGGTGGCCATCTGGTTGATCATCTCCAGGGAGTCCTGGCTGATATAGCTCTGATCCAGGCAGGCCAAAATCCGGTTGATAGGCTGCTCCTCCTTAACCAAGAGCACTGAGCAGCCGGCATCGTTGACCACCTGCTGGGGCACCGGCGCCGCGCCCTGCCAGATGCATTGCCCGCCTCCGGTGCAGCCCAGGATGATGAGGTCGCTTTCCTCCTCTCGGGCTTCCGCCAGGATTTCCTGGGTCTCATTCCCGGCCCTGAAGAGGACCTTCAAGTCCTTCTTGACGCCCCGCTTGACCAACAGCTCCTCCCAAAGCCCGCTTTTCAGGGGAATCCATTCATACTGCCATTTCACCAGGGCGTAGGGCGACTCTTCTTCCCCTGCTGCCTCTAAAAAGGCCTCCCGGTAACGCTTCAAGGCCCGGGGCAGGGGCTGATCCGGCTCCAGAGCGCCGTACCCTTGCGACCCCTGCAATGCCGGAGCCGGGGACACGGCCAGCAAAGTTACGTCGGCCCAGGTGTTCAAGGCCAGACGGATCGCTTCCTTCAAGGCAAAAGCGCTGTAAGGGTGTTCATCTCCGGCAAATAGGATTTTCATGGTGCTTCACCTCACTTTTTTTCAGGGCCTTCAACGCAACACCAGCATCAGGGGGGATTTCACCTGGGATAACCACTGCAGTTGAGGGCCTTCTTTCTTTATTTCCCGCTCCAGAGACACGGCCACCAGACCATAGTTTTTGGTGACCTCGGACGCCGACCCGCCGGCGGCCAGTGCGGGGATTTCTTTCACGGCCACCTGGCAGCCCGCCGCCTCCAGTTCCTCCCTGGCGGCCATAACTTCCCGGCGCAGGTCCTCACCGTAACCTGCCGGGGGGGGCACCCCAAGGTGGACCGGGGTTGGGCAGCCGGCCCACAATTTGCGGACCGCGGGAAGCAAGGCCTTTCCTGCAGCCGGGTCCTGGCAAACCACCAGCATTTGGTTGATTTTTCGCAAAAGCCTTAACCAGATCAGCGGGGTTCCGAGATGCTGATAAAATTTATGATGGAGCCGCTGATGGATGTTGGCCGGAGTGAAGGGATAAGGAGCACCTTCCACGTAGAGATCGAAAGGTTCGTGCTCCACAATCTTGAGAAGCTCGTATTCCCGGTCACCGTAAATTACCCGGGGTTCTTGCAGCATAGGGCAGGATTCCATCTCCGAAGCCAGCATCTCCCGGATCTCTTCCTTGCCGGCGGCCACGATTTCCCGCTCCCAAGTGCGCCGCACCCAGCCCACCCCGGTGGTGGGCACCTCTGGCGGCGGTTCTTTCACATAGACGGGGTAAATCTCCATATTAATAAGGTTGCCCAATTGACAGGCGTAGCGAATGGCCATGCTGGAGGCCAAGTCCACTTCTATGGCTACCAGGGTTTTGATCATGGGGGTTACTCCTGTATCATACATATTATGAGACATGAAACTTGCCGGCTATTCTCAAGCTACGGCACCTTTTATCTTGGCCGCAGCCCGGGCCACCACATCCTGGATCTCGCCCAACTTGAAAGGCTTGGCGATAAAGTCAAAGACTCCCTTTCGGAAGGACTGCTTGGCGGTCTCCAAGGTGGCAAAGCCGGTGATAACGATGACCTCGGTTTGGGGCCGCTGTTTCTTGACTTCCTCCAGAAACCGCATGCCGTCGATTTCCTTCATCTTTAGGTCGGTGATGACGATGTCGTATGAAGTCTGCTGAATCTGGTGCATGGCCTCTGGGCTCCGGATAAAGGTGTCCACTTCGTACCCAAGTTTCTCCAGGGCCGGTTTCAGGCGTTTGCAGACTATGGGCTCGTCGTCCAGTACCATAATTTTCAGTTTGTCTTGCATGTTTCCTCCTAGGCCAGGGTGCTCTGCCGGGCCGGGGTGTTTTGCTCAAAGAAAACATCCACGAATTCAGGGATGTCCTCATCGCTCCGCAATTGAATGTCAAGCTGGCGGGTGAACCCGATCAGGCGGCCCAGAACCCGGAGGCGGTATTCCTGGTCTTCCCGGGGCAGATGCAGAACCTTGGCCACCACCAGGTCCCCCTTGGTGTCCACCTTGAAATGATACTGCGACAGGATATTGGCCAGCAGTTGAGCTCTCCGGGAACGCCGAGTCATGTCAGTGACCCCGCCCACGAACCGGAAGTAGATGTGGTTTCGCTGCGGGTCGGGATCTATTCTGGCGTCCACCAGGTTGAAGTGGTAGCCCAGCCGCAGGTGGAGATTCATATAATTTTCGGTGATCACCGCCAGGTTGAACCCTGAAACGGTGGCGGCCCCCGGCGTTTCGGCCCAGGCCTTGGTGAGGCTGGACATCATCCCTTTGAAATCTACGGGAATGGGCTCAGTGCTCCAGACCCCGGGGCCGGAGAGTCCTTCCCACAGCGCCTTCATGGGCGCTGAACGGATCTGCTCCGGGTAGAGACTGCTCCCTGAAGCTGCGGGGTCGATCCCTCCGCCCAAGTCAAGGATCTTTAAGCCCAGGGGCACGTCGGAGACCAAGGTAAAGATATGCACCCCTTTGAAGCGCTTCACCAGCCCGGGTAGGTCTATGAGCTCTTCTACGGCTTTCTCATGGATGAACCTGATGACGTCGTGGACGGACCGGCAGCCCTGTGGGCTAAAATCCGGGGCCGCGGGGTCAATGAGGTGCAGGGGTGCGATGCGTCTCAGGAGGCGACGCAGCAGACGGAACTCAGGGGCGTCCTCAAAGGCCAGGGATTGCATTAGTTCATACTGCAGCAACTCGTTCACCTGCCCGTCGTAGATGATACGATCCTTGCTGTCCACCGTGACTTTCAGGCCGTCTTTTAAGAGCTCCGTGGCACCTTTAACCCCCACCAGGGTGGGGACCCGGAACTCCCGGGCAATAGTGGCCAGGTGCCCGGCCGCGGAGCCCCGCTCGGCAATGATGGCCGCGGCCCTGGGCACAATGCGGGCCAGCCAGGGGGCCGTGTACTTGGTTACCAGCACTGCGCCCTCCGGGAAGCGGTCCATGTCTACGTCGGAAGCGACCTGGGCCACCAACCCCGCACCAACCCCGGCATGAGCCACCACCCCGGTGTCCCTGAAGAGAACATGATATTGGGCACACCTTTCATAAACATCCTGTTTCGCCGGCGCAACGGCCTTGGGCAACACCAGCCCCCGGGACTGAAGCACGAAACATTGGCCGTCCTGGTTTGCAGTCCACTCGATTTCCTGCGGTCGCTTGAAATAGCGCTCCAGCGTCAAGGCCCAGCTCACCAGCTGGTAAACCTGGCCTTCCGAAAGCGTGGCCGCGGCCCATTCTTCCGGGGGAACAGCCCCCACCTCTTCGCCCCCTCCGGTCCGCAGCCTCACCAGGGTCTTTTTAGCGGCGATTTCCTGGCGGCGAATGCGGTGGGGATAGTCCCTTTCCACCAAGAAGCGGTCTACCAGCCCCCGGCCCTCCACCGCCGTGCGTCCCAGTCCCCAGGAGGCATAAACCACCAGGCAGTCGGATTCTACACCGCTGATGTCCAGGGTGTGCACCAGCCCGCTGGCCCGGCTGGGCACTATTTCCTGGGCCAGAACCGCCATGGCCGCCTCCTCCCCCAGTATCCCCATCTTTTGCCGGTATACCAGGGCTTCGGGCGAATAGAGGCTGGCCAGCACTTTCTTATATGCCCGGATAACTCCCCGGGGAGACACGTTGAGGAGGGTCTCGTGCAACCCGGCAAAGGTCAGTTCACCGTCCTCCCCGTAAGCGCTGCTCCGGATGGCCCAATAGGCCCCTCCCTTTTCCGCCCGGCGATTGATCTCCGTGGCCGCTTCCTGGGGCACCACCCCGGCCAGGATGCTGTATTGGATCTGGCGGGAGGTCTGGCGTTCGTCTTGCTCTCCCGCCACCCAGGACTCCAGCCAGGCGTGGATGCGCTCCTCCAGTTGGTTGTGCTCCAGAAAGAGACGATAGGCCCGGGTGGTGATAACGAAGCCGGGAGGCACTGGGAGCTGCAAGTTCTGAATGATTACCGCCAGGTTGTTGGCTTTGCCGCCGATGAGTTCCGGGCGATCCAGGGGAGCCTCGGACAGGCAGACGATTAGCGGCATTTCGCCGGACAGGCTGAGTCGCCCCCGGAGCTCCGCCTCCAGAGGGACAAAAAGGCGGTCCAGAGCGGGGTGGAGCTCAAGATAACGGTTAGAGGTAATTAGATTCAAGCCTTGCACCATATGCAGCAACAGGGTGTGTATCTCTTCGACGGTATCCGCCAGGTACTTGCGGTCAAAAATATATTCACCGCCGGATTTTTCTCCCAGGTCGGCCATGAGTTCCATAACCCGCTGATGGTTCTGCATCAGCTCCTGGAAACGCTCAAAGATCTCCGGAAAGGCCATAATGCCTGGCCGTGGCTTACTGATTCTCTTCCAAAGGTCCCGGAGATGCTGAAACATTACAGCTCTCTTTATAAGTTGGGGAGCGGGCGAATTAGTGTCTGCCGCCCCCTTTGAAAAGGTACCCCATGGCAAACCCTGTGACAACGGCAATGATCACTGCCAAAACACCATAAATGACTCCGTGCTCATAAGCCAAAGAGGCCAGCATGGCCGGAAACCCCACCATGACCACCTTCAGGTCGCTACAATTCTTGGCAATTATCTGGCCGCCCTGAACAACCGTAAGGCAAACCTGGTAGGGATCTGGTTTAACCGTGGAGGGTAGAGTAAAGATCCCGGTCACAGTCTGAAAATCGCCTGAAGCGTCCGACACTTTAATGTCTCCGGGCAAGAGCGCGTACACCCCTTCGCTTTCCTTGAGTCGGAAAAATTGGTCCAGGAAAAGTTCCTGTTCCCCCTGCGCCACTTGGCCGGCGAAACTGATCTGCTTCTTTAAGGCCGGGTAACCCCAGGTAGCATTTTCGGACGGAGCTGTCAACAATGGGGGGCTGGTGCTCGCAGCCTGGTACAGGGACGGAGCCCCGCTAACCTTCATTTCCCCCACGTTCATCCACAGGCCTCCTCGCCGGCCTTTCCGCATTAGGTGCTCCACCGCGGCCTGGCCCGTAATCTCCATCACGGCCTGGGCACCCTGGGGGACCTTTCCTGTGACCTTCACCGCAGATCCTTCAAAAAAGACTCCGATCTCGACCACGTCCGGCCAAACCTGTATCTCCGGAGAGTCGCCCCCGGCCTGGGCCGTCGCCGTCAATACCAGGCACAGCAAAAATGGCAGGATCGACCAGCACCGAGACTTACCCAAAAACCTTACCTTCATCTCAGTGGCCCCCCTTGTGCGCCAAGATGAGGTGCGGCGGCAAAACCAGGCTCACCAGCATCTGCACCATCACCAGCAAAACAATGGAAGCCAGCAGAATCTTGAGCTGATCGGCCTTCAACCTTTTGTTTAAACGCACCCCGAACTGGGCCCCGATGGTGGAGCCTAAAAGCAGGATGATGGCCAGAACCAGGTCCACGGTAAAATTGGTGATGGCCTGCAGGATAGTGACGTTGATGCAGGTGAAGAGGATCTGAAAGAGGCTGGTGCCCACCACCACGTGCATAGGCATCCTGAGCATGTACACCATCACCGGCACCATGATAAAGCCGCCCCCCACCCCCATGATGGCCGCCAGAATGCCCACGAAGACTCCCAGGATCAGGGGCATCAGGGGGGAGAGGGTCACCCCCGACTTTTCGAATTTCATCTGGTAGGGCAGCGATTGAACCAGGCGGGCATAGAGGGAAACTTTGGCGGGCTCCGTCACTGTTTTTTTGCTTTCCACCGGTTTCTTGCGGAGACTCTGGAGACTTTCGATGAACATATAGCCGCCGATGACGCCCAGCATCACCACATAGGTGCTCTTGATGACAAAGTCGGCGTTTCCCAGGGCCCTCAGGACCTTGATAAGCTGAACCCCCAGGGTCCCGCCAATCACCCCGCCCACCAGGAGGAAGAGGCCCATTTTGAAGTCCACGTTGCCCAAGCGCCAGTGGGCGTAAGTGCCGGAAGTGGATGCAGCCACGATTTGGTTGGAGTCCGAGGCCGCCGCCACCGTGGACGGGATGCCCACCATGATGAGCAGCGGCGTCATGAGGAAGCCGCCGCCTACGCCGAACAGGCCGGAGAGGAAACCCACCACCCCTCCCAGGCCAAAGAGCAGCAAGATGTTGATGCTGTTGCCCGCCAGTGGTAAATAGAGGCTCAAAGTCATGCTAAGTCTCCCTTGCAAAATTTTGCCAGCAGATATCGGCGAGAAGCGCCGCCAGTTGCAGCGCGTAAGAGGCCGCCCACACCGCCGGCGCTTTCATGTCGATGGCCAGGAGGACCTGTTTTTTCATCATCATTTGGTAGTGCAGCATTCATGCCAGCCCTAATTATTCATCCATTTCAGGCAGTTATGCTATATTCCGCCTTCTGGCCCCGTTTCACATTGAAAAGAAAAGCGGCGACGTTAATTAACTCATTGTTATTATGGATCAGTTAATAGTTTCATTATGAAACGGGACGGGCAACCGTTTTCAAAAAGGCGAGGGGATGGGTGAAAAAATGGACGGGGATAGGCTCGTTAGGCTTTGGACAGACCGTATTTTTTCATCTTGCGCCACAGGGTGGTGCGGGGCAGCGATAGCATTCGGGCGCTCTGTGCGAGATGGTAGTTGGTGAAAGCGAGCACCTTGCGGATGTGCTCTCTTTCCGCTTCTTCCAGGGTAAACCACCTGCCGTTGGGAGCCACGGCGTATTCCTGCAGGTCCAGGGGCAGGTCCGCCGGGGTCAGGACCTCCCCTTCCGCCAGGGCCACCGCCCGTTCGATGATGTTCTGCAACTCCCGCACATTGCCGGGATAAGCATAAGTCCGCAGCACCTCCCGGGCGGAATGGTCCAGTCCCGAGATCTTCTTGGCAAACCTGTGGCTGAAGTGGTTGACGAAATATTGGATCAACAGGGGAATATCTTCCGGCCGCTCCATGAGGCTGGGCAGAGAGATCTGCACCACGTTCAGCCGGAAATAGAGGTCCTCCCGGAAACGGCCTTGGGTGACCGCCTTTTTCAAGTCCTTATTGGTGGCCGCAATGAATCTCAAGTCCAGTTCGATGGGCCGGGTGCTCCCCACCCGGCTAATGGTCTTTTCCTGGATGACCCGCAGGAGCTTGCCCTGCATGGACAGGGGCATATCCCCGATTTCGTCCATAAACACCGTGCCCCGGTTGGCGGTCTCCAGGATGCCGATCTTGGTGGCAATAGCGCCGGTGAAGGCCCCCCGCTCATAGCCGAAAAGTTCGCTGGCAATCAGTTCCTCGGTAAAGCCACCGCAATTAAAGGCCACAAAGGGCTTGTCCCGCCGGGGGCTTTCCCGATGGATGCGCCGGGCCACCAGCTCCTTGCCGGTGCCGCTCTCCCCCTGGATAATGACGTTGCAGTCCAACGGGGCCACCTTGCGGATGATGTGGAAGACATCCTTCATCCGGGAGCTGACGCCGAGCATCTCCCCCCAGCCTTCCAGGGGTTCCAGCCGGGCCTTGAGCTGGCGGTTCTCCCGGAGCAGGCGCTTGTGGTCCAGGGCTTTATGGGTCAGGTTCCGGATTTCTTCGGGCCGCAGGGGTTTGCAGACATAGTGAAAGGCGCCTTTCTTGATGGCGGCCACCGCATGGTCAATGGAGGCATGGCCCGTGATGAGGATGACTTCGGTGTCGGGAATCCGGGCTTTCACCTGCTGCAACACGTCCATACCGCTGATCCCCGGCAAAACCACATCCAAGAAAATGAGATCAGGTGCGGCCCCATCCAGCTCCCGAAGCAGATCCTCCCCCGAGGCAAAGGTGTCCACCTGATGCCCCTCTTTTTCCAGGGCCCCTTTCAGCCGCTTCTGAACAATGACTTCATCATCGACTACGGCGATGTTCATGGAATCCTCTACCAAGGTCTGTCTTCTTTTTGGACCGGAAGTATCACGGTAAAGGTGGAACCTTTTCCTTTTTGGCTCTGCACCTCGATGTGGCCCCCGTGCTTCTCCACAATGCCGTAAGTCACCGATAACCCTAATCCGGTCCCCCGGCCCACCTGTTTGGTCGTGTAAAATGGGTCAAAAATGCGGGGGATCTGCTCCGGGTCCATTCCCATCCCGGTGTCGGCGACATCCACCTTGAGCCACTGGCCATCCTCCGAAGGGCCGGCCTTGAGGGTCAGCGTGCCTCCGTCCAGCATGGCCTGGATGGCGTTGATAAAGAGGTTCAAAAAAACCTGCTGCAGGCTTTTGCGGTCCCCGTAAATGGGCGGGAGGTCTGTGGGTAAGTCTTCCTCCACCGGAATGCCGGAAAGAGTCAGTTGATTCCGCACCAGCTTCAAGGTGCCGTGAACCACCTGTCTTATGGAAAGCGGCTCAAATTCCGGATGCTCGGACCTGGAAAAATCCAGCAGGCCTTTGACGATCTCCGAAGCCCGTTCCGATTGCACCAGGATGTCTTGAACCAGCCCCAGGGCCTCCTCCTGGTCCAGATGGCTAAAATCCTCCTTCAGCGCCTCAGCGGTAAGCACGATGTTGTTGATGGGGTTGTTCAACTCGTGGGCAATCCCCGAGGTCAGGGTCCCCACCGCGGCGATCTTGCGGGATTGCACCAGTTGCTCCTGGTGCACCTCCAGCTCGTGGATCATCCGGTTGAAGGCCCGAAAGAGGGCAAAAAACTCCTCGGAGGAGGATTCCGGCTCGGGAATCGGGGTGAAATCGCCATGCGCAATCTTGTCCATGGCCTGCTGCATCTGAAAGAGTGGCTTGACCAGCAGCCGGGCCACATAGAAAGCCACTATGAGTCCCAGAATCAAGAAGACCACCACGGAACCGAGAAAGAGCTGCATTGCCCGTTGAAACAGCCGGTTAATCTGGCGCCGCTCTTCCTTTTCCCAGCTTTCCGCGATGTTGTGTAATTCCTGGCCATGGTTGCGCAGGGATACTTCCAGCGGTAAAAAATTCCCCAACTCGGCTCCCCCGCCCCGTTGCACTCTGGATTCGATCTCCTTCAGAACGTCCTGGTAATTGCTGAGGGTCCGGTTAAATTCCGGGGTCTTGGGCTGCTTTTTAAACCTTTGAATTTCCGGTTCGTGCCCAAGATAGAGGTCTTCAACCCGGGCGGCATAGTCCTTGGCCTCCTTTAGACTGGCCGGTTGCCGATAAAGGAAGAAGTTTTTCTCATGGCGGCGTAATTCCAGAATGTTTTGAAACAGGTCGCCGGTTAGTTCCAGCAGTCGTAAACGATTACCGATTTCGCGGTGCACCTGGAAACTAAAGCCCGCAAAAATCAACACCGACAGGACGCTGAAAAAGAAGGCGAGAATGACTTTTCGCCTGATTTTGAAGGTGACTTTATCCGAATTTATTCTTTTAGGCATCTTAGTTTTGCCAGGTCTTCGGCATAACCGTATAAATGAAGGCCTTTACTCTCAACGATCATCTCGCCGTCTTTAACGCCGATTTCTGCGGCCATGTAGCTTTTGAGGTTCTGGATCGCAGCCAGGTTGGCCGGCAACCCGCCCCAAAGATCCCATGAGCGAAAATATATGATAAAATGAAGGGTGTTGTCCTGTATGCGCGTATCTATGGACCGCAGGCAGGGCGGGTCGACCAGGGTCAGGTCCGAGGGGTGGGCGACCTGAAGCACCATCTGGTTGTTGCGGCTTCCGAACTGTTTATAGGTCTGAATGATCCATTCGATTTGATTCAGATAGAGCTGGCCATCTTCTTTAAAAATAGCCTTGCCGTCTATCTCGCGTTTGTCGATGACTTCGCTTTTGCCCGACTCCCACCAGGTCAGCTTATCCCCGGCCAGGGGCACCCTGGTCAACCGTTCGCCATAGGTGTATGATTCTCCGGGCTCTTTCCGGCCGGTCATCAGATATTCGATATACGAGCGTTCATACCCCTTGCCGCCGTAGATGTAGGCTTCCTCGACCGGATTGGGAATGCCGCAGGCCGGCGGAATGTCCGGCAACAAAGGCTCTGTGGATGGATGGATGACATGGCCGCAAAAATAATCGTATTCCAGTCTGGTCTGGCCGGCATAGCTGCCGCGATCGATGACAAACCTGCGGCCGTATTCAAGTATATCGTAAACAGCCTGAAACCACAAATCCGGCAGGTCTCTTGCTTTAATTTTATGAATATGCATTTTTGCTTAAATATCCAACATGCTTACTTCAAGAGCGTTATTCTGAATAAATTCGCGTCTGGGCTCAACTTCTTCACCCATAAGAATTGTAAAGATTTCATCAGCTTCAACCGCATCTGCGACCTTCACCTGCAGCAGGGTCCGTTTTTCCGGATCCATGGTCGTTTCCCATAATTGACTGGGATTCATTTCACCAAGACCCTTGTAGCGCTGAATACCGAGGCCTTTTTTCCCCTCCTCAAAAAGATAAGAAAGAAGTTGTTTCTTATTATCAATTTGAACTGAATCGGCATCGCTGCTGGTATTAACGACTACAAACGGAGGGTTGTCGTATTTTAAAATATTTTTGCTGAGGATCAGGCTTGTCTGAAAATCTTTTGAATAGACAAGCCCTCTTCCGATTTTTACCGGCTTCTTACCCTTTTCCGATTTTTCGTACAACATGTCGGTTGATTGCGCGTTTACGGGCGAAGTAACCATTAAATTATAAACACTGCGTTCCGCGTTCCAGATTAAATCACCGACGTTATAACCTTGCTGGATGAAAAATTCTTTAAGCTCCGACATCTTTTGGTAGTCCGCCAGAAAATCTTTATTTTCAACACCCTTTTTTATAAGAAGTTCTATCAGGCCGGATTTGAAGCCACGGTTTTCCATTTTTGTTATTACGTTAAAATATTCTGAAAGATCTCCCATAAAGCGATAAAGATGGTGATCGGCTAAGACAATATTGTTATTCATAATTTTTACGCTTTTCTGACTGCATATCCGTTTTAAGACATAATCATTTAACTCCCTATCGTCTTTCAGATATTTCTCTTGCTTACCTTTACCGACTTTATACAATGGCGGCTGGGCAATATACAGATAACCTTTATCAATCATTTCGGGCATGTGCCGGAAAAAAAATGTCAAAAGAAGCGTTCTGATATGAGATCCATCGACATCAGCATCCGTCATAATAATGGTTTTATGATACCGGATTTGGTTAATATTATATTCTTCTTCACCCACACCGGTACCTAAGACCGTGATAATGTTTTTTATCTCTTCACTGCGTAGAATTTTATCGATACGGGCTTTTTCAACATTTAATATTTTACCTTTTAGCGGCAATATTGATTGAAATTTTCTATCCCGGCCCTGTTTGGCACTGCCACCGGCCGAATCTCCTTCCACAAGGAAAAGTTCTCTCTGGGAAGGTTCTGACTCCTGGCACTCTGCCAGTTTACCGGGCAGGGTTGAATCGATTAAAGACCCTTGCTTTCTGGCAAGGTCTCTGGCACGTTTGGCAGCATCTCTTGCCCTGGAAGCATCCACGGCTTTGGCCAATATTTTTTTTGCAACCGAAGGGTTCTCTTCGAGAAAGATACTTAGTTTTTCGTTGACCAGAGACTCAACCAGACCCTTGACTTCGCTGTTGCCCAGTTTGGTTTTGGTTTGACCTTCAAATTGGGGAGCTTTTAATTTAACACTAATTATAGCGGTCAAACCTTCCCTGACATCGTCGCCACCGATTTTTGTATGAAGATTTTTAGGTATATTGCCGTTGGTTGCATACTGATTAATGGTACGCGTTAACGCTGCTTTAAAACCGATAAGATGAAAACCTCCTTCGATGGTATTGATATTATTTGCAAAAGAAAAAATTTTCTCCACAAACGTATCATTATATTGCAAGACGACTTCTATTTGAACGTCGTTTCTAACCCCGTCAACAAAAATCGCTTTATGCAGCGCCGTATGTCGCCGGTTAAGGTATTCCACAAACTGAACAAGTCCGCCTTTATACAAAAAGACATCTTTTTGATCCGAACGTTCATCTTCTATAAATATTTTTACACCTTTATTTAAAAAAGCCAATTCCCTTAATCGGCGAATCAGAATATCATAACTAAAATTATCGGTA
>Ga0315268_10002948_pt1 | contig 18922 bp, 16 predicted proteins | sample C1_top_MG_FD_204535 | JGI IMG/M metagenome (GOLD analysis project Ga0315268, IMG submission 204535) | Sediment microbial communities from Yellowstone Lake, YNP, Wyoming, USA - C1_top | ecosystem: Environmental > Aquatic > Freshwater > Lake > Sediment | place: USA: Wyoming | collected 2017-08-01
GCGCCTGTGTACGTGGATGGGGAAAAGGTTGTGACCCTGCGCGGTGAAAATATTGCAAATGAATTCAAGAGGATAGTGGATGATTACGTAGCCAGGAAATATGTAGTGCGATAGGGACGAGACACGAAGTGCCATTGTTTATCATCGAATAAGTAAGAGAGTCTATGAGCAATCCCCCGATACAAGCCGTTCGCGGCATGAATGACATCCTGCCGGATGAGGCGCAACTCTGGCTGTGGTTCGAAGACACCGTGCGCGACTTGCTGGATTCATATGGCTATCGCAATATCCGCATGCCGCTGGTGGAGCCGACTGCGCTGTTTAAGCGCGCAATAGGCGAGGTTACCGATATAGTCGAAAAAGAGATGTACAGTTTTGAGGACAGCCTCAACGGCGATCATTTGACGCTGCGCCCGGAAGGCACGGCTTCATGCGTGCGTGCCGTGCTGCAGCACAACCTGTTGTACAATGCGCCGCAGCGCCTGTATTACACCGGTGCAATGTTCCGTCATGAACGCCCGCAAAAGGGACGTTACCGGCAGTTTCATCAAATAGGTGTGGAAGCATTGGGTTTTGCCGACCCTGATATTGATGCAGAGCAAATCCTGATGTGCGCGCGGCTGTGGCGCAAGCTGGGTTTGCGTGACGTATCCCTGCAGATAAACACGCTGGGGGATGCTGCAGCGCGCAAGCAACACCGGGAAAAACTGATTGTCTATCTGGAACAATACGCCGATCTGCTGGATGCGGACGCCATACGCCGCCTGCACACCAATCCGCTACGCATTCTGGACAGCAAAAATCCGGAAATGCAGGAGCTGATTGCGGGAGCACCAAAGCTGATGGATGAGTTGCATGAGGATGCGATTCTGCATTTCGAAGCAGTGCAGAGCATTCTCAAACAGCATGGAGTGACTTTTGAAATCAATCCGCGCCTGGTGCGCGGGCTGGACTATTACAACCGCACGGTATTCGAGTGGGTTACCACCCGTCTTGGTGCGCAGGGGACAATCTGTGCCGGAGGCCGCTACGACGGGCTGGTAGAACAGATAGGCGGAAAACCGGCGGCGGCAAGCGGCTTTGCGATGGGAGTGGAGCGTTTGCTGTCGCTGCTGCAGGAAGACGGCAAGGTTATTCCGCGTGCGCCTCTTGATGTATATCTGGTTCATCATGGCGAGTTGGCTGATGCGATGGCCGGCGTGCTGGCCGAGCAATTGAGGGATGCGGGTTTGCGCGTGGCAATGCATAGCGGTGGCGGGAGTTTCAAGTCGCAGATGAAGAAAGCAGATGGAAGCGGTGCCTGCTGTGCGCTCATCATCGGCGATGATGAAGCACAAACCGGGCAGGCTACGCTGAAGCCACTGCGTGGTGATGGCGAACAGGTGCGGGTGGTACAGGCAGAATTGCCGCAAATGATTAACGGGCAGATTAACAAAATGATTAAAAAGGGATAAAGAATGTCAATAATTGATTTGCAGGAACAGGAGCAACTGGACGCAATTAAGGTCTGGTGGAAAGACAATCGCAACTGGCTGGTAACTGTGCTGAGCATAGTGCTCGTCGCTTATGCTGCGTTTTCTTACTGGAAAAACTACCAGGGTAAACAGGCGGCTGAAGCATCCATACTATATGCCGAGGTACTTAAACAAGTTGCGAGCAATGACCCGAAACGCATTAACGATTCTGTCGCGGTGTTGGTCGAAAAATACGGCCGCACCGCTTATGCGCCGCGTGCTCAATTATTGGCGGTGCAAGCCAATCTCCAGGCCAAGGATTTTACGCGAGCCAAGTCCCAGCTGGAGTGGGTGATCGGCCATGCCAGTGAAAGCGGTTTGCAGGATACCGCCAGACTGAAATTGGCCAGCATTCTGCTGGATGAGAAAAAATATGATGAAGCAATGAAGCAACTTGATGCAACCCATCCCGATGCTTTTGTCGGATTGTTCTCGGACCTGAAGGGCGATGTGCTGGCGGCACAGGGCAAGATTGAAGATGCGCGTGCCGCATATAAGCTGGCATATGACAAGATGGACAACAAGAGCGCTTACCGCAATTTGATTCAGCTCAAGTTGGACGGTCTGGGTATCGCCGGTCAGGGTACAGCGAAGTGACATTTTTTCGTAGTGCAGTCTTGCTGCTGACAGTGATGTTGCTGGCGGGCTGCTCGTCGTTCAGCAGCAAATCAACAGGTAAAGAGCCTGCCAAATTGCGCGATTACAAGCAGAATGTAAATCTGCAGGTGCGCTGGAGCCGCAATGTGGGCGACGCTGATAATGCCGGCCTGCAGCCGGCAGTCACCCGCAACGCAGTTTATGTTGCCAATGCCCGCGGCGAACTGATGCGTTTGGATCCTGTCAGCGGCAAGCAGGTCTGGAAAGTCGATAGCGGCTTCAAGATTTCGGGTGCGGTTGGCGCAGATGAAGATCTGGAGGTGGTGGGCGGCCTGAAAAGCGAGGTTGCCGCTTTTGATGCGGACGGCAAGCTGCGCTGGATCACCAGGGTCTCCAGCGAGGTTCTGAGCGCGCCCCAGCTTGCGGATGGGATGGTGCTGGTTCGCAGCAGCGACGGACGTATTGCCGCTCTAAGCGCGCAAGACGGCAAACGTCAGTGGCTGTACGAGCGCGCCACTCCCGCGCTGGTGGTGCGTAATCATGCCGGTGTAGTGGTTCGGAACGGAGTGGTATATGCCGGTTTTGCCGCAGGCAAACTGGCCGCAATCAATTTGACGAACGGCGCGGTTATCTGGGAGTCGGCTGTTTCACAACCTCGCGGCAACACCGAACTGGAACGCATCAGCGATATCACCAGTTTGCCGGCGATAGACGGTGGAAGCGTCTGCGCAGTAGCTTTTCAGGGGCGGATCGCCTGTTTTGATATCAAGCAGGGTGCCACGCTCTGGAGCCGTGAGTTATCGAGCGACAGCGGGCTTGCGCTGATGCGCAACAATCTCTATGTGAGTGACGCCGAAAGTACGGTGTTGGCAATGGATAAGACCAGCGGCAGCACTTTGTGGAAAAACGATGAGTTATTCATGCGCCAGCTTACTGCTCCCTATGTGCTGGAAAAGTATGTAGTGGTTGGAGATTTTGCAGGTTACCTGCACGTACTGAGCCGTGAGGACGGCAGTCTGGCGGGACGGATCAAGACAGACGGAAGCCCTGTCCTGTTTGCTCCTGTAGCGCTGGGTAAAGGCCTGTTATTGCAAACCCGTGATGGCGGTGTCTATTCCATCGAAATAAATTAATCCGAGAATTTCAATATGTTGCCCACGCTGGTTTTGGTTGGTCGTCCGAATGTGGGCAAATCTACGCTGTTCAACCGCCTTACAAGAAGCCGCGATGCGCTGGTAGCAGACCTGCCCGGGTTGACGCGCGACCGCCACTATGGTCGCGGGCGTGTTGGCGAACGACCGTATCTGGTGGTCGATACCGGAGGACTGGAACCCGTCGCCAAGGACGGCATCATGCATGAAATGGCCAAGCAGACCCTGCAGGCCATCGACGAGGCGGATATGGTGCTGTTTCTGGTGGATGGTCGCCAGGGCCTGACGCCGCAAGACAAAATCATTGCGAACCTGTTGCGTAAAACAGGCCGCCCGGTACAGCTTTTGGTGAATAAAGCCGAGGGTATGCAACGCACCCGTGTGACCAATGAATTCTTTGAACTGGGGCTGGGCGAGCCTATACCGATCTCTTCTGCACATGGCGATAATGTCACAGAAGTAATCGAGCTGGTGTTTGAAGAGTTGCCCGCCCAGAAAGAGGTTGTGGAAGATAAATCCGACCACCCCAAGCTCGCAATAGTCGGTCGCCCCAACGTCGGAAAATCGACCCTCGTCAACGCCATACTGGGCGAGGAGCGGGTCATTGCATTTGATCAGCCTGGCACCACCCGTGACAGCATTTATATTGATTTTGAAAGAAACGGCAAGCAATACACGATTATCGATACGGCCGGCGTGCGGCGGCGCGGCAAGATCGATGAGGCTGTCGAAAAATTTTCGGTCGTCAAAACGATGCAGGCAATCGAGGATGCCAATGTGGTGATCCTGGTGGTGGACGCACGCGACCAGATCACCGAACAGGATGCGCATTTGGCTGATTTTGTGCTGCAGGCAGGCCGCGCCTTGGTGCTGGCGGTGAATAAATGGGACGGCCTGGATGCGTATCAACGGGATACCGCCAAGCGCGACATTGACCGCAAGCTGCATTTCCTGGGTTTTGCCAAACACCATTTTATTTCGGCGCTGAAGGGTGACGGCGTGCAGTCTTTGCTGAAATCGGTAAATGAAGCCTACGCCGCGGCGATGGCAAAATTGCCCACGCCATTGCTTACCCGCGTGCTGATGGATGCGGTAGACAAGCAACAACCTCCGCGCGGCGGAGTTTTTCGCCCCAAGATGCGCTACGCCCATCAGGGCGGCAGCAATCCCCCGCTGATTATCATACACGGCAGCGCGCTGGACAAAGTGCCGGAAAGCTATCGGCGTTACCTGGAAAAAACTTTCTGCGATGCCTTTAAGTTACAGGGTACGCCGCTCAGGGTGGAATTCAGGGCGGGCGCAAATCCCTTTGCCGACAAAACGCCCAAGAAGATTACGGAAAGCGAAAGGCGTGCGGCTGAACGGGTTCGCATACGCAGCCGGCGTGTGCCGGCCAAAAGAGAAACTGGTCATTAGGCACAAAATCCAGTAAAGTTATCCCCCCACTAAACCATAGAGAAAAATAAAAATGAGCGCAAAAGGGCAACAATTACAAGACCCGTTCCTGAACGCACTGCGCAAGGAACATGTGCAGGTCGCTATCTACCTGGTAAATGGCATCAAGCTGCAAGGCCAGGTTGAATCCTTTGACCAGTATGTGGTGCTGTTAAAGAATGCCACGCTGATCCAGATGGTATACAAGCACGCTATTTCTACTATCGTTCCTGCCCGTGCTGTTACCATCCCGTACGACACTGAATAAATGGAAGACTCCCAAAACGCAAACGTAGCGGAGAGGCCGCGTTGCGCAAAAAGTGTAATAAAAACAAATACTTGCAATGATTGCCTGGCAATGCCAGGCTTCGCTTCTTGTGCCGCTTAGAATTTTGAATTTTTAGAGGCGTCCCTATGCATGAATCTACAACGTCTGCCAATACGGCGATATTGGTTAGCCTTGATTTAGGTGCACCGGATTATGCAGAAAGTCTGGAAGAATTCCGTCTGCTGGTAGAGAGCGCCGGTGTGAGAAGTGTGGCCTTGGTGGGCGGCAGGCGCCAGCGCCCTGATTCTTCGCTGTTTGCGGGTAGCGGCAAGGTGGATGAAATTGCCGCGCTGGTCGAGCAGCATGAGGTTCCCCTGGTGATATTCAATCACGACCTGTCGCCTGCACAGATGCGGAATCTGGCAGCCAGGCTGAATGCACGTGTAATTGACCGCACCATGCTGATTCTGGATATTTTTGCACTGCGGGCGCAAAGCCATGAAGGCAAGGTACAAGTCGAGCTGGCCCAGTTGAAATATCTATCATCGCGTCTGGCCGGCATGCACCAGGATATGGGTCAGCAGAAATTTGCCGTGGGTGCGCGGGGGCCGGGTGAAACTCAGCTTGAGCTGGACAGGCGCAAGCTGGACAAGCGCGTGGTGTTGTTGAATGAACGTCTGGAAAAGCTGCGCCGCCACCGCCAGGTATTGCGCAAATCCCGCGATCGCTCGGAGGTGTTGTCGGTTTCCATCGTTGGCTACACCAATGCGGGCAAATCCACTCTGTTTAACAAGCTGACTCATGCCAATGTGTACGCCGCCGACCAGTTGTTTGCCACCCTGGATACGACTGCACGGCGCGTATTTATTGAAGGAGAAGGACAGGTAGTGCTGTCGGATACGGTCGGCTTTATTCGCCATCTACCCCACGGTTTGGTGGCGGCCTTTCGCAGTACCCTTGAAGAAACTGCAATGGCCGATCTGCTGTTGCATGTGGTTGACGCCAATAGCCCCGAGCGGCATGATCAGGTCGCCGAGGTGAACAAGGTTTTGCATGAAATAGGCGCGCAGAACATCCCTCAAATCCTGATATATAACAAGATTGATTTGCAGGACTTGCCGGCGGGCGTTAAGCGTGATGAGTATGGTAAAATAACTTCAATAAATCTGAGTGCAAAAACCGGTGCGGGTATAGATGACCTGCGCGGGGGGTTGGCTGAAGTACGCGATGCTCAAAAACAGGCGGTTCAAGTTCGGCAGTGGCATCCACTTAATGACTGACATTATATAAAGGCAGATTTACTATGGGATTGAATGATCCACAATGGGGCAATAAAAACAGCGGCGGTCCTCCAGACCTGGACGAATTGCTGCGCAAGTTCAATAAGAAAATTGCGGGGTTGTTTGGCGGCAGGGGCGGCTCGGGTAATCAGGGCGGCGGCGCTGGAGCACCGCAGAACTTCGGTATTGGCATCGGCCTGATAGTAATAGTGATTGTTTTGATATGGCTTGCCAGCGGTTTCTATATTGTGGATGCCAGCCAGCGAGGAATCGTGTTGCGTTTCGGCAAATATGCGGATACCACCCTGCCGGGGCCGCGCTGGCATATGCCTTACCCGATTGAATCTGTTGAAGTGGTGAGTTTAAGCCAGGTCAGAACGGTAGAAATCGGTTACCGTGACAACGTGAAGAACAAGATGCTGAAAGAGTCGCTGATGCTGACTTCAGACGAAAATATCGTAGATATCCAGTTTGCGGTTCAATACTTCCTGAAAGATCCCAAGGAATATTTGTTTAATAACCGCAATCCTGACGAGAATGTGCGTCAGGCGGCGGAAACAGCCATACGTGAAATAGTCGGTAAAAATACCATGGACTTTGTGCTGTATGAAGGACGCGGGCCGGTGGAGGCGGAAACGACCAAGCTGATTCAGGATATTCTGGATCGCTATAAGACTGGCATTCTGGTAAGCAAGGTTACTCTGTTGAATACACAGCCACCCGAACAGGTGCAGGCAGCGTTCGATGATGCCGTTAAGGCGGGACAGGATAAGGAGCGCCAGAAAAATGAAGGCCAGGCTTATGCGAATGATGTGGTACCCAGGGCCAAGGGTGCGGCAGCGCGTTTGAAGGAGGAGTCGGAAGGATATCGCCAGCGCGTAGTCGCAAATGCCGAAGGTGATGTCAGCCGTTTCAAACAGGTACTGGTGGAATATGAAAAGGCGCCAACCGTAACCCGCGAGCGCATGTATATCGATATGATGCAACAGGTATTGACCAGCAGCAGCAAGGTCATGGTGGATCAAAAGGCAGGCAACAACCTGTTGTATCTGCCCCTGGACAAGCTGATGCAAATTGCCGCGCAACCGTTGCCCGACGCGACAGCCGCGGCTAATGTTGACCAGCCGGCGGTTACACCCATGCAGCCAACTGATGCGGCAGGATCGCCGCGAGTGCGCGACAGCTTGCGTGGCCGCGACAGGGAGGTACGATGATGAAAACTAAGATGGCTAATTTTTTGGTTGGTGCAATTGTTGTGCTGATTGTGTTGAGCCTGAGTATGTTCGTGGTGGATCAGCGTCAGACAGCGATTGTTCTGCAGTTGGGCGAAATGGTGAGTGTGAAGACGGAGCCCGGCCTGTATTGGAAAATACCGCTGGTGCAGAATGTTCGCTATTTTGATTCACGTATCCTGACCATGGATAGCATGGAGCCGGAGCGTTTCATCACGGCGGAAAAGAAAAACGTGATGGTGGATTATTTCGTCAAATGGCGCATAGCTGATGTAAAGCAGTATTTTATCAGTGTGCACGGAGATGAAGCAGTCGCGCAAACCCGTTTGATGCAGACGGTGAATTCTGTCATGCGCGAGGAGTTTGGCAAGCGCAGTGTAAGTGATTTGATATCCGGCGAGCGCGATAAAGTAATGGAAGTGTTGCGCGAGAAAGCAGATGTCGATGCGCGCAAGATTGGTGTGCAGGTACTGGATGTGCGTTTGAAACGCGTGGATTTTCCGCCTGAAATCAGCGAGTCCGTGTATCGCCGTATGGATGCTGAACGCAAGCGCGTGGCAAATGAATTGCGCGCAACAGGTTATGCCGACAGTGAAAAGATTCGTGCTGATGCCGACAGGCAGCGTGAAGTAATCATTGCCAATGCATACCGGGATGCCCAGAAAGTAAAGGGCGAGGGTGATGCCAAGGCATCCGCGCTATATGGCGCAGCATTCGGACGCAATGCAGAGTTTTATGCGTTCTATCGCAGCATGGAAGCATACAAGCAAAGTTTTAAAAACAAGAGTGACGTAATGGTGTTAGATCCCAGCTCCTCATTTTTCAAGTACCTGAAAAGCTACAGCAAGACGGGCAAGTAATTTAATGCTTGAATATTTCTTGACAGCATTGGGTTTGATGTTGGTTATAGAAGGTCTGATGCCCTTTCTTTTTCCTGCTTCATGGAGGGCAGGGTTAAGCAGGCTTGCCCGGTTTCATGATGGTCAGACCCGTTTTATCGGGCTGACTTTGATGCTGAGCGGGCTGCTGCTGATTTATTGGATTAAATAATGCCGAATTGGTTGTTGCCGGAATATATACAGGACATGCTGCCGGACGAAGCGTGGCGAATCGAAGCCATGCGCAGCAAAGTGATAGAAATGCTGCGCCTGTCGGGCTACCAGTTGGTTGCACCCCCCTTGCTCGAATATGCAGAGTCATTGCTGATAAACGGCAGTGAGGATATGGACGTGCGCACCTTTAAACTGGTCGACCAGTTGAGCGGGCGTACGATGGCCTTGCGTGCGGATATCACGCCGCAAGTGGCGCGTATCGACGCGCACCTGCTTAATTGCCGGGGCGTTACGCGTTTGTGTTATGCGGGTAGCGTATTGCATACACAGCCCGCCGGCCTGATGCGCACGCGCGAGCCTTTGCAGATTGGTGCAGAACTGTATGGTCACAGCGGTCTGGAGAGCGATCTCGAGGTGCAGCGTTTAATGCTGCAAGCCCTGGCGCTGATCGGTGTTGAGGGCGTGCACCTTGATCTGGGGCATGTTGCAGTGTTTCGTGCATTGGTTAAACGTGCGGCAATAGGAGGCGAGCTGGAAGCCGCGCTGTTTGCTGCATTGCAGCTCAAGGATGCAGCCGCCTTGGGCGCCTTGGTGGCGGGCTTGCCGGCTGAAGCGCAATCTTCATTGCTGGCATTGCCGCAGCTCTATGGTGAAGCAGGGGACGTATTGCAGCGAGCGCGCAAGATATTGCCGGATTACATTGAAATTCGCGCTGCATTAACAGAGCTCGAATTAGCTTCGGCGCATTTGCAGCCACTGGCTCGGGATGTAGGCATTGATCTTGCAGAGTTGCGCGGCTATCACTATCACAGCGGAATGGTGTTTGCCGCGTATCATGCCGCCAGCCACGATGCAATTGCTCTTGGCGGTCGCTATGATGATCTGGGCAAAAGCTTTGGCCGCGCCCGGCCTGCCACGGGTTTTAGCATGGATTTGCGCCAGCTGTTTGGTTTGTTGCCACCGGTGGCCCGGCCCAAGAGTATCCTGGCACCGTACAATAACGATAAAGCACTGAGCGAAAGCATAGGTCAGTTGCGCAAGCAGGGGCATTCGGTGGTGGTTGACCTGCTTGGAAATGCCGCTTTACGCAGCGAATTAAATTGTGACCGCGAACTGATCTTGCGTAATTCTGCATGGGTCGTGGTCGAATTGAACAACTAAAATCAGGAATTTACAATGGCAAAGAACGTCGTAGTGATCGGTACGCAATGGGGTGACGAGGGCAAGGGCAAGATAGTGGACTGGCTTACAGACCATGCGCAAGGTGTGGTGCGCTTTCAGGGCGGCCACAATGCGGGGCATACCCTGGTAGTGAATGGCAAGAAAACAGTGTTGCACCTGATTCCATCGGGCATTTTGCGTGACGATGTCATGTGTTATATCGGCAACGGGGTGGTGGTGTCTCCCGACGCATTGTTGAAAGAAATGGATAATCTCACTGCGGCCGGCGTAAATGTGTATGAGCGTTTGCGAATTTCAGAAGCCTGCCCGCTGATTCTGCCGTACCACGTGGCGCTGGACCAGGCGCGTGAAATTGCGAAGGGTGCAGCCAAAATCGGCACCACCGGCCGCGGTATCGGTCCTGCGTATGAAGACAAGGTGGCGCGGCGCGCCATCCGCTTGCAGGATCTGTTCCATCGCAAGCGTCTGGCTGCCAAGCTGGGTGAGGTTCTTGATTACCACAACTTCGTGCTGAAGAATTACTTCCACACCGACACGGTGGATTTCCAGAAGACTCTGGATGAGACACTGGCACTGGCAGATCGTGTCAAGCCCCTGGTAATGGACGTGCCGCGCGCGTTGTATGAAGCGAACAAGGCGGGACAAAACCTGCTGTTTGAAGGTGCGCAGGGCACGCTGCTGGATATTGACCATGGTACCTACCCGTTCGTGACATCGAGCAACTGTATTGCTGGTGCGGCATGTGCGGGAGCGGGCGTAGGCCCGCAGACTCTGCATTATGTACTGGGCATCACCAAGGCCTATACTACCCGTGTTGGTTCCGGTCCGTTCCCTACCGAGTTATATGATGCTTTAGCCAAGCAGGATGCGGTGGGTAAGCATCTGGCGGAGAAAGGCCATGAGTTCGGTTCTGTTACTGGCCGTGCGCGTCGCTGCGGCTGGTTCGATGCAGCCGCGCTAAAGCGCTCGATACAGATTAACGGCGTATCCGGCTTGTGTGTAACCAAACTGGATGTGCTGGATGGTGTGCAGACCCTGCGTCTGTGTGTAGGCTATAAAGTTGACGGACAATTCATCGATATTCTGCCGGTAGGAGCCGATGCGCTGGAAGGTTGCGAGCCGGTGTATGAAGATATGCCGGGCTGGAGCGGCAGCACAGTAGGCGTGAAGCGTTATGACGATTTGCCTGCCGAAGCGCGCAACTACCTGAAGCGTATGGCAGAGATTTGCGAAGTGCCGGTTGATATGGTGTCTACGGGGCCTGATCGTGATGAAACGATCGTGTTGCGCCACCCGTTCGAAGGCTGAACACAATTGTATGATGCGGTAAAATTCAATGCGCATAGCCTCAACAGCGTTGCGTGTTGTGCAAATTTGAAGAAATCTCGTGAATTTGATGCCGAAGCAGCTTTGTTGCCTGAGTGCCAAAACATTGCGTTTGGGCCAATAAAAGCTGAAAAAACCGTTGAAGCATGGTGCCCGGAAGAGGACTCGAACCTCCACACCTTGCGGCACACGGACCTGAACCGTGCGCGTCTACCAATTCCGCCATCCGGGCAATAGATTGCTTGAGGGCGCGTACTTTAATTGCTATAGGATAAGCTGTCAATGACAAATAATAAAAATAACATCCGTGCACTCGATCCATTCCTGGAACGCGAGCGCGAACAGTATGAACATCCGCTGCCCAGCCGGGAATATATTCTGCAAGTTCTGGAACAGCATGGCGTTCCTGTCGAGCAGGAAGACCTGTGCAGCATGCTGCAAATAGAGCCTCAGGAAGAAGAGCTGTTTATCCGCCGCATCCGTGCGATGGAGCGCGACGGGCAGATAATGCGCAACCGCAAGCGTGCTATCTGTGTGATGGAGAAGCTTGACTTGGTCAAAGGCAAGGTACAGGGTCATCCTGATGGCTTCGGCTTTCTGATTCCCGAAGATGGCAGTGAAGACCTGATATTGAGCGCCAAGGAAATGCACAAGGTACTGCACGGTGACATTGTGATGGCCCGTGTGGGCGGCATGGACAGGCGCGGTCGCCGCGAAGCCAGCATAGTGGAAGTGCTGGAGCACGCCAACACGCGCGTGGTCGGACGCTTGTATGAAGATCACGGTATCCTGTTTGTGGTGGCGGAGAATCGTCGCATCAGCCAGGACATACTGGTGGCACCGGGCGAGAAGGGCACTGCACAGGCAGGGCAAGTGGTAATTGTGGAAATCCTGCAACAACCCAGCAAACACGCGCAGCCTATCGCACGCATAGTGGAAGTATTGGGCAACTATGGCGATGCAGGCATGGAAATCGAGATCGCTTTGCGCAAGCATGACCTGCCGTATGAATTTCCTCTCGATGCAAAACATCAGGCCGAGCAGTTTGATACTCATGTATTGCCAGATAATTATGCGGGCCGCGAGGATGTGCGCCATTTGCCGTTGGTGACCATCGATGGCGAGACAGCGCGCGATTTTGACGATGCGGTGTATTGTGAGCCTGCCGGTTCGGGCTTCCGCCTGGTGGTGGCGATTGCCGACGTAAGCGCCTATGTTAAGCCGGGTGACTCGCTGGACAAAGAAGCATTGAACCGCAGCACCTCGGTTTATTTTCCGCGGCGTGTAATCCCGATGCTGCCGGAGGAATTATCCAACGGTCTGTGCTCAATCAATCCCGATGTTGAACGCCTGTGCATGGTATGCGACATGCAAATCAGTGCGCTTGGGGATATAGAAAGATATCGCTTCTTTCCTTCGGTAATGATCTCGCAAGCGCGTCTGACATACAATCAGGTGGCGGATATGCTGGCTAATCCGCAGGGTGAAATTGCGCAGCAATTTGCCTCTGTATTGCCGCATATCAACCACTTGTACACCCTGTTTCAAACCCTGCTCAAAGCGCGAGAGAAGCGCGGTGCGATCGATTTTGAAACAATCGAAACACAGATGATCTTCAATGATCAGGGCAAGATTGAAAAGATTATCCCGGTTGTGCGCAACGACGCGCACAAACTCATCGAGGAGTGCATGCTGGCAGCCAACGTGTGTGCAGCGGGCTTTTTGCATGATCATGAACATCCGGTTCTGTACCGCGTACATGAAGGCCCTACACCCGAAAAACTCGAAGCGGTGCGTGAATTTTTCAAGGAGTTTGGCCTCGATTTGGGTGGTGGCGATGAACCGCAAGCGGGCGACTATGCCAAACTGCTCAAGCAGATAAAAGGACGTCCAGATTATGCCCTGCTGCAAACAGTGATGCTGCGTTCACTGCGCCAAGCGCGCTATGCTCCAGAAAATGTCGGACATTTCGGTTTGGGCTACGAGGCCTATGCCCACTTTACCTCGCCCATTCGCCGTTACCCCGACTTGCTGGTACATCGCGCGATCAAGGCCGTGTTGAAGGGCACGCACTACAAACCATCCGAAAAGTGGGATGCGCTGGGCGTGCATTGTTCACAAAACGAACGCCGTGCCGACGATGCCACACGCGATGTGGAAGCATGGCTCAAGTGCTTTTACATGCGCGACCATCTCGGCAGCGTGTTTGATGGCACCATTTCTTCAGTCACCGGCTTTGGTTTGTTTGTGGCGCTGGACGAGCTGTTTGTCGAGGGACTGGTGCACGTCTCCGAACTTGGTTCGGACTATTTCCACTTCGATGCCACCAAGCACCAGATGCTGGGAGAGCACTCCGGCAAACGTTACCGTCTCGGTGACCGTGTGCGCGTTCAGGTCGTGCGTGTGGATATGGAGAGCACCAAGATCGATTTCATTCTGGAAAGCGTGATTGGTGAATCCTCCGGGGAAGCAGGCAGCATAGACGTAATCAGCAGAGTGGGGGCGTGGGGCAGTACTGCTCCCAAGAAATCGAAGAAGGCGCACAAGCATCATGGCTGAAACGCGAATCATTCACGGCTTTCACGCCGTGATCGCACGTATCCGTCAAAATGCGGATAGCGTGTCGGAAATTTATGTGGATACACAACGCCGTGATCCGCGCGCGCGTGATCTGCTGAAACTGGCAGAAACTCACGGTGTGCGTGTGGTGCCGGCGGACGGCAAGCGGCTGGACGGCATGACCGGAAACACCCGCCATCAGGGTGTTGCAGCGCGCGTGGATGCGGCGCAGCGTGTGCAGCATCTGGATGATGTACTGGATACCCTGACCGAGCCAGCCCTATTATTAGTGCTGGATGGCGTGCAGGACCCGCATAATCTGGGTGCCTGCCTGCGCAGTGCGGATGCTTTTGGCGTACATGCCGTGATCGCTCCCAAGGATCGTGCTGTCGGTATCACCAGTACCGTGGAAAAAGTAGCCTGCGGTGCGGCTGAGACCGTTCCGTATATTACCGTTACCAATATTTCACGCACCCTGCGCGAATTGCAGGAACGCGACATCTGGGTGGCAGGCGCGGATGGCGAAGCAGAAACAGATCTGCACTCCTTTCGCCACAAAGGCGCACTGGCATGGGTACTGGGAGCAGAAGGCGAGGGCTTGCGCCGCCTGACCAAAGAAAATTGCGACCAGCTGGTACGCATCCCGATGCTGGGCAGCGTGGAAAGCCTGAATGTATCGGTTAGTACCGGTGTCTGTCTGTATGAAGCAAGAAGGCAGCGAACAGTGGGTGGCTAGCTGGTTCATCCTAGAAAACGCAGTTGTCCGCAGATTACACAGATTACGCATGATCAAACAAAGAGTTATTGAGATAGGCTCGTTAACCAATTGGGTGTACGATCAAACATTCGCAAGTGATTCAAAATCTGTGTGAATCTGCGAAATCTGCGGATTGAACTTAGGTTTTTAGGTTCATCAGGCTTAACCTGGAAAAAGCCCCGCCGCACGAACGCGTGGGGATATGCAGTTTTTTGGGATTAAAGTGGCACTGAACATCAGCTCCTGAAGCGGCGGCGTTGACTATCGAATCAATTGTTTCGATGTAAAATAACCGCTGATCATTTGCAGATAAAGAGTAAAACACTGCTCTATCTAAAAATGATGTTTTCCGCCTGATCAATCGGGTAGCAAGTGAATGGAGTTTTGTTGCGTGGTAAGATCAATTTTCGAGTCAATCACCCCGCGCGCATGCAGCTTGTCAAAGGCTTCCTGATCTGTTGCGAAGATGTTGTCCTGACCAATACTCTGGCTCAAATTGGTTTTATCCATCACTTCCTGAACCTGTTTCTTCAGCCCGCTAAAGCCGATTGTAATGTCGTTGTTTTTGAAGCGGGTGATTAAACTTGATAGCATTTCTACGCCGGATGCGTCCAGATAATTAATTCCGTCGCATTTCACCAGAATGTAGCGAACTGTGGGATTTTTTCTTTCGAGAGTCAGCAGGGCATCTTCAAAATAGGATACGTTGACGAACCTGAGGGCGCCATCGAAACGAATCGCGCCCAACTTCGGCGACAATGGCGGCAGGTTATGCCGCTGCGCATCGCGCAGTGTGCCGTCGCTGTGTATGCCCAGGCTTGCTACCCGGGGTTGCATCATCCGGTACAGCAGCAGTGCCAGTGAAAGGATAATTCCGGTGATAATGCCATTCTGGATGTTTGGAGCGAAGGCAAGCGTGGTCAAAAAGGTGACGATAGCCGAAATTCCATCGTCCCTGCTTGCGCGCCAGGCATTGATGATGGCCCGGAAATTAATTAAACCGATGACAGCCATGATGATGACTGCAGCCAGAACTGGCTTGGGCAGGTGGAAAAGCAATGAAGTGAAAAATAACAGCGTCAGCAGTACAAAAATTGCCGAAACTACTGATGAAAATCCCGTTTGGGCATTTGTTGCAAGGTTCAAAGCCGAGCGAGAAAAGGAACCGCTGACAGGCATGGAATGACTGAAAGCAGCAGCGATTTTTGCCAGTCCCTGACCGATGAGTTCCTTGTTTTCGTCCCACGGCTGGCGCGTTTTGATGGCGATGACTTTCGCGCTTGACATGGCCTCCATAAAGCTGATCAGCGCTATGATGAAAGCAGCGGGCAATAACATTCTGGTTGCTTGCCAGTCAAGCAAGGGCATGCTGATGCTGGGTAATCCTTGTGGTACTAGCCCTACAACTTTCCCCCCCATTTCGGAGTACCCAATCATGTAGCTGACAAAGGTCAGCAGAACCACCGTTATCAGTACGCCCGGGAATTTCGGCGCCAGTTTTTTGAGCGACAGTAACATCAGGATCGCTGTCAGGCCGAAAGCCACAGATAGCTCATGCATGGTGTCGATATGGGAAATTACATGCCAGATATCGATGAGGAAATGTTCCGATTGCTTGGCTGAGATACCCAGCAATGTTGGAAGTTGAGACAGGCCAATGATAAGTGCAGCGGCATTGATAAAACCCATCAATACAGGGTGGGACAAAAAGTTGAGCAGCACACCCATACGCAGCGCGCCGAAGAGTACTTGAAACAGGCCGGATAGCAGGGCCAGCAAGATAACATATGAGTAAAACATTTCGCTGCCGTGCATGGCAAAGGGTGCAACACTTGCCGCAGTGAGGAGCGAGGTCATGGCAACCGGGCCAGTTGAAAGCTGTCTGGAGGACCCAAACAACGCTCCAACGATGGTGGGAATTAAAGCTGCGTAAAGACCGTAATAGGCAGGAACACCGGCGAGTTGAGCATAGGCAAGCGCCTGCGGAATGGCGACCAGTGATACGGTGATGCCTGCAATTATATCCTGCTTGATCGTCTTCGGCGACGATGTAAGCAGTTTCGCATAATTGGTAAAAAACTTGGTGATAGGCAGTTGGCTAACCCATGTACTCATTATAGCCGGCCTGAATTCTTGTTTCGGAATTCATGCGCGGCGTCCAGATCGCCGGACTCGCCCAGTGCGATTGACGTTCCGACATGATTGACTGTTCTCATCAAAGACCTGATTGTATGTTGCACCATAGACAGAAGAGAGTCAACTGCATGGTTCGCTTTTAACGTATGCTCGATTGAACTGCTTGATGCAGAAGATATTTTCATTTCATGCCTCCAAATTAATGGGTTATTCAGCTAATGGAGGCATTTTAAGATTATCAATGTTGCGCAAAGGTTAAAGGAAGGTGAAGGGAGTGTTAAGTTTGGCTGGTAACGGCAGAATGTCTGATAAAAATCAATTGCGCGGAAGTGCCTTGGCCCTGTGTGCTTTCCATGACAATTTCCCAATCGTATCTGTCGCAGATACGTTTGACCAGCGACAAGCCTATGCCCGAACCTGTGCTGCTGGCTCCCTTATAGTGACGCTGGAAAACTTTATCAATTTCCTCGCTGTGTATTCCTGTTCCGGTATCGATAACTGTCAGGCTGGCGTCGTCTACTGTGATCGTTACCGAGCCCGAGGGTGTGTAAGTGAAAGCATTGCGAATCAGGTTGGCTACGACAATTCCGAATAAAGTACGCTCAGCTTCAATATGCGGATGACTGTGGCAAACAAGCTTGACACTGGTATGTTCATTGAGCAGATGGCGATTCATTTCTAAAGATTGGCTAACCAGGTCGCATACATCGCATTTCTGTATCACGGGTTCATCGAGGCTGGCCTCCCTTCCCATCAGCAGCAGTGCCGAGGTCATATCTATCATGCCCCGCGTGGCGCGCCCTATTCTTGCGACCCGTTCCTTTTGCTTGTCAAGCAGATGAACATCTTCTTCCATCAGCTCAACTACGCCCAGCACGATAGCCAGCGGTGTTCTGAGTTCATGGCTTACATCAGCGGTAAAGGCTCGTTCTCTGTCGATGAAGGCGCGCATGCGTTTCAGATATCCGCCAAACACAATCGCCAGCTTGCCGATTTCATCGGGTTCAAATCCTCTGGCGATATCAAGTGTATCGTCTTCCGCGCTGGCATTGCTGACACGCTGGCCCAGCTCTGCTATGGGTGCGACCACTCTCCCTGCCAGCCACCAGCCTATCCAGGCAGATACCAGGGTCATGATGAGCGCACCGGCTACCAGGTAAATCAGGAACGACGTCTCCCGGTGACGCTGTCGCATCTCGTTGAATATCATCACAAAGCGTATATTTTCTTTATCGACTACCGCAACACGGTAGGGGATGCTGTTAAGCGACAGCTGATACTTGCCTGGAGTGAGATCGTGAAGTTCGGGCGGAATATCTGCGTTGCTTTGTCCGGGGAAAAAAACGTAGCCGCGAATACTGATTGTCGCCGGTGGCAGGGAGTTCGGATTGCGCGAACGCCGTGAAATATAGTCTTCAATCTCCGCACGCAGGGTCTCATCTATCAGGTGCTCGCCCAGGTTATGCGCAGTAAAGGAAAGGCCTGTCGACAGCAGCAAACTGACCATTGCACCAAACAGGGCGAAGGTAAGCGCAAGACGGAACCTGAAGCTGTGATGGACATCAATCATCGCTGATTTGATAACCAATTCCGCGCAAGGTCTTGAGTAACGGCTTTTCAGTCTGTTTATCGATGGCGCTGCGCAAAATATAGAGGTGAGCACGCAGAGCATCGCTGTCGGGAGGAGATTCTCCCCAGATGGCAGTTTCAATCTCTTCGCGCGGCAAAACACGGGGAGATTGTCGCATTAGAATCTCAAGAAGTTTTAGCGGCACCGGAGGCAACGTTACGGCGCGCCCTCCGCGCATCACTTTAAAGGTGCCAGTATCGAATGACAAGTCTCCTACTCGCAGTGTTGAGCCTGTTTCCCGTATCTGTGCACGTCTGAGCAGCGCGTGCAGTCGTGCATCCACCTCACGCAACGAAAACGGCTTGACTACATAATCGTCCGCTCCAGCCTCTAATCCGGCAATCTTGTCGTCCAGCGAATCGCGCGCAGTGAGCATTAAGATCGGAGTTTTCTTGCCTGCCTCGCGCAAGCGGCGACATAGCGTCAGGCCGTCCATGCCGGGTAGCATCAAGTCAAGGACAAGCACATCATACTGGTTGGTTGCCGCGAAATGAAGTCCGGAAATGCCATCTTCGGCCAGATCCATAGTGTGTCCTTTTGCTTCGAAATAATCGAACATATTCGTTGCAAGATCGCGGTTATCTTCTATTAGAAGAATATTCATTGTATTGTCCAGATAGTTTGCAGGGGGAGCGTCCAGTCCATTGGGCAGTATTTTACCACCTTGTATTAAGTACTCCTCAACTTTAGACACTCAGCCGTCATCCTTGCGCCACTAAACCAGTGGCACAATTGAAGCTGAAACGACAAAAATTCCTCCTGCTTACTACTGACAGCTGCGCTACAGTAGAAATCTTGGGTCTC
>Ga0315268_10002949_pt1 | contig 18920 bp, 19 predicted proteins | sample C1_top_MG_FD_204535 | JGI IMG/M metagenome (GOLD analysis project Ga0315268, IMG submission 204535) | Sediment microbial communities from Yellowstone Lake, YNP, Wyoming, USA - C1_top | ecosystem: Environmental > Aquatic > Freshwater > Lake > Sediment | place: USA: Wyoming | collected 2017-08-01
GTTGCCGCACAGTTGCTTGATCCTTTGTGAGGCCCGGCTGCGCTCCCAAAGCCCGATCAACCACAAGCCGGTAAACCCTCGGCGGGCGAGCGTATCCAATTCTTCGTCTGGAATCTGATCGAGATGTGCGATAGGCTGCTGATGCCTTTTGGAAAGCTGGTCCAGCCACACATAAGCATTCTTGGCGATCAGCACCAGCCGGGGCATCCAATCGCGGTCGGGGCTAAAGCGTTCTGGCTCCAAGCCCAGCCCGGCAAAGTCGTACACGCGCGAGGGGCCTGGACCCCAAAAGTCCATCTTGGCTTCTTCTTTGAGGAGATCCAGGCTGCCCAGCAGACGATACAAGTACTTGCGCAGCAAAAAGCCCCAACGCTGCCGGATATATTCCAATTGCCCCGGCAGCGAGTACGGCACGGCGATAGCCGGGCTGCGCAGCATGTCTATCAGGTTTTGGCCGTCGGGGCCGAACGTAGGTTGGGTCCCAAAGAATTCGCGCAAGCTGGAAACGATTTGCGGGTAGGCGGTTTCCTTTTCGAGCGCGGTGTCGTCAAACAACTCTACGAACGGCGAGAAAGCCGGGTTGACGTTCGCCAGCCAGAGCAGCAACATCTCTTCTAACGCAATCTGGCGATGGGGAACGCTGGCGGTTTCGCCCTCCAGGTAGGCAGCGAGCGTCACCTGACCCCGGTAAACGGCCACGGGTGGAAATTCGTCCGTGAATTTGCGCAGGGCCGAGTCCACTGCTTCTCGGCCGAGCTTTTCATACAGCCAATCCATCGCTTCCCGCATCACCTGCGGGTTTTTCTGCTCGCGGTACTGGCCGACCACGAAATGCAGGATTTCGTCAATCAGCCCCATCGCGTTGAGCTGGCCTGCCTTGACCGCTTGCTCTGGAAAGCTGAGCAGGTCTCGCTTCTGATTGATTTTCTGCGCAAACAGGCGGGCGGCGTAAAAGTTGGCCAGAATGACGTTGCCGCTCAGGGAGAAAAGAGGCGCGTCAAACTGGTACCGGTCTCGCGCGTTGCGAGAGACGTGGAATTCCATTTGTAGGTCATCCATCTGTGGAACCCGCGCTAGTCTAATCTGTGAACTCATTGGTGTTCATTCCTTGGCGTGGAATGGGCTGCCGCGCGACAATACTAACACAGCTATATTTAATAGTCAAAGCGACAAAAACGCCCTCGTTTTTGAGGGCGTTTTCTTGGGTGCAAGCTGGGGGACGAGGGTTCGAACCTCGGCGCCGTGATCCAGAGTCACGTGTCCTACCACTAGACGATCCCCCACCAATGGCGCAATGTTACCGCAGTTTTGAGTCCTCGTCAAGGCGCGCTGTGCCCGCCCCTTAAAATAGACAGCCCCACGCCAGCCTGGCGTGGGGCCGGAGCTGTGCGTTCTCCTTTTGGGGAAAACGCTACTCGGATTTCTCGGAAGCGTTGGAAGGCGCCTTATCCACCGCTTTCTTTTTGCTGTCGGTGATGTACCAGCCGCTGCCTTTGAACACGATGCCGGCAGGTTGGATGAGCCGGTGGACGTGGCCGTCACATTCCGGGCAGCGTGTCAATGGCTTGGCCGAGAAACTCTGCCTCCGGTCAAAGCGGACGCCACATTCTTCGCATTGGTAGGCATACATCGGCATAGGACATCACTCCTACCTTCCCGAAGGTATCAAGCTTTTGGGAAGGTTCGACTCTACCGCTTGACCGCTTCCACTCTAATGACCTTCGGTCGGGCCGCTTCAGCCTTTGGCAGCGTGATGGTCAGCACGCCGCTATCGAACGTGGCCTCGACTTTATCAATCTCTACCGGCACATTGATCGTCAGCACGCGGCCGAACTTGCCATAGGGCCGCTCCTGGAAGATATAGTCCACGTTCTCCAGGGGGGCTTTGACCTCGCCGGTGATAGACAGCGTGTCGTTTTCCAGTGTGATGTTGACATCTTCCGGCTTGAGGCCGGGCACGTTGGCAATGACGTCGATCTCGCTCGGCGTGGTATACACATCCAACGGCAGGCGGATCTCGCGCTCGCCGCGGGCCATGTAACCCGGCCGCATCCAACTATCTTCGAACAAGCGATCCATTGCGTCACTCAGGCGCACTAGCTCGCGCCCCGGACTCCATCTGATCACTGCTGGCATAGGTTTGCTCCTCTCTGATCTGTGCAACTCTTGCGAAGGCTCAGGCCCTTCGTTTCATTCGGGGCTAGCGCTTTGCAAAGGTGGATTGGCCTTACTTGGCTTTGACGGTAATGCTCTTGGGCTTGACGGCTTCGGCCTTGGGCAGGCGCAGCGTCAGCACGCCATGCTCGAACTCGGCCTTGGCTTTATCCGCGTTCACCTGCGTGGGCAGGCTGAACTCGCGCGAGAACTGACCAAACTGGCGTTCCTGTCGCAGATAGCCACCCTCTTCGACCTTTTCCTCTTGCTTGAACTCGCCCTTGATCGTGAGGGTATCGCCGGTCACCGAGATACCAATGTCCTCCGGCTTGACGCCTGGGATGGCGGCTTTGACGACGATGTCATCCTTGGTCTGGTACATATCCACCGCTGGGCCTTCCAAGTAGGTCGGGAAGGCCGCGCCGGGGCGGACAAAGCTCTCGGCAAACAGACGATCCATCGCCTCCCGCAGCGTTACCAAATCGCGAAATGGCTCCCATCGAACGATTCCATCAGACATTTTGCGCCTCCTCGTCGTGTTGCTGGGCGGCCTCGTGCCGCTCCTGGTTTATCATTTTCGCTCGTCAATATACCTCGGTTGTGTTAGAACAACGTAAGCAGATTGTTAGAGATTTGTTAGAGTGGGATAAAAAACCCGTTTTCTACGAGAAAACGGGTTTCTGTCCTACTGACCCAGTTCTAATTTCTGCGCCGGAATCCGCCCAACAGGAAGACGTAATACAGCAACGTAGAGAGCGCCTGGGCCGCTGCGGCCACGTAGGTCAACGCTGCCGCATCCAGTACCGAGCGGACACCGCTCATCTCCTCGGTGTAAATCAATCCAGCATCGGTGAGCATGGCTTTAGCACGGGCGCTGGCATTGAACTCGACGGGCAGCGTGGCAAAGGCAAAGACCAGTGCGCCAGCAAAAAACAAGACGCCGATCCAAGCCAGTTGGTAGCCGAAAGAAAAGCGATAGTACGCCGCCAGAAAGAACCCGATGAAGAACAGGATGGGGCCCAGCCACGAACCGACCTGCACGCCCGGCACGATAGCGGTGCGGAGCTTGAGGGGAGCGTAGGCTTCCGCATCCTGCACGGCATGGCCGATCTCGTGCGCGACCACGGCCAGCGCTGCGACCGAGTTCGAGTTTGCCACCTCTGGCGAGAGCCGCATGGTCTGTGTGCGCGGGTCGTAATGATCGGTGAGCATACCTTGCGTGCCTTCGATGCCGACGTGGCCCAGGTTGTTGGCGTTCAGCAGCATTTTGGCGGCTTGCGCGCCAGTCAGCCCGCGCGTATTGCGGACGCGCAGCCACTTGTTATAGGCGCTCTTCACGCGCCACTGGGCGTAGAACGCCAGAATCAACGCGGGCAGCGCAAAAATAAAGTACGTCGGATTCCAAAAGAACATGTTCAACACCTCCAGTCCATACTGGAAGGGTATCAGATTTGCGGCTTGTTGTCAATGCCTCCAGCGGACAGTTCCCTGACCGCCCCCTCCCTGGTCCTCCCCCCGCAACGCGGGGAGAGGAGGAGAGGGGAGGGTGGGGGTTACATCGTTTGATACTCCCCCTCGACTACGTCCTCCCCACGGGGCTCGCCGTGACCGTTGCCGTTCGGACGGCCAGAGTCGGTGGGGCCGGTGCTGCCATACATCGCCTGGCCCAATACCATCATCGCCTGCTGCAGTTCCGAGATTTGCGTGCGGATGCGGCTGGCATCGTCACCCTTCATCGTTTCCTTCAGCGTGCTGATCTGTGACTCGATCTTGCTCCGATCCGAGGCGGACACCTTGTCGCCCATTTCACGCAGTGACTTGTCGGCCTGGTAGATCATTTGGTCGGCCTCGTTGCGGGCCTGGATGGTCTCGCGGCGACGATTGTCTTGTGCCGCGTTGTGCTGTGCTTCTTGCACCATCCGCTCTACGTCGGACTTGCTCAGGTTCGTGCTGGCCGTAATCGTGATCTTTTGCTCGCGGCCCGTAGCCTTGTCCTTGGCAGTGACGTTGAGGATGCCATTGGCGTCAATGTCGAACGTCACTTCGATCTGTGGCACGCCGCGCGGCGCAGACGGGATGCCTTCCAGCCGGAACGTGCCAAGCGTCATGTTCTCGGCGGCCATTGGGCGCTCGCCTTGTAACACGTGAATGTCAACGGCAGTCTGCCCATCCGCCGCGGTGCTAAAGACTTCGCTCTTCTTGGTCGGGATGGTCGTGTTGCGTGGGATGAGCACCGTCATCACCTGGCCCAGCGTCTCGACGCCGAGCGAAAGCGGCGTTACGTCGAGCAACAGCACGTCCTTCACTTCGCCACCCAAGACGCCCGCTTGAATCGCTGCACCGACGGCCACTACCTCATCCGGATTGACAGACTTGTTCGGCTCGCGGCCACCAGTCAGTTCGCGCACGAGTTGTTGGATCATCGGCATGCGCGTCGCGCCGCCGACGAGCACCACCTCGTCCAGGTCGCGCGGCGAAAGCTTGGCGTCGCGCAGCGCATTCTCGAACGGCGCACGGCAGCGTTGAACGAGATGCTGCGTGAGTTGCTCGAACTTGCTGCGCGTGATCTTGACCTGCAAATGCTTGGGGCCAGAAGCGTCTGCTGTGATGAAGGGCAGGTTGACTTCGGTCTCCATCATCGTCGAAAGCTCGATCTTGGCTTTTTCGGCACCTTCCTTCAATCGTTGCAATGCCTGTCGGTCGTTGCGCAGGTCAATGCCCTGCTCGCGCTTGAACTCGTCGGCGATATATTCCGCCAGGACAGCATCCCAGTCGTCGCCACCCAGGTGTGTATCGCCATTAGTTGCTTTGACTTCGACAACACCCTCGCCCACTTCGAGCACCGAAACGTCAAACGTCCCGCCGCCCAAGTCGAACACCAGGATCGTCTCGTCCTTCTTCTTGTCCAGCCCATAGGCCAGCGCAGAAGCCGTCGGCTCGTTGATGATGCGCAGCACATCCAACCCCGCGATCTTGCCTGCGTCCTTGGTCGCCTGGCGCTGACTGTCGTTGAAATATGCCGGGACAGTGATGACAGCCTGCGTCACCGGCTCGCCCAGATATGCCTCGGCATCTTTCTTGAGTTTTTGCAGGATCATCGCCGAGATTTCTTGCGGCGTATAGGTCTGGCCGCTCTGGGGGATGGATACGCGCGCATCGCCCGACGGCCCTTCGAGCACCTTGTACGGCACACGCCTGCGCTCTTCGGCCACTTCGTCATAGTGTCGCCCCATGAACCGCTTGATGCTGAACACGGTATTTTCTGGATTCACCACGGCCTGGCGCTTGGCTGTTTGGCCCACCAATCGCTCGCCGGTCTTGGTGAACGCCACTACCGATGGAAGCAAGCGGCTGCCTTCCGCCGTCGTGATGACGATTGGCTCTCCGCCTTCCAACACGGCCACTACACTGTTCGTTGTTCCCAGGTCAATGCCTACAATCTTGCCCATTATCCACCTCTCTGATTCAGCCTTGCGAACGTCGAAACCCTTCACAAGGGGTTAAAACAAAACAAGCGCATTCCCATTCTGGAATACGCCTGCATTATAGGTGAATTATGTTAGATGGATATTAGAGTTGCATTGGAAAATTGTTAATGCGGCAGATGAGCTAGCCTATCCATACAATCATTTGCGCTAATTGCACCAGCACACTTTTGACACTTTCGGGTTCCACACTGACACAGCCCAGCACCGGCACGTCGGCGCCTACTCCCAGCGATCTACGTACTTCGCTGGGACGCAGAGCGCCTTTGAGGTCTTGCTTGTTCGCGGCGACGACGAATGGAACCTCGTGGTCTTCGGTAAACAGCCCGATCAGCCGCTTAGCCTGGGCAAACGACTTTTTATCTGTGCTGTCCACCAGGATGATAAACCCGTGCATTTCCTTGGACAGGATATCCCACATGAATTCAAAGCGGGCTTGCCCTGGTGTGCCGAACAGGTGCAGGATATTTCGGCCCACGGTCAGCCGGCCAAAATCCATGGCCACGGTCGTTTCGGCCTTGATCTGCTTTTCGCGCGTCGTGACCTTGCGCTCGGTCGTGACGATATCTATTTCACTGACGTTGCGAATAAACTCGGTCTTGCCCGCGCCGAACGGCCCGGTGACGACGACTTTGAGTGTGCGTTTCATCTGGCCTCCTGTTCGTGCTTCCAGTCCACAAAGCGATACCCTACGCCTCGCTCGGTCAAGATGTAGCGCGGGTGCGCCGGGTCCGGTTCGATCTTTTGGCGGAGGTATGTGACGTATAGCCGCAGGTAGTGCGACTCCTGACGGTACTCGTAGCCCCATACCTTGGAGAGCAGGTTTTCGTGTGTCATGACCCAACCGGCGTTATTGATCAGGTGATACAGGAGCCGGTACTCGGTGGGGCGCAACTTGACTTCTTTGCCACCCGCGATGACGACACGGCGGGCAAAGTCCACCTGCAGATAATCGTCAATCTTGAGGGCTGATTTCTCGACCGGGGTGGGGGTTTCTGCGCGGCGCAGTGCCGCCTTGACACGGCTGGCGAGTTCGCGGGGGCTGAACGGCTTGGTGACATAGTCATCTGCGCCCAGCTCCAGCCCTTTGACCTTGTCGTCCTCATCGGCCTTGACCGTGAGCATGATCACCGACACACTGGATATTTCGCGCAGCATTCGCAGCGTCTCAAAGCCGTCCAGTTCCGGCATCATCACGTCAAGGATCACGAGGTCCGGGAGTTCGTCGCGGACCTTGTTGAGCGCCTCCAGCCCGTTGGCTGCTTGGGTCACCCGATACCCTTCCAGTTCGAGGTTCATGCGGATGAACTGGATCATCCGGGGCTCGTCGTCCACGACGAGGATGAGTTTTTTGGGTTCTTCGGGCATGTCAGTGGTCAGCCCACAGCGGACCTTGGGCCCTGATCAGTGACCAGTGATCAGTGGTCGGTGATCGGTCAATGAGTAATTGGGTAACTGATTGACTGATCACTGGTCACCGTTGTTTTTCTCTCACAAATCCGACGATCTCGCCTTCTTCCTCGCCACCCATGATTTCGATAAAGTTGATGCGATGCCAAGGAATCATGAACGACACGGCCTGGGCATCAGCATAAGGGATGTCTTTGCCGTCTCGTCGGCGAATGTTGGTGCAAAGGACGGCCTGGTCAGTCGGGCTCGGCAGTTCTTCGACGTCAGCCAGGATGGGATCCTCGTTAGCCACATGGATTAAAACCATATAGGCCATGGTCAGTTGCTCCCGACTGGGCTAATGGAGGCCGATCTGCAAGCGGATGCGGCCGATCTGCAATTCGTCGCCGTCGTGCAGCGGGTGCGGCAGGTAGGGTGTCAGGCGCTGGCCATTTAGAAAGGTGCCGTTGGCGCTGCCCAGGTCTTCGATAAAGTACTGGGTGCGCTGCTGCTGGATGCGCGCATGGCGGCGCGATACGCCGCCTTCCAGCCCGCCGTCTGGACTGAGGTCCACGTCGGGAAAGACACCGCGCGTCGCATCCAACCGCCCGATCACACACTCTTTGGTGTTGATCAGCGGGATTTGCCGACCGTTCGCCACGACCGTGATGGTCAGAGTGGCCGGCGGCGCTTCAGCAGTTGCTGGCGCGCCAGCCGCCCACGGATCGGCGCGGCTCGCCGGCATCTCTGATTCCGGCAGCGGTTCGGTGCGCAACGGACCACCGGTCAGCAAGTACACTCCGCACTCGCTACAGAACAACGTGCCAGGCCGATGCTGGCGTCCACAGGAAGGACATTCAATCATGGCTACGCCCTTGTGTTAAAGATAGACTGCGGGTTCCGTATTTGATCGTCTTACGGCCGGCTGGAGATAGGTGCCCACTGCGTGCCAGACGGCCGGCTTCCAACAAAGCCGCACGCGCCAACTGATGCTCGCCCAGGTCAAGGAGGCGTGTGGCCATCGCCTCCAACCGGCGGGTGGCTTCGGCCACGTCGCCTTTTTCCAGTGACTTCCAGGCGTTCTCTTGCATCTGAAAGATGGTGATTTTGGCCAGCACACTGAGGATGGCCGGCGGCACTGCCGGCGGCGCGCTGGGGGTCTGGGGAGTAAAGTCCAGCGTCAGGTCCTGGCGCAGGCGCTCCCCCCTCCGTTCCAATATCGGCACATCGCCAGTGATTTCGAGCTGGGCTAGGCGATGCGTCCCAGGCGGATGTGAATGAATAATGAGTTCCAGTAACAGTGTGAGCGGGCTGTCGGTTTGCAAGGTGCCCAACGAGATCACATCTTGATCCAGTGTCAAGCGGACGAGGTAGGGAGTCAGGCGAAACACGCTCTTGAGCGTCATGCCTTCCGACCGGCGCACTGTCATTTGCAGATCTGACGCATACAGTGTGCCCAGTCCGTGCAATTGATCGCGGAACAAGCGGCTCACATCGTCGGCGTTAGTGACATAAGCCGATGTGCCTCCGCTGCGCGAGGCGATGGCGTCTAGCAGGGTGTCATTCCAATCCTCGCCTAATCCCATGCAGGTGATGCTGATGCCGCGCCTCTTGGCCTCGACGGCTTGGGCCAGACACTTGTCTTCGTCGCCGTAGGTCTGTCCATCGGTCAGCAGGATCAAGCGGTTGATGGCTTGCGTGCGACGTCGCTTTTCAAGTTCGCCCAGCCCGGCGAGCATTCCTTGCAGGATTTCCGTTCCGCCGCTAGCCTGGATGGCATTAACTTTGGCCTTGGCGCGAATCGGATCGTTGACGGCTTGGCTGGCCCACACGACCTCGGCATGGTCACTGAAAGTGACCACGCTGAAACTGTCGTCCTTGTCCAACGTGTCGATGAGCTGACAGGTAGCTGCTTTGACCTGATCCAGGCGGGGGCCCTGCATTGAAGTGCTGCGGTCCAGGACCAGGCCGAGATTCAGCGGCAACCGCTGGCGACGCTGAATGGCCTGGGCTGCCTGGATATTGGCCAGCACGTAAAGGACTTGTTCTTCCTCGATGCAGGGCAACACGTCGCGGCTATATTGCAAGCGTATCTGGAACGCACTTTCCGGCGAAAGGCCGACGTCGGCGCGAGTTCGGTCGTAAGCGGCCCGTTTGGCCGCATCGCCGATGACGTCGTAGGCGGCTTGCACTTCACGGAACAGCATGGCCGTGCCCGGCGCTTCTTGCGCATCCGGGTGGTATTGGCGCGCCAGTTGCCGGTACGCTTTTTTGATCTCTTCTGGCGTCGCATCGGGCGGGACGCCGAGCACGGTATAGTAATCGCGTGACGTTTCCATAAAACCGTCCCAGGTGACCTTATGGCTCGACCACGACCGCAGTGATATTGTCCTGGCCGCCGGCTGCATTAGCTGTTTCGATCAGTTGGTCGCACGCCTCTTGGGGTGTGGCGGCCGACCGGAGGACTTGCGCCAACTGATCTTCACTGACCATTCCCCACAGTCCATCGCAGCACAGGAGCAAACGATATCGGTCTGGCAGTGGCTCCATATAGGTGTCTACTTCCAGCGCCTCTCCCTGCCCCACGGCGCGATACAGGACATTGCGCTGGGGATGACTCTGCGCCTCGCCGGATGAGATTTGTCCCAGTTCTACCAGACGATCCACCAGCGAATGATCTTTGGTAATCTGCCGCAAGCGGTTGTCTGTCCACAAATAGGCTCGGCTGTCGCCAACGTGTGCTAGATACGCTCGCCTCCCCAAAATCAGCGCACATGTGAGCGTCGTCCCACCGCCAGGTACTTGGTCGTGAACGGCCTTGTTCGCCGCCTCTACCGCGCTGACGAGCGCTTCACTCAACGGCGGCTGTGAAGCGTCGCGCGCCTCGTTGAACAGGTAGGGCCGCAAAATGGCATTGGTCAGATGATACGCCACCACCCGCACGGCCAATGCGCTGGCAATCTCTCCCGCCTGGTGCCCGCCCATCCCATCGGCCAGCACAAACAATCCGAGCGGCTCTATTGCCTGGTCGCCCAACTGACTGGTTTCGAGCGTGAGCAGCACATCCTCGTTGTGATCACGCACGTGCCCCACATCGCTTGCACGCCCTACCTTTAGCCCGGTAGATATGGAGTGTCGCGCAGCCGGCTGGGATGGGCCTAGTTGAATGGTCGGCGCAGGATTATTTGTGGGCATCTTTTTCCTTACCAATGGCACACCCAGTCTATGCTAGTCTGTCACGCAACCAGCGCATACACACGACGATCCGTGGAACCTATGTAAATCACACCTTCCGCGATGGCCGGCGACGATGTGACCGGCCCGCCGGTGCGGACTCGCCAGCGCAACGTGCCGGTACGCGCGTCCACACTGTACACGTTGCCATCCACCGATCCAAAGTAAACGGCATCTTCAAAGACGGCCGGCGAGGAGGTGACCTGATTATCCGTGCTGAATTTCCACACCTGCCGACCGGTGCGGGCATCCAAGGCATACACGCTGTGATCTACCGAGCCGACGAACACGGTGCCCTTGGCGACGGCCGGTGACGAAATGACCGGCTTGCCAGTGCGGAGTCGCCACACCGCCCAGCCGGAACGCACGTCTAGCGCATAGATCGTGTGATCGCCCGAACCGATATAGAGGACACCCTCGTAAAGGGCCGGCGATGACGTCACGGCTCGTTTAGTGGTGAACCGCCAGCGCAGCACGCCGCGAATGTCCACAGCATAAATGGCGCCGTCTTCGCAGCCGAAATACACGGACTCGTCGCCGATGGCCGGTCGCGAGCGCACAGGCCCTTCTGTATCCGACTTCCATGCTACGCGCCCTGTCTGCACGTTCGCCGCGTACAGGTGATGATCGTCCGAGCCAAAAAAGACGTGGTTATACTCCACACGGGGCGAAGAACGCACGTACCCCTGCGTAGGACACGTCCACACGATCCGCCCGGTCTGTGCGTTGATGCAATACAGCGAGTTGTCTTCCGAGCCGATAAAGACGCGATCCTGCCAGACGCAGGGCGATGAGGCTAGCCCGCCTTCGGTGGGATACTTCCACTTGAACTGGCCCGATTGTGCATCCAGCGCATACAAGTTGTTGTCGTACGCGCCGACATACACGATTCCCTCGGACACCACCGGGTTGGAGCGCACTTCGTCTTCACACGCGAACACCCACAGGGGCTCGATCTCGCTGGAGCTCATGCGGACAGTGCCGGTTTTGGCAATGGGGCCGCCCGAGGTCCCCCGCAGCGCCTCCAGCGCGCTCTGCATCTCTACAATGGATGTCCAGCGTTTCTCCGGTTCATACTCGAGAGCCCGGTTGATGATTTCCACAAACTGGTCCGACACTGCAGGGTGAGCAGCCTTGATGGGCCGTTCGTGAAATGAGAATGGCGGTTCCACGCGAGGGTCCTGCTTTGTCAGCAGATGATGGAGTGTTGCACCCAACGCATAGATATCCCCGCGCGGATCGGCCACACCACGGTACTGCTCCGGCGGACTATAGCCTTCAGTACCGATCATGGTGCCCTTTTGCCCGGACTGGAATAACTTGGCAATGCCAAAATCCACTAGACGGATTTCGTCGTGTTTGTCCAACATGACGTTGGAGGGCTTCATGTCCCGGAAGACGATGGAAGGGTTGTGGCTGTGCAAATAGGCCAGCACCTGGCAGAGTTGAATCCCCCAGTCCAGTACCACCTCTTGCTGCAACAGCCCTTGGAAGTCGGCCAGGTAGGCTTCCAAGTCTTGGCCGTCAATGTACTCGATCACCAGATAGCTGCGGTCGCGCTCGCTGAAATAGTCATAGACTTTAGGGATCGCCGGATGAGAAAGCGTCGCCAGGATGTTGGCCTCACGCTCAAAGTTCTGCACCGCTATCGCGCGTAGTTGCGGGTCAGGTGCCAGGTTAATGATCTCTTTGACGGCGCACAGCTTGGTGACGCTGGGGAAACGCAGGTCGCGCGCCTGATACACGGCGCTCATCCCGCCCATCCCTAACACGCCCAGGATCTGATAGCGTTGTTCTAACACCTGGCCAACGGCCAGCGTGCCTTCTCCGTGCCCCCGGGTGGCCTTGGGTTCGACGGCTATCGTACGAGTATCTAATTCTGGATTCGTCGCCCTGGTTTGCACATTACACCGTCACAACTTGGGGGCACCCCCACCGTTTCCGCTTGCGGCGATTGTGGTATGCCAGATGTGACTTACGCCCACACCGTCTCTCCAGGCAAAGGCAAGCTGCAGCGCGGGAGCATTCCACGTCCGGTGCTTATTATAATGCGGTTCGGCACTCTGCGCAATTGCAACCGGAACGGAGGGGCGCACGCCTTTGTCCCAGCGTTGCCAGGCATGGTGCCGGATGTTATAATGCGCTATCTCGATTGTCAGGAGTTGTATTTTGTCCACATTGGCCGCTGGTAAAGGCGAGGAGGGATCGTCCTCTAGTGATTTTACACCTTTTCATCTACGACGCAACTTGACATTGGGGATTGCCAATGGCGCGCTATACACCGTGGCCGAGACGCTGATTGATCCGGCACTGGTGTTGACCTGGTTTCTCTCGCGTCTGTCGGCGCCGAATGTGCTGATTGGGCTGGTCGTTCCTTTGCGGGACGCCGGTTGGTTTATCCCGCAGTTGTTCGCTGCGCGTTACCAATCTCGCTTGCCGTACAAGCTGCGCATCTACTCGGTGGTGGCATTTGTGCGCGGCCTGGCTTGGATGGCAATGGCCATTGTCATGCTGACCCAGCGTGATCCTGTCGTGTTGATCGCTGGCTTTTTCATTCCCTATACCATCAACAGCCTGGCGGCGGGCCTGGCCGGATTGCCATTCATGGACATTGTGGCCAAGACGATCCCGGCCCGCCGGCTTGGGACGTATTTTGGCACGCGGATGTTTCTGGGTGGGATACTGGGTATTGCCGGCACCGTGGTCGTGCGATTGGCACTGAGCGAGCAACTGGGACAGACATTTCCTACAAACGTCGGACAGTTGACGGCCATTGCAGCCGTGTTTGCCGTTTCCGGACTGTTGGCGTTCATGTTTGTCGTCGAGCCGCCGGGCGAGGCGGAAAATGAGGTGGGTAGCCTGGCGGCACACCTGGGGCGCGCGGCCACGCTACCCCAGCGAGATCACAATTTCCGGTTTTTCCTTACGGCGCGCGCGGTGCTGATGCTGGCCCAGATGGGGACGCCGTTTTTTGCCGTATACGCCTCGCGCGAGCTGGGTGCAGGCGCTGAGATGGTCAGCGTGTACCTGGCAGCCTACACTACTGCCTTTCTGCTTTCGAATTTGGTGTGGAGCCGACTGTCATACCGGCGCGGCAATCGCCTGGTGATCCGGCTGGCGGCGAGCCTGGGCCTGGGGATGGCGCTGCTGGCCTGGCTGGCCGGGCCGCTCAACCGGGCGTTGGCTCTGGCTTCCAGTGCGCCGTGGTTGTTTGTTGCAGTGTTCGCAATGTCCGGCGCGTTCCAGTCGAGCAACAGCCTGGGCGGCATGAGTCTGCTGCTCGAGATTGCGCCGCCGCACGACCGTGCCCTGTACGTCGGCCTGACCAACACCGTGTTGGGCGTGGCCTTGCTTTCGACTTCCTTAGGGGGGCTGTTGGTAGACTGGCTGGGTTACCGTGGGTTGTTCCTGGTGACGGTAGGATGTTTTGCAGCTGGACTGTGGGCCGCGACGATGTTGCGAGAGCCTAGACGAATGGCGAGTGCCGAGTGACAATTGTCGAATGATGGAGGGAAACGTTGCGCTGGTGAAGGGCGGGGGGGACCTGGGCACGGGCGTGGTGTTGCGATTGTACCAGCGACAGTATCGCGTCGTCGTGACAGAGTTAGCGCAACCGCTCGTCGTTCGCCGCACTGTGGCAGTGGCCTCGGCAGTTTTTGAGGGGGACGTGGTGGTCGAAGGCGTCACGGCTCGTCGCGTGAACGATTTTGCCGGAATCGTGGCAGCATGGAAAGGGGGTCACGTTCCAGTGGTTGTGGACCCAGAGGTGCGCATCGCACGCGAGGTCGCGCCGCTCGTCCTGGTGGATGCCATCATGGCCAAGCGCAACATGGGCACGACCATCAAGGATGCGCCCATCGTCATCGCGTTGGGGCCGGGTTTTCATGGCAGAGTGGATTGTCATGCCGTCGTCGAAACACAGCGTGGGCCGGACCTGGGCCACGTGTATTTCGCGGGCACGACCGCTCCTGATTCCGGAGTGCCAGGCGAGATTGGCGGCGAGGCGGCCCGGCGTGTGATGCGCGCCCCGGTAGATGGGACGTTCGTCGGGCTCGTGCGCATCGGTGACCGCGTCCGGGCTGGCGATGTCGTCGCACAAGTGAACAGCCATCCTATACGGGCGCAGCTCGGTGGTGTTGTGCGCGGGTTATTGGCTGATGGGCTGGACGTTCGGCCTGGAATGAAAGTTGGCGACGTTGACCCGCGCGATGACCCGGCGTTGTGCTACCGTGTCTCGGACAAGGCATGGCAAGTGGCCGAGGGCGTGCTGCGTGCTATTGAAGCGTTGCAGGGCAATCGGTCGGGTCAGACAATGTGACATGAACGTCGGGGTGTACATTCACATTCCATTCTGCCGGTTCAAGTGCACGTACTGCGACTTTAATGCCTATGCCGGCATGCGATCGCTTTACGAGCCATACACGCGCGCCGTCGTGACAGAGATTTCCACTTTACAATCTCTACCCTCCACGCTTGCGGCAGAGACGATTTACTTGGGAGGAGGAACGCCCTCGCTCCTGCCACTGCCGATGCTGGCCCAAGTCCTGGCTGCGTGCCGTGCATCGTTCGATGTGTCGCCAGATGCCGAGACAACATTGGAGGCGAATCCCGGGACAGTGGACGCGGCGTATCTTGATGGGCTGCGTGCACTCGGCGTCAACAGGCTGAGCCTGGGGGTGCAGAGTATGCATCAGGCCGAGCTGGATTTCTTCAAGCGCGGCCATAGTTTTGCGGACGCGGTTGAAGCAGTCAAGCTTGCGCGCGCGGCGGGCTTGTACAACCTGAACATTGACCTCATCTACGGCATCCCGCGCCAGACGATGACGATGTGGCAAGAGACGGTGACCGGGGCGCTCGAGCTTGCGCCCAACCATGTTTCGATGTACTGCCTCACTATCGAGGAGCGCACGGCGCTGGCGATCTGGGTGCGGCGCGGCCAGGTGCCACTGCCCGATGATGACCTGGCTGCAGACATGGTGTTGTGGGCCGATGAGCGACTCGCCGCTGAAGGACTCGCACGCTACGAGGTTTCCAATTGGGCCAGGCAGAGCCAACCGCGCGAAGGTTCTAAACCTTCGCAGGGGTACCGTTGCCGCCACAACCTTGTCTATTGGCACAATGCTCCCTATCTCGGCTTTGGCGCGGGGGCGCATTCCAGCTTTGAGAGGCGGCGATTTTGGAACGCCGCGCATCCGCGTGAGTATGTGCGGCAGATCGAAGCGGGACAGAGCGCGATAGCCGGGTCGGAAGACATTGGGCGTGAGCTGGAAATGGGCGAGACGATGATGTTAGGGCTGCGGCTGTCGGAGGGTGTCAGTTTTGCGCACTTTGAGGAACGGTTCGGAGTGGCGATGACTCGGATCTATCCACGGGAATTGGCGGAGCTCCAAAACAGCGGATTAATTGAGGTGGATGAGGTCGGCGTGCGGTTGACACAGCGTGGATGGCTGTTAGGTAATCGCGTGTTCTCGGCGTTTTTGCTGATGGACTGAGGCCGGTTTTGTCGGGGAATGCGGATGGGTTGGTCAGCTTTGCGTCTTGTTTTTGAGCTTTGATTCAAGTATAATGTTGCTGCGTAACACAATTCCATTCTTTTGCCCGGTTTGAACCATAATCTCACCCGTGTATTCAGCACAGCCACAAAGGAGGTCTGTATGAGCGGATTGTTGGACAAGATCAGCGGGGCGCGCGGCGGGCTGGAAAAACTCATCGGTACGATCCCCGGCTACAAAGGTTACAAGGAAAAGGAGATGCGCCGCGAGGCAGACCGTCTTTTGCGCGAGACGCTCGCCCGCAAGTACGAGGAGCAGTGGTCACGCCTGACCGGCGTCCAGAAACGCTTGATGAGTGCGGGTGGCATCGAGTTCACGGACGACGTGGAAAGCGCGGCGACCAAACTGCGCGGGTTCATTGACAAGCTCAAGACGGCGGCGATGGGCTATGGCGGCATCTTTGATGCCGTGCGCGTGGACGAGGTGCAGCTCGACAAGCTGTATGCCTTTGACAACTCTTTGGCCGACGGCGTGACCCAGATTTCGGGGACGATTGATATGATTGACACGGCCATTGCGAGCAAGCAAGGCATTCCCGAGGCCATTCAGCGTTTTGATGATCAATGCCGCTACCTGGTTACGACGTTCGAGCAGCGCAAAGAGGTTTTGACGAGCTAGAACCTTGCGAAGGTTCTGAAACCTTCGCAGGGTTGACTGAGGAGGATTCTCATGGCACGAATCTTTGACGTCATCGAGTACCCGAATGAAATGCGCGACGAGCTGGTGCATCGCTTCCCCGAGCAAGGGTCAGGCGATTTCCGCATCGGCTCGGCAGTGATTGTGCGCGAAGGGCAGGCGGCAGTGTTCTTCCGCGATGGCAAGGCGCTGGATACCTTTGGCCCCGGCCGCCATCAGATCACCACAGCCAACATACCCTTGCTCATTGACGTGATCGGCAAGGTGTTCAACGACCGCACGCCGTTCACCGCCGAAGTCTATTTCGTCAGCACGCATGAATTCCCACAGCAAAAATGGGGCACGCCTAATCCGGTGCCGATCATGCATCCGGGCGTGGGGTTGGGCGCCAGCCTCTTGCGCGCGTTCGGCACGTTCGGCGTGCAGATCAGCAACCCCCAGCAATTTGTCAGCCAGTTCGTGGGCGCGCAGGGCGGGTACGAGTTTGCCGACATCCGCGACCGGTTGGTGGGTGTCATCGTCCAGGCGCTGCGCGATCTGTTGGGCGAGCTGAAAAAGTCTGCCTTTGAGGTGCAAGGTCTGACGCAAGAGATCTCGGCGGGCGTGCGCGCCAAGGCGGCTGACGACTTTAATGCGTTGGGCCTGACGCTCAAGGCCATTGTGATCCAATCTATCACGCCCTCTGAAACTACTGCCGAGGACTTGCGCAAGATGGGCCTGATTGACATGCAGACGTATGCCCAGTTGCAGGCGGCCGATGCGATGCGCGATGCGGCCAAAGCGCCCGGCGGCAACCTGGCCGGCGCGGGCGTGGGATTGGGTGCGGGCCTGGGTCTGGGCCAGATGATGACCGGAATGATGAGTGGCGTGATGCAGCCTGGCGCGCAGCAGCAACAGGCGGCTCAACAGGCTGCGCCAGCGGCTATGCCCGAAGTGATGAACCCGGCGCAGGCGGCGGCTTTCTTGCAAGTGAGCGAGGCCGACGTGATGCAAATGATCCAGTCCGGCCAGCTCAAAGCCAAGCAGATCGGCACACAGTATCGCATCAGCAAAGCGGCTCTAGAAGAGTTCTTAAAGAGCTGAGCCAGAATAAGGGGGAACCCATGTGTAGGAACTTTATCGCCACTGCTCTGGTCGTTGTGGCACTTGTGGTGCTCGTAACGCCGGCCGGGGCAATTACGTACGGCCAGCCGGATGGAAACAAGCATCCACAAGTCGGGGCGCTCGTCGGCACATTCAATGGGCAGACGTACCCATACTGCTCCGGCACGCTGATCTCGCCGAGCGTCTTTTTGACTGCCGCGCATTGCGACATCGGCACCTCGACGGTCTATGTGACTTTCGACTCCAAGTATTCAGTCAAGTCCAAGCTCTACACGGGAACGTATTACCCGAACCCGCTTTACAACCAGGCGCAGAGCGACCCGCACGATATCGCGGTCGTCGTCTTTGACAAACCGATCCTAGGTCTCACGCCGGCGCGCCTGCCGACGCTGGATCAGTATGACCGGGTGGACAAGAACCAACAGTTTACCGCCGTCGGCTATGGTGGGCAGGAACCGGTCAACCAACCTGGCGGTCCGGTCATCGGCTACCTGGACACGCGCGAATACGCGGTTTCAACCTTTAACGCGGTCGACCCCAGCTACCTGCGCCTCTCGCAGAACCCGGCAACGGGGAACGGCGGCACGTGCTACGGCGACTCGGGCGGCCCGAACTTTGTGGGTGCCGGCTCGAGCGAGACGAACGTCATCGCGGGCATAACTATCACCGGCGACACGTTGTGCAAGTCAACCAATGTGGACTACCGACTTGACACTGTGTCTGCACGGTCATTTCTGAGCCAGTTCGTCACGCTGCCGTAAGTGCGCTTGTAGCCTGGAACGCTCCGTGGGCTAAAGGCCATGCAACTTGGGAGTCACTATCGCTTCAACAAGGCGATGCCGGGCGAGTCCTTGATGAGCTGAACAAAACACGAGCACAAAGCCCTGGTCTTACCGGGGCTTTGTGCTCCTGTATTGACACGGCCAACTGTGACCCTGATCAAAGTTGCTGCATGGGAGCAACTTGAACCATGCCGACCATCGAACTGATCTACTGCCACGTCTAGGTCTGCCAATACGAGCCTGATCCTGTTCCGCGCGAGTTGGTCGAGACCATCGTCGCCGTGACGGGCTCCATATCCAGAACCTGTATCTGGTTTACAGAGATTCATTCATGAGTTGCGATCCCATAGTGTCTTTGCTCGCTTCGGCTTGCGCCGCGCGGGCTGACCTGTTCGACGCCCGGCATGAAACAGCGCTGCGCCTCTTCAATGGCTTTCTGGAGAGCTGCCCCGACCTCGTAGTTGACCTCTACGCGCGCACCCTCATCACATACGACTACGCCGACCCGCCGCAGCGCGCACAAACTGTGCTCCCGGCGGCCGAGTTCCTGCGAACCGAGTTGCCCTGGATCCGCGCCGTCGTTC
>Ga0315268_10002950_pt1 | contig 18919 bp, 16 predicted proteins | sample C1_top_MG_FD_204535 | JGI IMG/M metagenome (GOLD analysis project Ga0315268, IMG submission 204535) | Sediment microbial communities from Yellowstone Lake, YNP, Wyoming, USA - C1_top | ecosystem: Environmental > Aquatic > Freshwater > Lake > Sediment | place: USA: Wyoming | collected 2017-08-01
AACAGAACGTCATTTCCAGTTGCAAAAGCAACCTATGTTGAAGGTGCAATAACTCAGAACACCGCTTGGACGCTTGTAGACAGCCCATTCGTGTTGTCCGGAGATCTCGCGGTCTACCCGAACGCAACATTGGCCATAGAGCCCGGCGTGGAAGTAAGGTTCGGCGGAGAATTTTCCCTATTCATTAACGGAACACTCCTAGCAGACGGCACTAACGACAAAATCATAAGATTCACGTCAAACAAGCAGGATCCGAGGGCAGGAGACTGGGAAGGTATAGTTTTTGCTAGCACGCAGATGTCGTCGTTGACGCACTGCATCATAGAATATGGAGTGAACGGAACCATGGTGGCAAGCGGTTCCCTGAACGTCCAATACAGCAAGGTGAACTGGAACTCTCAGAATGGAATCGTCATAATGAATGGGAGTGTTGTTATTGAAAACAGCGAAATCGCAAACAACTCCATGAGCGGCATTCTTGTTTCGGGCACCAATCAGGTCACTGTGCGCAAGAATAACATAATGTCAAATCATGACGGAATAACCCTTCTCGGAGATTCCATATTGAACCTAAGCATAGACCAGAACAACATATCATCTGGCAGCCAAAGTGGGATATTACTTGGAGCAGATTATTATGGCAGCACAGCCATCATTGACAACACTCTCTCAGCGAATCGATATGGCTTCTACGCGTCAACTAACACGTCTACAAGTATCAGCCGGAATTATGTCCGAAACAACGATGTCGGATTCTACTATGAAAAAGGAGGGTCCCATACAGCCAACTTCAACGATATATGCGGCAATACTTTGGCTATGGATGCTTCGCTCGATGCCACGGTAGACGCGACGCACAATTATTGGGGAGAAAAAAGTGGGCCGTACCATGAGTCATTGAACCCACAGGGAAAAGGCAGCCCAGTGGGCGGCAACGGCGTGAACATCGATTTCATTTTCTTCCTGTCAGCTCCAATTGACTACAGCAACAGCCCACCTACAGCAGTTCTCTGGGCCGACAAAGCTTTGGTTGCGCGAGGCCAAAACGCAACGTTGGTAGGCGCTGACTCATATGATGATGGTCGAGTCGATCAGTGCTTCTACGATTTCGGAGACGGAACAACAAGCGGGTGGACAACGCTGTCAATCTTTTTCCACAACTACTCTGCAATAGGAACATACAACGCAAAGCTGAAAGTAATGGATGATTTCGGCGTGGAAAGCTCCTACGCTAACATTACTGTAGGCGTTCAGAACCTCTCCTCTCTGATAGCATCCGTCGCTCTAGACAGTTACTCTGTGGACAGCAATAAGGACGTTTCAGTATCCGTTTACGTGTCAGACGGTGTAAACCCGGTGGAAAATGCAAATGTCACACTTTTCTCAGTAAAAGGAGGAAGTTTCACGCCACAGTCAGGCCTCACTAATGCAGAAGGGTACTTCACAGCGAACTTCACTGCTCCAAACACGACTAGGCTGATGGATGTCAGAATCATTGCAAGAGCCTCAGGAGCAGGATTTGCAGACGGCTCTAACTACCAGTATCTGAAGGTCTTTCCGCCCCTAGCGGTCCAAGTAAGCGCCCAATCGTCAACAATCATCGCTGAAAAATCGACAATCGTGACTGTCCTAGTGACAAACGGTTTTAATGAGCCAGTTGCAAACGCGACACTAACGTTGTCTGTAGACAACGGTAACCTTTCAGCTTTCAGTGGCGTCACAGATCAGAACGGTAACTTCTCATCGATGTTCACCGCACCCCTAACAACGGTCACGCTCAACGCCACAGTCAGTGTTAACGCAACAAAAAGCGGATTTGCTGATGGGCAAGGACAGACCATAATCAACGTGCTGCCAAAGGTGCTCGACGTCCGAATCATAGCTGAAAGAACCATGATCAGTTCCGAATCCAAAGTGAACATGACCGTTCACGTGGCATACGACGCAATGCCGGTCCAGCAGGCAAACGTCAGCATTTCGCCGGCGAATGGAGGAAACTTCTCAGATGCGACAGGACTGACTGACGCCTTCGGAGATGTAATCTTCACCTTCACGGCGCCACAAGCTAACGCGCCTCTCGACATAATCATTACAGCGTACGCTTCAAAAGCGATGTATGCAGATGGAGACGGGGTACTGAACATAACGGTCACTCCTGGGGTGCTCAGCGTCGAAGTCAGTTCTGCTTCATCATCCGTCAGGTCAAGAGAATCAGTCGTAGTAACAGTTCTTGCTACCTGCAACTCGACCCGTGTTGCCGATGCCCAAGTCACGGTGTCAGTTGATAATGGCAACTTTTCCGGCACGACTGCAATTACAGATGTAAACGGCTCATGTACGTTTATCTTCAACGCTCCCATAACAACAGCGCAACTATCTGCAGTCATAACAGCAAACGCCACAAAGAACGGGTTCATAAGCGCAGGAAACCAAACAACCATAGCCATCGTGCCTCAAGTGCCTCCTCAGGCTGAGGGCGGGTGGCCTTGGTGGATCATACTCTTAATCGTTATCCCGATTGTGATTGTGGTGATAGTTCTTGTTCTGATGAAGTTAAAGATTATCACGGTTTCGACTGAGGAGGAAGGGTAGCCAACCATAAGATGTCGTGAGACGTAATATTTAATAGAATGGACACGTCAATATTAACAGCACAGGAGAAGTACAATGATACAGTTGCGCCTGAAAGGAACCCTAGCCAAGCTCAAGAAGGTCAGGGTAAAAATCAGCTTGGGAAAGCGTCAGCAAGTAGCCATCCCGCCGCCACTGCCAAAACCTGTGCCCAGAGGATTCAAGATTATTGAGAAATATCCGCTGTATGAGCCTTTTGCACATGTTGCGATAGCGCAAAGCCCGAAGACGGGCGAATACAAGTACGTTCTGGATGAGCTACAGCTTGACCCGCTTGAGAGAAGCGTTTACCGCAGAATTTTGGACATATTGCTCGCTGAAATAGAGTCGCCGAAAGAGGAGATTGTTGACCCGAGGAAGTTTTTCGCGGAAGAAGCCAAGAAGATTGTTGATAAATACCGCATCAGCTTAGGTTGGCTACCTGATGTTTCATGGTACAAGATACTTTACCACGCTGAAAGAGACCTTGTAGGTTTCGGACAGATCGACCCATTAATGCGGGACCCGAATATCGAAGACATTTCCTGCGACGGAGTCCAGAGACCGGTCTATATTTGGCACAGAGCCTACGAAAGCATTGAAACTAACATCGAGTTCGGAAATGACGAAGAACTTGACAACATAGTAGTTAAGCTGGTGCACATGGCTGGAAAACACGTGAGCTCAGCGTTTCCGATCGTGGATGCTTCATTGCCAGGCAAACATAGACTTTCAGTCTGTTACAGGCGCGAGATCACGCCCTTCGGAACTGCTTTCACCATCAGGAAATTCAGAGAAGACCCTTACTCGATAATAGACTTGATAAACATAGGCACGTTTTCGGAGGAAATGGCAGCCTATTTCTGGATGTGTCTTGAAAACAGATCGTCAATAATGGTTCTGGGTGGAACGGCTGCTGGAAAAACCACCGCCTTAAATGCGTTAGCCTGCTTGATCAAGCCTGGAAGCAAGATCATCACCATCGAAGAGACGGCTGAGCTTAACCTGCCTCATGAAAACTGGGTTTCACTCATCGCCAGACAGAGCTACGGCTTAGGCGGAAGCAACGTCGGCGAAGTGGCACTGTTCGACCTTGTTAAGACGTCCATGAGGCATCGTCCCGACGTATTGATCGTGGGAGAGGTAAGAGGTCAAGAAGCCTACGTGCTTTTCCAAGCGCTGGCCACAGGCCACGGTGGCATGTGCACCATGCACGCCGAGAACCTAGACTCTGCGATCAAGCGTCTGACATCGAAACCAATGGAGATCGCGCCTGCTTATGTTCCGTTGATGAACATCATATTGTCAATTCAAAGGGTCCACCTCACAAAAGACAACGAGAAGAAGGCCTACAGGCGAGTCATGGACGTGAATGAAATCGCTGACTATGAAGACTACAGGAACACGTTCAAGTGGCATCCCACCAAGGACGAGCATTTGCCAGCGTTCGACAAGAGCGTGATGCTGTCTTCAATTTCTGAAAGGATAGGCCAGAGCAAGAAGGAATTGATAGAAGAGATAGGTAGACGCAAGGACGTGTTGCACTGGATGCGAGAACGCAACATAAGAAGCTACAAGGACGTCGCTGCGATAATCGCGGAGTACTATGCTAGACCTAAGCAGATTTATGAGAAGGTTCTCGCAGGAGAAGAGGTGGAAGCTGTTGCAGTTTCTAGAAACTCTTGAAGCGTGGTCCTTCCGCATCTTTGGAAGGGTGGCTCCTTCTTTTTTGAAACGTGTTATCGAGTTTAAGGATTATTTGGAAAGAGCGAAAATCAAGATTTATCCGGAAACATATGTTTCATTAATGTTTTTCATTGCAGCATTAACGGTTCCAGTGCCTATAATATCCTTGACCATTCTATATTTTTATGGCTTCATCCCGATAATCTTCTTGGTTCCGCTTCCAATCTATGTAATGATAGGGTTTATGTTAATACCCATATCTAGAGCCGGGGAAAGAGCAAGCAACCTTGAAAGGGAGATGCCCTTTGCGTCTGCCTACATCAGCGTCATGGCTTCAGGCGGCATTGCACCCTACACGAGTTTCAAGCGGCTTTCAGAAGTCGAGCTGATGCCGGCAATGAAAAGTGAGGCAATGGAAATCATAAAAGACGTGGAGATTTTCGGAATAGACCCTTTGACGTCCATTGAGCAAGCGGCAAAGAAAAATCCATTGGACATCTTCAAGGACCTTCTATCAGGATACGCTTCAACAGTCATCATCGGCGGAGACATCGGACACTTCCTCGAAAGAAAGGCGGAAGACATCTTCAAGACAAGAGCCATGCGCGTGAAAGCAGCAGCTGAACGACTCGGAATGTTGCTGGAAACTTTCATAATTGTCATGGTCTTGATGTCTCTTTGCTTCTACATCCTGTTCAGCGTTGATGCCATCTACAGCGTCGGTGTCTCAATGTACTCTGGCATAATCCTCTACACATACCTGTTTACGCCGATGCTTTCAATGATGTTCATTTACTTGGCGCACAGCATGCAACCGAAGACGCCGGTAGTTGACATGCGGCCATACAAGGTGTTCGGAGTCTGCAGCGCGGTAGCCATGGCGCTGTTCCTGCTGCTGACCGACTTCATGGGATACGTAAGCGTTCCATTCTTCAGTGGGTTCAGCTCATTAGTTGACTTGCCTACGGCCATTGCTGTAGCCCTCTTCGTTGCAGCTGCACCTGCTGCAGTAGTGCACTCGAAGCTCTCGAAGAAGCGAACTGGCATTGAACAGGGCGTAAACAGCTTCCTGAGAGATTTGACAGAGGTCAGGAAAACCGGCTTGTCCCCAGAAAAATGCATTGAGAGTCTCGCGCACCGCGACTATGGCGATTTCAGTAAGGAACTTCGCAAGATAAGCTCTGAGATTTCATGGGGCGTCCCGGTGAAGAAGGTGATAATGGACTTCGTCAAGAGGACGAAAAGCTGGATGACCCAGATCATCATGTTCCTGCTTGTTGAGACAATAGATGTTGGCGGTGGCACAATCGCGATGATTGAGTCTTTGGCCAGGTTTAACAACCTGACTCAGGAGGTTGAGAAGGAAAAGAAGATGGCGGTTCGGCCGTACGTAATGATGCCGTATTTCGCAGCAATCCTGCTGGTGGCAACAACAACAATGATGATAGGGTTTACCGCGGGCACTCTTGGCGCTTCCACAGCCGCCGGCGCAGAAGGAACAACCAAAGATTTAAGCCCGATGATATCAATCTTTACAACTTCATGTATTTTCCATAGCTTTCTGATAGGCTTAGTTGGGGGTAAGATCAGCGAGGAATCCATAGCAGCAGGCTTCAAGCACGCTGCAATCCTAGTGATAGTCGCGGTTTTGGCAGCGAAACTTGTGCCCATGTTCATAAAGTTTTAAAAATAGATGAGCTTTTTCTGCATGTTATACCTTTGGTATCTGATGTTCGAGGCTTTCTAGCGATTGGTTTATAGCTTTTCAATTGTTTTTAGGGTGTCGCGATAGATTTTGGCGCTTATGTAGAAGTTTACTTCGATTAGCGTTGCTAGCATTTGTTTGGCGTCTTCTTTTGTTATTAACTTTCTTTTGATTGATGTTAAGATTATGTAGATTGTTCCTCTCGGGGTAAGCCCGAGGTGTCGTGCCACCTCTCGGGCGTTTGATTGGTCGATGAGAACCAAATTTTCATTTTTCTGTTTGGTGAGGATTACGGCTTGGGCCTCGCCGATGTCTATTCCTGTCATCTGTGCGAGCGCTTCAGATTTTTTGTGTTTTCTGCTGTTAAGGGGTTTGAGATGAGCCATCCATCATTTAATGCTTGCTCTATTACGTATGCGTCGGAGTATGCCTTTGTTTTTCCGCGCGCATTAGCTTTATATAGTACTTTTTCGGTGTTATCATTTTGGTGATACTGAATGCGTAAGCAGGCTACGGTTACTGCAAAGATTCCTGCAGAGCTTAAGGAGAGACTGGCTAGGTTAGGGGTAAACGTGAGTGGGATGATACGTGAAGCTTTGGAGCGGGAGGTTAAACGTGTGGAAAAGGAGAGGCTTAGGGAACTCGCCGAGGAGGCAGGGGAAATTCTCCAGAAGATTCCAGCTGAAGAGTTTGTTCAGGTTGTCCGTGAAGGTAGGGAGGAACGCTGACCAGCCCTTACCTACTCTTCGACGCTAGTAGCATTTTCACACTTGTTAGAGAGCTTCGGGGGAAGGCTCTGGACGTGCTTTGGGAAAGCTCCACAGTATCTCTCGCCTACTATGAGGTTGGAAACGTCGTGTGGATGGAGTGCTTCCTGCTTAAAAGAATCATTCCAGAAGAAGCTACAAAACTCCTAAAATCTATCTTCGCGATACTCCAGGCAATAGATGTGGCCGTGCTAGAAAATGAAGAGTTAGGCACTGCCATCCTTAACATGGCAGGCAGGCTGAACATCACATACTACGACGCAGCCTATCTAATCGAAGCGCAGAGACTTAACAAAACCCTTGTGACAGACGACGAAAAACTCACTAAGGCAGCAAAGAGTGTAGGCGTGAAAACCCTAACAAGCAGAGCTCTCTGCCACTAACGCACGCGCTAGTCATGCTTCCATACTTTTATTGCCTCATAGATTCCGGCTCGGAGTTTTAGAAGAATGATCCCCTGAGAGATGCAAGCCTTCCATTTTCTGGAGTCGCATTCTCTTCTGGGAATATTACTATTTGAGAGTAACCGATTTTAAAGTTTCCTCGTTTCTAGTCTCTTGACATACGGGGAAAAATAGTTCGCTCACGTTTGGAGAAGGTTAGATGCCGTACGAGCCAGCTTTTCCGTTTCCTTTCGGATTAGCCATATTCGGAATTTGCATTAGGTCAGTGAAACTTGCGAGTGGAGTGCCGGGGTCAGAGTATTCAGTGATTGCACCAGTCTATAACAAACGCGACACGATTGAAGGCGTAGTACGGGCGATTCGGCGACAGACCCGAAAACCTGCAGAAACAATAGTAGTGGATGACGGTTCAACTGACGGTAGTTCTGAAATTTTGGAAAGATTTGCGGAAAGAAAGGAAATTAAGTACATACACTTTCTCAATAACCATGGAAAAGCCTATGCAATTAACTTTGCCTTAAGTCTTGTCAAGACATCGTATGTGATGATTGTCGACGGCGACACATATTTATCCGCAGGGTTCGCCCACAATGCAATGCGTGGTTTTTACTCAAAAGATGTTGTAGGGGTATGTGGCAGGGTTCTTCCAAGTCGCACTTTTCATTCATTACAAAAAAGCAGATTAGTAGAATATCTTTGCGGACAGAGGATGTACAAACCTCTCCAGACAAGATATAAGGGATTGTGGGTGCTTGCAGGCTGTGCCACAATATGGCGAACATGGTGGCTACTAAAAAATGGTGGAGTCCCAACTGACTCCGTTGTTGAGGACCTTGAACTCACATGGAAAGCACAGAAAGATTATCTCGTCAACTACAATCCCGACGCAATCTGCTTCACGGAGGACCCAGAAACTTTAAAATCGTATGCCAAGCAGCTCAAACGCTGGTTTAGTTGGAGACCATCGGTTCGGAAACATTTCAGAGAAGCTCGCAAAGGATTGAAATTTACTATTCTCTGGATCATCGGAGAATCTCTTGGTTTTTTGGTGTATCTAGGTATAATGATTTACTTGTTGGTGACGCTTCAGTGGCCACTAGTTTGTTTAATGTTAGGTGGTGATGCGCTAATACTATCCATAGTGACGCATCTTGAGGCGAGAAAAATCTTCATGGTAAAACAAGCAATGTCAGGGCTTGTAAGATACTTCTTTATCCGCTATGTCAATGCCTTCCTCTTTTTTAAGGCACTTGTAAAACCCAGCAAAAAGTGGTAAACACGTGTTCTTTGTTCGCGCGCTGGCTTGTCGAGACTGTGTGAAAACTAAAATTTAGTCTAAGAAATTGCGTTCTATACGTATAGAATACCTCTTAAAACTCGATGTAATATACATAAAATAAGCAATTTCCAAAACTCAAGCCGAGTTTTCACACACTCTCTGTCCCTAAAATGGTCATAAATGGTGTTTATTCCTCTTCTAGAGGTTCGGGCATGGGAAAATCCTGGTTCCTGTAGGATTTGGCGGAGCTCCCGTGATTCGCTGTCCTTCAGCACGGCAAGGATTTGCATGTCAAGCAAGCCCATGCTAGACACGAATAGGCAAAAGAAGAATAAAAAACATTTAAAACCAATTTCGGGACAGGGCAGCGCGCTTCTTCTGCCATCTGCGTAGTTCTCCTCTTGAGTCATCCAATGACTTTCATCAGCCACTTATCGGCAATCGGCTCTGTCTCCAAATTCACCTATGTTGATGTGAACGTGTTCATTTGAGCGTGTTCAACGTCAGCCTTTTGCCATAACCCTGAGTTTTAGAGACAAAAACAACAGTTTTGAGACAATTCAGAGACAAAGCTGCCAACGTTTATGAAGTTTTGAAGAAAGCTTTTCTCTGTTTTCTATCGCAAGCATTTAATGTTTTAAGCTAAAATACAACTTCAAGCTTTCATGTGCGAACTTTTCTCAGATTTGTGTGTTTATGTAACGTATATGAAAACGAATGGTATGTTTCGTCCGAAGGTAGAGGGGCCAATCGTTCCAAACAACATAAGGTTAGCTGCTACCGGACCAGTAAAACCAGAACTACTTGTTTGGGAACCTTCCTTGCCCAGATATAAGTTCTATGTAAGGTTTCAACCGTCTAACGGCAAACAGCGGAGTGATGCCCAAAATTGGCATATTTCTTGTTGTTAACTTGTCAAGATACCAAGTATATTGAGACAAACGGTATATTTTGCCCATAATCATTATTGCCTTTTCTTCCCAATAAAAGTACATTTAAAGGATAAGCAGTATTAAGATCAGGGTTTTGTGGGAGTGTACCGGCAAAATAAATTTCAATCGTATTTCCATACTTAAGGCAGTATTGTGCACCAGAACTGGGGTAAATTTTGTTGGCTGTTACATTTACAAGACCCCACGTTCCGTATTTAACCGTTGATTTTTGCGCGCAGATTATATAGATACTTGAATTTCCATTGAGGACTATATCCTTGCCAAGAGGATCTAAGTTAGTTACCACAACGTGGAAAACAGTGTAATTATTCGCGCTAATAGTATAATTGTTGGGACTTTTAGATGGTAGAGGCGTCCCGTCTGCCGGCTGGGTGCTGAATTCATAATGCCAGAACTGTTCGAAATCAAATGAGATTGAGCCTATTCCTTGAGATACCTGTGCCATTATTATGCCTTGACTTTTCGTAAGCGGCACGGTGTTACCTCTTGCTGTCACAAACCAGATGTTAAAACCGTGCAAAGGTTCGGCGTTTGGCACCGTTACTTTCATTGCATTCGCACCATTAAGGTTCAATACTTGTCCAGGATTCAAGTTCGCTGCGGTCATTGATGCGAGCGAGTTGTTGAAACCATATGTTTGCTTTGAGGTATCGAAAACCCACAAGTTTATTATTTGAGCTGCCACGGGGCCGGCGTTCGTAAGTGTGGCCACCACGGTAACGACATTTCCTGAAACAGTATAATTTCCGTTAGTGGCAACGACGTTTTCGTAACGGCGGTCAGCTTCTTCCTGATTTCTCGCTCTCACCGCTTCGTTATACATTGTGTTTTGGGAAAGTGTCCACATGAAAACGCCGGTAGATAATAACAGTACCACAAGCACCATGAACACTGAGCCAATGATAGAGGAGAAACCTTTCGGGTTATTTGCCAGTCTAGTAACCTTTTTCTTAAGCCACAAACGTGCTCTCAAAAGTTGACCCTCTTCCAGTTATGATCTTAACCGAGTAACTGTTTCCAGTTACAAGACTAACCTGGCGCAACACGAAATATCCTTCTTCACCTATATCCAAGTCATTAGTGGAAGTTCCATTCAGAAATTTCAAAGTGATGCTGGAATTGCTGGTAAACCACGTAGCATTGCTAACATAAACAGTGGTGATGTTGATGCTATTTATTGTTCCAGAATTCATTACGTAAACCGACACATTCTTTGCGTTATTGTCATAGAAAACGTACTCGAACGCCAGCCTCTCCTTGAGCCTAGCGATGTCAGCGTTCATGGCTCCGCTGTACTGTTCATTATAAGCAGAAGACCGATACTGCGTCCATGCAAGCACCACAAAACCAACTGCAATAACAGCACCAGTAAGAATCAGATTTGAAACAACCACGCTAACAGCACGCCTCCCATGAAGCAACTTCCAGACCTTTCTTAAATCCATCGCCAAACACTCGATCCTCTTCAACTTTACAGAGATATATGGAACAACGATTTATTAAATCTTACTAATCACTACATCCTATTCCACTTAAATCTTACCTGATTAGCAACCGCATCATCGCCCATAAACTTGTAAATCCCATCAGAGAAAAACATTGTGAAACAGAGATTATTATTCGAAATTAACATAGAGGAGAGCATGGGAAACCATTTTTAAATATCTAGTTAACCACAGAAAATCAAGCTGACAGCCATTAGAATACGGCAAGATAATAATTGCTTACTTTTGCATTGAACATTCTGTTGGACAAAATTTAACATTTCCGCTAAGTGAACAGAATCAAAAATTGCTTTTCTTTTAAAAATGAGGAGAGCTGAGGGTTTAGCTGATGTATGTTACCTGTCTGGTTTCTGCTTGTTCTTCAATGCCTCCCCAAGATAGTATCCAGTCGTTTGGATCGTTTGTCACGGGGTTTCTAAACATTGTGATGTGCGTGCGTCCCGCTTCTTTTGCTGTTTTATAGTTTTCCAGCAGGTTTTCTAAGAGTCTTTGGCTCCAGTTGCACACTATTGACGCTTCCTCTCCGCGTTGGTTTTTTGCTATGAGGTGGAGAAAGTAATCGCCCACTAGGATTTCTTTGACCGGGCATGACTCGTCTACTTTTTGCATGGTTTCGATTGTGTGCACTAGGAAGCGGTTTTCTCGTTCTCTTATTATCAGATGGAAGCCGTTTCCAACGAATGTGTGCATGAACTTCTCCATTAACTCAAGTTTACTCATGTTTTTCCCCTTTTCAATTTTGTTAGACGTCTGTAGAATTATAAGGTGTATTCCAGAAAGTGGCATATTACAGTGTAAATCATATGTCGTAAGACGTAATAGTTATTGCAAATCATATGTCGTAAGTCGTAATATTTATTAGTCGGTCTCTGCTTACTGCTGTATCAGAGGCGAACAAACATGCAAGTGGAACAATCAACTAATCTTCAAATAGAAACGCCAACACCAGCTTTTTTGAAGGAAGAAGAAAAGATTGAACAGTTAGCCAGACTTGCCCAACCTTCAGTAGTAGCCGTAGGTCTCGGCGGAGCCGGATGTAACGTAATGTCATGGGTCAAGGAAAGGGGCGTGTCGGGAGGTAAACTCGTTTCAGTCAACACTGACGCAAACCATTTAAGAATAAGCAAGGCTGACAGAAGAATTCTGATAGGTGAAAACCTCACCAGAGGACTAGGCTGCGGCGGTTATCCGGAAATAGGAGAGAAAGCCTTACGTGAAAATGTCGAGGATGTCATCAAGGAACTATCTGAATCGAACATAATATTCCTAGTGGCTGGACTAGGCGGAGGAACGGGAACGGGCGCTACGGCAGCTTTGGCTGAAGAACTGCGTAAAAGATTTCTAGGGTCTCCGATTCCACATTTAATCGTAGGGGTTGTTACTCTTCCCTTTGATGTTGAAACAGCTAGAATGGCTGTAGCGAAGAAGGGTTTGAACCGTCTAAAGGATGCCTGCGACACCTCTGTAGTTATAGACAATAACAGACTTGTCAAAATAGCTGGGAACCTGCCCTTTAGGGAAGCGTTAGGCGTAGCGAACACTACGATTGGAAAATTCATTAAAGGCATAACTGAAACAATTACTACTGCGAGCTTAATCAACCTGGACTACGCGGACTTGAGAGCCATTATGCAAGGAGCTGGACTTGCATCAATAGGTGTCGGAGACGGCACTGGAGAAGGCAGAGTAGAGCAAGCAGTGGAAAGGGCCTTAAACGGGCGGCTCCTCGACATAGAAGATGTGACAAAGGCGCGTGGCCTGCTAATACACATTGCTGGCGGAGAAGATCTAACCCTTTACGAAGTTAATCACGCGGCTGAAATCGTGAGGCGTTCTCTCCCTCCAAAGGCAAAGGTTATCTGGGGTGCAAGAGTGGACAAAGGGCTGCAAGGCTCTGTTTCTGTCATGGCTGTCGTAACAGGCGTAGAAAGCGCATTTCTAAGACAGCGTGAAAAGCGTTTAGGACCATTTAAACTGTGGTAAACCCATCTTCCTTTTTTTCTTTATTCTAAATGCAGATTTCGAGTTCATACAAGTTAAATAAGCAATCTGAAGATTTTACCTAAACAATGAAGGTGCAGACATGCTGACGAAAAACTTGTTAAAATCTAAAAAGGCGATAACACCCATATTGGCTACGCTGCTTTTAATCGTCATTGCAGTTGCAGCCATTGTCGTCACATACGCATGGGTAATGATGTACATGACCAGCACAACAGGCCAAGCTGGGATTCTTCTGAAGAAAGACGCTGTAAACTGGCCAAGTAACACTACCATAATAATTTACGTTAGAAACACCGGCACTGCAGACGCAACAATGGATGCTGTATACATAGGCGCATCAAGCACAGATCTCATACTACAAACCAACAATGTTTCATATAACCCACCCTCAAAAGCTGTCTCAAAGGATGGCGGTACAATAACAATAACTGCAGTATATAACTGGACTTCGCAGGCAACGTATTACTTCAGAATCGTTCCAAAAGTCGGCGAAGCACTTGTGTTCCAAGAAAAGGCACCATAGCTTATCCTCTAAATTCTTTCAATAAACTTATTTTGCTAAACGGTAAGATACCTTAACAACGTGTGCGAATATGAAAGAGATGCTTGAAGGATTACGCATTTCAGCGTGTCTTATCCTTTTCACTTATGCTGCTTGGAGCGACTATAAAACCCGAGAAGTAAGCAACACCGTTTGGATACTCTTCGCACCACTAGCTTTCGCCTTAACCTTTACACAACTTTTTCTTTACGAAGAAACTTCAACCATGCTCTCCTATGGCATATCCTTTGGCTTAACGACCGCTTTCGCTTTAATACTCTTCTATTCAGGAGGTTTTGGAGGCGCTGACGCAAAAGCCCTGATATGTCTAGCGCTTGCCTTGCCATTCTATCCACAAAATTCGTTTACGCCTTTATCAAGAGAGATTTCGCCAATTTCGCAAACTTTTTTCCCATTCACTGTCTTCAGCAACGCCGTCTTGCTAGCAGCCTTCACCGCAGTCATCATTCTTCTGTACAACATATTTTGGCGTCTAAGAACTGGGAATAGACTCTTTGAAGGAGACCACAGAAACGAGTCTCTGGGAAAGAAGATTCTAGTTTTGATAACCGGCTACAAGGTTCCGATAGACAAGCTGAAGGAAAAATGGCATGTGTATCCTCTTGAAGACATAGAAGAAAACGCTGAGAAAGGAGCCAAGAGAAAGCTTATTGTTGTGCCCCGAGACGAAGGCAGAACTGCCACAGTTGAAAGACTCGGCAAGGCCGTCAAAACTGGAACCATACAAGACAGGATTTGGGCAAGCCCAGGGCTTCCCATGCTTATTTTCATCACGGCTGGACTAATCATAGCCTTGTTGTTCGGAGACATCGTCTGGATTTGCATACGGTTCCTGCTTCGATGAGACCGAAAGGAATTGAATGAGTCTGTATGCGCCTGCTCTGGCCTGCCGAAACGGTTTATGAAAAAGAGTTATCTGAGCTAAGCAACTACTGTGCTCTAGGTGCAAACGTTGCCAGAGGATCTTCTTAACGAACTGAACAGGTTTCTGAGAAGTGAAAATGGAAAGATTAGCGTGGTAGTCATGCCTGACTTTTTTCTCGACCGAATACTATGCCTAAACTGGAACACAAAAACTCTTTCTGAAAAACTCGAAAACGTGGCTCAGAGAAAGGGCGGCAGCATTGACGGCTTGAAACAGGCCGAGCTTCGAGGCGGAAACGCCATTAACACAGCCTCTGCACTGGTTAGACTAGGCGCAAACGTCACGCCGATAGTATGCACAGACACGGTAGGACTGCAACTCATCAGACTCTACCTGAAGTCAGGCAACGTTAATCTTTCACATGTCAAAACCTTTGACAAGCCGTCGCTGACAACGGCAATGGAGTTGAAGACGGAAAAAGGGAAAGCCAACGTCATGCTTAGAGACGTTGGTTCATTGAGCAGTTTTGGACCAGAGGATCTAGACAGTAACGATTTTCAAGCAATCGAAAATGCAGACTACATGTGCGTTTTTAATTGGGCTGGAACCAGGCGATTTGGAACGAAATTGGCTGGGACTGTTTTTCGCCACGTAAAAATAAAGGGAAAAGGCAAAGCCTACTACGATACGGCAGACCCAACTCCTAACAAGGAAAAGATTCCTGAATTGGTGAAGAATGTTTTGCAAAGCAGATACGTGGATATATTAAGTGTAAATGAAAACGAAGCGATTTGCTATGCATCACGGCTAGACAACAGAGTGAAGAAACTTGAAAGGAGCTTGTCGCTCGAAGAGCTCGCAAAAGAGTCTGCGAAGATTCTGGCATCACATTTGCCTGGTAGGGTTGACTTGCATACTACAACCTTCTCCGCGACTTTCAGCAAGAAAAATGAAACAGTTGTTCCCGCCTTCAACATTCCAGTCTTGAGAGCAACAGGAGCGGGAGACGCTTGGAATGCAGGAAACATTTTAGGAGACGCCTACGGACTTTCAGATGGTGGTAGGTTAACACTAGCCAACGCGGTTGCAGCCTATTACATCTCTAATCCAAATGGAGTTCATCCTACACGAAAACAGCTAATGAAATTCTGCAGGAAGTTGAAGCGAAAAACTGCTCTATAGAATTATTTTAGCTACATTTCTGAACTTAATAGCTCCTCAAGTATAGAGATTGTTTTCTCCTCTTTGGCTTTCTTCTTAAGTGCCTTAAGGTTAACTTTAATGTGCCTCAAAATTGCCTTTACATCATCCTTATCTTTCAAAGCCCTTTCTCTCTGAATAGTGGCCTTTATCATCCGTAACTTTGCAAGAATTAATGCCTCAGGAGTTTGGTAGTAAGTGGGCATCCCCAGAATTTCGCCTTTACTTTTCTCAAGCTTTTTGTCTGATAATATAATGTCTACTGTAAAAGGCGATTTTTCATCTTCCAGCGTAATTATTCTAAAACCCGATTTGAACGCAGACTCTATCTTTCTTTTGTTAATACTTAACCGAGCCTTCTTCAATTGCGTAACTAAAGACTTTGTGTCTTCTGGAGTAAATTTGACCAGTATATCTACGTCTACTGTGGTTCTAGGAACGCCATAATAACTTGCTGCCAAAGCTCCAGTAAACATATAGTCTATTTTGGCATCATTCAAAACCGTGACAATCCGTCTAATCAAGTCCTCAAAACTGTTCAGTTTTAAACCCTCTTAAGATGCTTGCTGTAGCGCATTCTTTCCCCGAGTTTTTCCAGAAGCTCTCTCTCGCTAATGTTTTTGTTTTGCGCTTTAATTCCTTCCGCACAAATGTGAGTAACCACATCTACCATATTTATTGATAAATTAACTTTTTCTTCTGGCCTTAGTTTTTCGAGTTTCAAGGACAACACCAAATCCTACAAGTTATCTCTACATAATTATTTAAATACATTCTCCACTTTAACCATGGAGACGGGTGTTTGGTGAGAAGAGATTGAGGTCAAAACTCTTTGGCAGTTCTGGCGTGCGCGGCTTAGTTAATGTTGATTTGACGCCGATTTTGGCTGCTAAAATAGGTTTGGCCGTTGTAACATTTTCTAAGGCGAAAAAGGTGCTTGCGGCGCGGGATACCAGAGTTTCAGGTTTAATGCTTGAGAACGCGCTGGTTTCTGGTCTGCTGGCGGCAGGCGCGAACGTTACTTGCTCGGATGTGGTGCCGACTCCAGTTCTGGCATTTCTAACGAAGAAACTGAACGCTGACGCGGGTGTAATGATAACAGCTTCACACAACCCGCCAGAGTACAATGGAATAAAAATCTTTGACAACGATGGCTTAGCCTATGATGAGGAAAGCCAAAACAAGATTGAAAGAATCATTGACCGAGGGTCCTTCAGCTTGGCAGAATGGCGCAACATCGGTCAAGCCACATGCACGGACGAGAGTAGCCTTTACTTTGAAATGATGGCGAAGAGCGTGAAACTGGAGAAAAAATGGCACTTGGTTGTGGATCCAGGGTGCGGCGCAACATACAGTCTTGCACCTGCTGTTTTCAAGAAGTTAGGATGCAGATTATTGGCGGTGAACGCACAACCTGACGGTTTCTTCCCAGCAAGAAGCTCTGAACCGAATCCGGATTCTCTGAAACCGCTAGCGAAGATTGTCAAAAGGCTTGGCGTGGACATGGGAATAGCCTACGACGGCGACGGTGACAGAGTGGCATTCATAGATGAGAAAGGAAACTTTGCCGATTTTGACCGTTCTCTGGCAGCATATGCCGCACGTGTCGTGAAGAAGAACGGGGGTGGAACGGTGGCGACTAACGTTGAGGCATCCATGTGTGTTGAAAAGATGGTTGAGGCCCAAGGCGGGAGAGTCATCAGAACCAAGGTAGGTGACATCTACATTTCGGAAGCCGTGAAGCGGCACACGACTGTCTTCGGCGGAGAACCATGCGGCGCTTGGATACACCCCAAGTTTCACTATTGCCCCGACGGAATACTTTCATCAATATTGCTGCTGAAAGCCTTGGAAGATGAAGGTAAGAGGCTGTCAGAGTTTATCGCTGAAACGCCTCAATATGCGACGGTTAGAGAAAACATTCACTGCAGCAACGAGATCAAGCACGCGGTTGTGGAAGAAGCTGGAGAAGACTTGAAGACTGTTTTTCCTTCGTACAAGGAGTTCTCGACGGTTGACGGCGTTCGTCTGACAATCAGAAACGGGTGGATTCTGGTCAGAGCGTCGGGCACAGAACCTGTTATAAGGCTTACGGCTGAAGGTGAAACATTAAGAGCCGCAAAAAACATAGTCGGCAAGGGAGTGGCGCTGGTCAGAAAACTTGTCAAGGAGTCAAGAAAATGAAAGCTGTAGTGCTCGCGGCAGGGGAAGGAGTAAGGCTTCAGCCAATCACGCTAACCAGACCGAAGCACCTAATAAAAGTCGGCGGAAGACCAATACTTGAACATTGCCTGAACGCCTTGAAAGCTTCTGGGATAGATGAAGCGTTAGTGATCACGCATTACATGGGTAATGCGATTCGCCAGTACTTTGGCGACGGAGAAACGGTTGGAGTGAAAATTGAGTATGCAGAACAGAAAGAGGTTCTTGGAACTGGTAATGCCTTAGGCGTCGCTGAACCGTACGTGAAGGACGAGTTTCTAACAGTCTACGGCGACCTGCTGTTCACAGCGGAAGCCGTCAAAAGCGTCATCGAGACTCACAGCAAGGAAAAACCGTCCGCAACCATGGCTGTGGTTCCAGTTGAAAACCCCGAAAACTATGGCATAGTGGACATTGAAAACGAGAAGAACGTCAAGCGCATAATTGAGAAGCCAAGCCGAGAGCAGGCTCCAACAAACCTTGCCAATGCAGGCATCTATGTTTTTTCAACCGAGATTTTCGAGAAGATAAGGGCCACTTCGGCTTCGGCCAGAGGCGAGTGGGAGATCCCCGATGCACTTTTGCTTTTAATAAGCGAGAAAAAGTCTGTTTTAGCCGTCAGAATTTCAGGAGAGGAATGGATGGACATTGGAAGGCCTTGGGACCTGCTTGAGGCCAATCGCTGGGCGCTGGCAAGGATGAAACACCAGATAAGCGGATTTGTGGAAAATGGTGCTCACCTGATTGGACCTGTGACTGTTGCTGAAAGTGCGTGCATACGCTCGGGAGCGTACGTAGAAGGACCCGCATTTATAGATGAAGAATGCGACGTGGGACCGAACTGCTACATTCGCCCGGGCACAAGCCTTGGGAGGAAGGTGCGGGTAGGCAACGCGTGCGAGATAAAAAATAGTATCATAATGGATAGGACTCATGTAGGGCATTTGTCCTACGTAGGTGACAGCATACTTGGCGAGAACTGCAATCTGGGCGCTGGGACAATTACGGCTAATTATCGGCTTGATGCTGGAACCATAAAGATGATGGTTAAGGATATAGCTGTGGATAGTGGAAGAACGAAGCTGGGCGCGGTTTTGGGGGACGATGTGAAGGCAGGGATAAACGCGCTCTTCATGCCGGGAGTCAAAGTGGGAAACAACAGTTGGGTCGGCCCGGG
>Ga0315268_10002951_pt1 | contig 18919 bp, 15 predicted proteins | sample C1_top_MG_FD_204535 | JGI IMG/M metagenome (GOLD analysis project Ga0315268, IMG submission 204535) | Sediment microbial communities from Yellowstone Lake, YNP, Wyoming, USA - C1_top | ecosystem: Environmental > Aquatic > Freshwater > Lake > Sediment | place: USA: Wyoming | collected 2017-08-01
CGTGGCGGCGCGCGGGGCGCCGGCCGGCGGCGCCGTGCCCCCGCCCGCTGCCACGGCCGACGTGCCGCCGTCGCGCATGGTGCGCACCCGCACGGCGTGGCTGCTGTGGGGCGCCTTCTTCGCCGGCGCCGGCGCCGGGCTGATGGTGATCGGATCGATCGGCGAGATGGCGAAGAAGGCGCTGGGCGGCGCGGCGTTCGTGGCGGTGGCGGTGATGGCGATCGGCAACGCCGGCGGGCGCATCGCCGCCGGCGTGGTGTCGGACCGGCTCGGCCGCCCGCGGACCCTCATGCTGCTGCTGGCGACGCAGGCCGCGCTGATGTTCCTGGGCGCCTGGCTGACGGCCGGGCACGCATCGGGCGTGGTCGTGCTGCTGCTGCTGGCCGCCGCCATCGGCTTCAACTACGGCGGCAACCTGTCGCTCTTCCCCTCGTTCACCAAGGACCGCTTCGGCCTGAAGCATTTCGGCATGAACTATGGCATCATCTTCACGGCCTGGGGGGTGGGCGGCTTCGTGATGAGCCGGCTGTCGCAGACGCTCTACGCCGCGAGCCATTCCTACCGGTCGTCGTTCATCTGCGCCGGCTGCCTGCTGCTGGCGGGCTGCGCCCTGGCCGCGGGGCTGCGGGAGCGCGGGGAGCCCTGACGGATGCTGCACGCGATCGCGCCCGTTCTGCTGTGGCTCGGCCTGCTCCTGCTGCTGGGGGGGGCGGCGGCGAAGATCGTCCGCTACGCCCGCATGCCGATGCACGTCCGCTGGGAGCTGTACCCGATCCCGCACGAGGGGGCGCGGGCGGCGCACGGCGGCTCGTACCTGGAGCAGCTCGACTGGTGGACCCGCCCGCTGCCGCACGATCGCGGCGCGATGCTGCGCGCCATGGCGGGGGAGATCCTGCTGCTGCGGGGGGTGCGCGAACGCAACCCGTCGCTCTGGTTCTGGTCGCTGCCGTTCCACTTCGGCTTCTACTTCATGGCGGCCAGCTCGCTGCTGGTGGCGGCGGGGGGCGTGGCGGAGACGCTCGGCGGTTTTCGCCTCGCGCAGGTCGGCGGCTGGGGCGCGGCGCTGCACTGGACGACCCGTTTCCTCGAGTGGGAAGGGCCGCTGCTGGCGCTGATCGGAACGGTGGGGCTGCTGGCGCGGCGCCTGGGCGATCGCGCGCTGCGCAGCTACACGCCACCGGCGGCGCTGCTCAACCTGCTGTTCATGATCGGCATCCTGGGGGTCGGGCTGGCGGCGCGCCGGCACGCCGACCCCACGGCGGCGCTGCTGCGGGCGCGCGTGGGCGAAATCCTCACGCTGCGCGCCGGGGCGCCGGCGCCGGCGCTGGTCGACCTGGAGCTCTGCCTGTTCGGCCTGTTCGTCGGCTACCTCCCGTTCACATTCATGTCGCACGCCTACATGAAGTTCTTCACCTGGCACTCCGTCCGCTGGGACGACCGGCCGCGCCGCCCGGGCGAGCCGACCGATCCGCGCCTCGACGCGGCTCTGCGTCGTCCGATCGGCTGGCGGGCCCCGCACGTGGGTGGCGGCGGCGGACGCACCTGGGGTGATGTGGTGGGCGACGACGGCGCGCCCGCGCCGCGCGACAAGGGAGTCCCGTCGTGACGCGGCGCCCGATCACCCCGCGCGATCTCGGCCGGCGCCACCCCGACCTGCTCACCACGGGCGAGCTGCAGGAACGTCTGCGCCTGCCGCCGCCGTACGAGGACTTCAACGGCTCGCCGCCGTGGGCGCCGCTGTCCGACGACGCGCGGGAGCGCTTCGCGCAGGTGGACGGGGTGCTGGCGCTCGGGTTCCCGCAGCCGGCAACCCCGGCCGAGGAGGAGGCGCTGGTGGAGCGCTTCCTCACCGGCCTGCGCAGGCTCCTCTCCGCGGACGACAACTGGGCGTTCCTGCAGCCGCTGCAGCTGTCGCTCGAGCACTGCGCCCGCTGCCTCAGCTGCTCCGACGCCTGCCCCATCTTCACGGCGAGCGGCGGCGAGGAGATCTACCGGCCGAACTTCCGCGCCGAGGCGCTGCGCGCCTTCGTGGCGGCGTCGCGCCGGCGCGGCCCGGCGGTGCTGCGCCGGCTGGCCGGGCGCGACGTGCCGGTCAACTGGCGGTCGATCGGCCGGCTGGCGGAGCTGGCGTACCGCTGCACGCTCTGCCGCCGCTGCGCGCAGGCCTGTCCGATCGGGGTGGACAACGGGCTGATCACACACGAGATCCGCAAGCTGTTCAGCCAGGAGTTCGGCCTCGCGCCGGCCGAGCTGCACCGCGACGGCTCGGCGCTCCAGTTGCGGGTCGGCTCCACGACCGGCATGGGGCCGGCCGCCCTGCGCGACGCCGTGGAGTTCATCGACGACGAAATGACCGAGAAGACCGGCTGGCCGGTCGCCACGCCGATCGACCAGGCCGGCGCCGACATCCTCGTCGTGCACAACGCGGGCGAGTTCGTGGCCTGGCCGGAGAATCCGGGCGCCACGGCGGTCGTGCTCAACGCCGCGGGCGTGAGCTGGACCCTCTCGAGCGAGCTGCTCGGCTACGACGCCGTCAACTACGGCCTCTGGTACGACGACGCGCAGTTCGCGCGCGTGGCGCTGCGGCACGCGCAGGTGGCGAAGAAGCTCGGCGTGAAGAAGATCGTCATCGCGGAGTGCGGGCACGCGCACAAGGCGCTCACCGTGGTGGCCGACCGCATCTTCGGCGTCGAATACGACGTGCCGCGCGAGAGCATCCTGACGCTCCTGGCCGACCTCGTCTGCGACAGCGGGCGGCTGAAGCTCGACCCGGCGCGCAACGACTTCCCGGTCACGCTGCACGACCCGTGCAACATCGTGCGCCTGATGGGCATCGTCGAGCCGCAGCGGCGGGTCGTGCGGGCGGTCTGCCCCGACTTCCGCGAGATGGCGCCGCACGGCGTGGACAACTACTGCTGCGGCGGCGGCAGCGGCTTCGCCATCATGTCGCCGCACAACTTTGCCGACTGGCGCCTGAGCGTGGCGGGCCGGATGAAGCTGAAGCAGGTGCTGGAAGCGTTCGCCGACCGTCCCGACCCGGCGGTGCGCAAGTACCTGTGCGCCCCCTGCTCGAACTGCAAGGGGCAGTTGCGCGACCTGCTCGCCTTCTACCACGCCACCGAGCGGTCGGGCATCCACTACGGCGGGCTGGTGGAGCTGGTGGCGAACGCCCTGGCCGACCTGCCGCGCCCGTTCCTGGAGTGGAACGCCGCGTTCTGACCCTCCCCGGGCCGTCCCGCGCCGGACCGGCCTGCCGCCATTGACGCCGCGCCGCGGCGGACCTAGACTCAGGGCGAGGATCGGTCCGCCGCGAGCAGCAGGCGGACGGGGGGCGGGGGCTTCCGGATTTCCCGTAATTGCCGCGAGCCGTGAGGGCGCCCGCCCGGCGCGCGGTCGGCATTTCTCCGCGGTGGCTTCGATGCCCGCCATGGATCGCAGAGTCGTCGGCCTGGCCGTCGTGTCGGGCGCCCTCTTCTGGGTGGCTGACGCCGCGCTGGAGGCTTTCGTCCTCCGGCAGCACTCCTTCCTCGGCGGCCTGCTGCTCGACGTGCGCCCCCACGATCTCTACGTGCGGGCGGCCGCCTTCCTTTGCATACTCGGCTTCGGCTTCGCCCTCGCCTGGGTGTCGGCCCGCCATCAACGAGCCGATTCGGCGCGGCGCGAGAGCGAGCGCACGCTGGTCACCCTGCTGAGCAACCTCCCCGGCATGGCCTACCGCTGCCGCAACGACCGCGACTGGACGATGGAGTTCGTGAGCGACGGCTGCACCGAACTGACCGGGCACGCCCCGGCCGACCTGCTCGGCAACGCGCGGGTCGCCTACAACGACCTCATCCACCCCGACGACCGCGAACAGGTCTGGCGGGGCGTGCAGGCCGGCGTCGAGGCGGGGCAGCCGTTCGAGCTGACCTACCGCCTGGTCCGCGCGGGCGGCGAGGAGCGTCACGTCTGGGAGCGGGGGCGCGGCGTGCATGCGCCCGACGGCGCGCTGATCGCGCTCGAGGGCTTCGTTGCCGACGTGACCAAGCAGCGGCGCGCGGAGCAGTCGCTGCGCGGCTACGCCCAGCGACTGAAGGTCCTGCGCGACATCGACACCGGCATCCTCGCCGCCCGCTCGCCGGCGGCGATCGCGCAGGCCGCCGTCGAGCGCATGGCGTTGCTCGCGCCGTGCCAGCGGGCCAGCGTGACGCTTTACGACCTCACGGCCCGCGATGCCGTGCTGCTCGCCGCCTGGCAGGACGGGCGCACCGAGATCAGCCCGAACTTCCGCTTCCGGCTGTCCGACATGCGCAGCGACCTCGACCACCTGCGGACCGGCCGGGTGACGGAGTTCCCCGATCTCGGCGCCATGGCCGATCCCGGTCCGGTGATGGGACGCCTGCGCGAGGAGGGGATGCGCTCGGTCGTCATCGTGCCGCTCGTGGCGCGGGGCGAGCTGCTGGGCGCCCTCAACCTGGCCGCGCGCGCGCCGCGGGCATTCGACGCGGAGGCGATCGCCGTGGCGCGCGAGGTCGCCTCGCCGCTCGCGCTGGCGATCCACCACTCCCGCCTGCACGACCAGGTCGTGCGCGAGGCGAAGGAGATGGAGCGCCGCGCCGTCGAGCGCACGGCCGATCTGCAGGCGTTCACCTACTCCGTCTCCCACGACCTGCGCGGGCCGCTGCGCGCCATCGACGGTTTCGCCACCGCGCTCGACGAGGAGTGCGGCGACCGCCTGGGCCAGGACGGCCAGCGCCTGCTGGAGATCGTGCGTGGCAACGCCCGCGCGCTGCGCCAGCTGCTCGACGACCTGCTCGCCTTCTACCGGCTTGGCCACGAGGTGATGGCGCCGGCTGAACTGGACCTCGCCGCGCTCGCGCGGGAGGAGTTCGCCCGGGTGCTGCGCCACGAGCCGAACCGCCGCACGCGCCTGGAGGTGGCCGAACTGCCGCGCGTGCACGGCGATGCCGCGATGGTGCGCCTGGCGCTGGCGAACCTGCTGGCCAACGCGCTCAAATTCACCCGCCCCAGAGACGAGGCGGTGATCGAGGTCCTGGCGGCGTCCGATCCGGCCGGCGGACCGCCCGCCTACGGCGTGCGGGACAACGGCGTCGGCTTCGCTCCCGCCGAGGCGGGCCGGCTGTTCGGTGTCTTCCAGCGCCTGCACCCGCACGACGAGTTCGAAGGCACCGGAGTCGGGCTGGCCATCGTACGCCGTGTCGCCGAGCGGCACGGCGGCCGCGCCTGGGCCGAAGGGGCGCCCGACCGCGGCGCCACCTTCTGGTTCACGCTGTGCTCTGGACAGGCGGCGCCGCGGCCGCCGGACGGCGTGGTCTGACCGCCGGGCGCGGCCGGCCCCGGCGTTTGCGCGTGGGGCGGCTCCCGGGCGCGGTCAGTCGTCGCTCAGCAGACGATAGCCGACGCCCGGTTCCGTCAGCAGGTAACGCGGTCGCGCCGGCTCCGGCTCGAGCTTGCGGCGCAGGTTGCTCACGTTGACGCGCAGCAGATGCGCCTGCCCGGCAAAGGCTTCCCCCCACACCTGCTTCAGCGCCTGGCGGTGGGTCACCACCCGGCCCGCGTGCATCACGAGAAAGCGCAGCAGTTCGTACTCCGTGGGGGTGAGCAGAACCTCCCGCCCCTCCACGGATACATGCCGGCGCGCGAGGTCCACCTCGAGCCGGCCGGCGCGGAAAAGCGGCGACGGCGCCTCCTGCAGCACGCGCCGCAGCGCCGCGCGCATGCGCGCCAGCAGTTCGCTCATCCCGAACGGCTTGGTGACGAAGTCGTCGGCTCCGGCGTCGAGCGCCGCCACCTTGTCCGCCTCGCGGTCGCGCACCGACAGGACGATGATCGGGAACGTGGCCCACTCGCGCAGGCGGCGGATCACCTCCACCCCGTCCAGGTCGGGCAGGCCCAGATCGACGAGCGCCAGGTCGGGCCGCAGGTTGGCCGCCGCGGCGATGCCGGAGAGGCCGTCGGGCGCCTCGTGCACGTCGTAGTCGTGCACCGCCAGCGCGCTCTGCAGGAGCCGCCGGATCGGCCGTTCGTCATCGATGACCAGCACGCGCAGCCGGCTCATGATTCCGCTTCCACGGCCGGCGGCGCGACCGCCGGCAGCTTGAGCACGATGCGGGCTCCCCCGTGCGCCCCGCCCTCGGCCCGCACGGTTCCCCCGTGAGCTTCCACGATGCCGCGGCAGATGGCCAGCCCCAGCCCGGCGCCGCCGCCGCGGTCGCCCCGCTCCACGCGATAGAATTTCTCGAACACCTGCTCCCGGTCGCCGGCCGGAATGCCGGGCCCCCGATCCTCCACGGCGATCTCGACCGCGCCGTCAACCGCGCGGGCGACGATGTCGATCGGACCGTCCGGGGGCGCGTACCTGAGCGCGTTGTCCAATACGTTCACCAGCGCCTGGACTAGCAACACGAAGTCCGCCCGGACCGGCGGCAGGTCGGGCGGCGCCTGCACGTTCACGGGGCGGCTGCCGGCCCGCGGCCCGACCGCCACGAGGGCGGCTCCGATCAGGTCGTCCACGTCGTGCCAGTCGGCCTGCAACCTGAGCGCTCCCGCCTCGAGCCGCGACATGTCGAGCAGGTTGCCCACGAACCGGTTGAGCCGACCCGCCTCCTCGCGGGCGTTGGCCAGCAGCTCGCGCCGGGTGGCGTCGGGCATCGGCACCCCCTCGCCCGCCAGGCTGCTGAGCGCGCCGGTGATGGTGGCCAGCGGCGTGCGCAGGTCGTGGGAGAGCGAGTTGAGGATGGCCCGGTGGAGGCGATCGGCCTCCTCGAGCACCCGCGCCTGGTGCGCCTGGCCGGCGAAGGCCACCCGTTCGAGGGCGAGCCCGACCTGGCTGGCGAACGCCTCGAGCATGTGCCGCGTGCCGGGGTCGAGCAGGTCGGTCACCGGCTGGCTCAGGCGCACCCCGATCACCCCCACCACCGCGGAGGAGGTCTGCAGGGGGAAGTAGATCCGCTCGAGCGAACCGACCGTATCGGTGCCCCGCCCCGCCGGCAGTCCGTTCTTCACGACCCAACCGGCCACCGCCAGCTCCTCGTGGCTGAACGCCGGTGGGGGCCCGGCGCCCAGCGGCGCGAGCGTGGCGCCGCTGGCCACCAGGACCACCGCCTCCTCGCGCAGGAACCCGCCAATGTGTCGCACCGCGGCGTCGGCGATGGCGTCGGCGTTGCCGGCCACGGCCAGATCGCGGCTCAGTCCGAACAGGGTGGCGGTCTGCGCCTCCCGCTCGCGCGCCGCCTCCGTGCGATCGCGCGCCCGCGCCACGAGCGTGCTCACCACCACGCCGACCAGGAACAGCCCGAGGAACGTCAGGAGGTACTCGGTGTCCTGCACGGCTATGGACAGCCGGGGCGGCACGAAGAACAGGTCGAAGGCGAGGACGCTCAGCCCGGCCGACACGATCGCCGGACCCCGTCCCAGCCGGAGCGCCGCCAGCACCACCACGACCAGATACGGCATGACCAGGTTGGTCGGCGCGAGATGGCGGCGGACGAGTTCGCCGAACAGCGTGGCCAGGACGACGTACGCGACGCCAACCAGATAGGCCGAGACCGGTGATCGCCCCGGTCGCTCGCGCGGCGGCTCGGCCGGATGCGGCGCGCCGTCGTCGCCGACCAGCAGCAGGTCGATCGGAATGCGGGCCCGGATGAGCGCCTCCGCCGGCGCCGGTCGCCGGAACCACCCGCCACCGCCGCGGCTCGACCGCCCGACCAGGATCTTCGTGATGTTGTGGTCGCGCGCGAACCGGATCAGCGCCTCGTCCACCGACGCCCCGGCAATGGTCGACGTCCGCGCCCCGAGGCGCTCGGCCAGGGCCAGATCGCTCCAGATGCGCGCGCGGTTCTCGCGGCTGATCCGGTCGACCGCCGTCGTCTCCACGTGGATGGCGTGCCACTCTGCGCGCAGTTCGTCGGCCAGGCGGCGCGTGGCGCGGATCAGGCGCTCGCTCTGCGGACTGCCGCTGACGCAGACCAGCAGCCGCTCGCTGGCCGCCCATGGCCCCTTGATGGCGTGCGCCTGCATGAACGCCTGCATGTCGTCGTCGGCGCGCCGCGCCGCCCAGCGCGTGGCCAGTTCGCGCAGCGCCATCAGGTTGCCCGGCCGGAAGAAACGCTCGGTCGCCAGCGCGGCCTGCTCGGGCACGTAGACCTTGCCATCCCGCAGCCGGCGGCGCAGCTCGTCGGGCGGCAGGTCGATCAGCGTGATCTCGGCGGCCTCGTCGAGCACCCCGTCCGGCACCCGCTCCCGCATCTCCGCGCCGGTGATGCCGACGACCACGTCGGCCAGGCTCTCCACATGCTGGATGTTGAGCGTCGTGTAGACGTCGATGCCGGCCTGCAGCAGTTCCGCGACATCGAGGTGGCGCTTGGGGTGACGCGAGCCGGGGGCGTTCGTGTGCGCGAATTCGTCGAACAGCGCCAGGGTCGGCCGCCGCGCCAGCACCGCATCGGGATCGGCCTCGCTCAGCCGGGCGCCGCGGTACTCCAGCTCCCGCCGCGGGACGACCTCGAGCCCCTCTAGCAGGGCGTTGGTTTCGGGACGGGCGTGCGTCTCCACGTAGGCGACGACGACGTCCACGCCCTCCGCGCGCCGCGCCTGCGCCGCCTGCAGCATCGCATAGGTCTTGCCGACGCCGGCGGCATAGCCGAGGAAGATCCGCAGACGCCCGTGTCGCGCCCGCTCCTCCTCGGCGGCGACCCGCGCGAGCAGGGTATCCGGGTCGGGCCGGTCGGCGCGGCCGCCGGCGGAACCGTCGTCACTGTGCATCGGACTCTCCCTGTCGCGCCCCGGGACCGGCGGTCATGGTAGCCCCGACCGTGACCGCGCGACAAGGTCCGCCTGGGACGAAAGTGCGATTCCGCGTTACGGCGCGCCGGCCGGGCGGCCGAACCGACGGTCGAGATCCAGGTTCAGCAGCAGCACGTTCACCCGCGGCTCGCCGAGGAAGCCGAGCGTCCGTGGCTCGATCCGCGCCGCCACCAGCGCCTGCACCTCCCGCAGCGCCACGCCCCGCGCGTCCGCCACGCGCGGCGCCTGCCAGAGGGCGGCGGCGGGGCTGACGTGCGGATCGAGCCCGCTGGCCGAGGCGGCCAGCAGTTCCGCCGGGGGGGGGCCGTCCGCGCGCGGGTTCTCCGCGACCAGTCGCGCGAGCTCGCCGGCCGCGCGGTCGCGCAGCTTCGCGGAGATGGGGCCGAGGTTCGAGCCGCCGGAAGAGGCCGCGTCGTACCCGTCGGCGCCGGCCGCGGAGGGCCGACCCTGGAACCGGCCCCGGCCGGCGAACCGCTGCCCGATCAGCGCCGAACCGACCGCGCGCCCATCGACCGCGATCAGGCTCCCCGCCGCCGCGCGCGGGAACAGCAGCGAGGCCGCTCCGGTCACGAGCAACGGGTAGAGCAGACCGGTGAGCACGAGCGTCACCAGGGTCATCCGCGTGGCGATCGCCAACTGGCGGGACATGTCGCCTCCTATGCGAGCCCGACCGCGCCCAGGGCCAGGTCGATCAGCTTGATGCCCACGAACGGCGCCACCACGCCGCCCAGCCCGTAGACCAGCAGCGAGCGTCGCAGCAGCGCCGCCGCTCCGAGCGGCCGATATTGCACGCCGCGCAGGGCGAGCGGAATGAGCGCCACGATGATCAGGGCGTTGAAGATCACGGCGGACAGGATGGCGCTCTCGGGCGAGGCGAGGCGCATGATGTTGAGCGGCGCGATCTGCGGGAAGGCCAGCATGAACAGCGCCGGCAGGATGGCGAAGTACTTCGCCACGTCGTTGGCGATGGAGAAGGTGGTGAGGCAGCCGCGCGTCATCAGAAGCTGCTTCCCCACCTCCACAACCTCGAGCAGCTTCGTGGGGTTGCTGTCGAGGTCGACCATGTTGCCGGCCTCCTTCGCCGCCTGCGTGCCGCTGTTCATGGCGATGGCGACATCGGCCTGGGCGAGCGCCGGGGCATCGTTGGTGCCGTCGCCGGTCATGGCGACGAGCCGGCCCTTCGCCTGCTCCGCGCGGATCAGCGCCAGCTTCATCTCGGGGGTCGCTTCGGACAGGAAGTCGTCCACCCCGGCCTCCGCCGCGATGGCGGCCGCCGTGAGCGGGTTGTCGCCGGTGATCATGACCGTGCGCAGGCCCATGGCGCGGAAGCGCGCGAAGCGCTCCTTCAGGCCGTTCTTGACGATGTCCTTCAGGTGCACGACGCCGAGCACGCGGGCGCCATCCGCCACGACCAGCGGGGTTCCCCCCTCCCGCGCGATGGCCGCCACCGCCATCTCCACCTCCGGAGACACGCTCCCGCCCAGCGCCGCCACGTGGCGCGCCACGGCGTCGGCGGCCCCCTTGCGCACGATTCGCCCATCGAGATCGCAACCGCTCATCCGCGTGTGGGCCGAGAACAGCACGAACTTCGCGCCGGTCGGCCGCAGTTCCCGCCCGCGCAGTCCGTGACGCTCCTTCGCCAGCACCACGATCGACCGCCCCTCCGGCGTCTCGTCGGCCAGCGAGGCGAGCTGCGCCGCGTCGGCCAGCTCATCGAGGGTGACGCCCGGCGCCGGCACCAGCTCGCTCGCCATGCGGTTGCCGAGGGTGATCGTGCCGGTCTTGTCGAGCAGGATGACGTCGACGTCGCCCGCCGCCTCCACCGCGCGTCCGCTGGTCGGGATGACGTTGTGGCGGATCAGCCGGTCCATGCCGGCAATGCCGATCGCGGAGATCAGCCCGCCGATGGTCGTCGGGATCAGGCAGACCAGCAGCGCCACGATGACCGTCACCGACAGGCGGAGGCCGGAGTACATGGCCAGCGGCACCAGCGTCACGCAGGCGATCAGGAAGATGATCGTCATCCCCGCCAGCAGCACGTTGAGCGCGATCTCGTTCGGCGTCTTCTGGCGCCGCGCCCCCTCGACCAGGCCGATCATCCGGTCCAGGAACGTCTCCCCCGGATCGGCCGACACGCGCACCACGATCCGGTCCGACAGCACGGTCGTGCCGCCGGTGACGGAGGTGCGGTCGCCGCCGCTGGCGCGGATCACCGGCGCCGACTCGCCGGTCACCGCCGACTCGTCCACCGACGCGATGCCGTCGATCACGTCGCCGTCGCACGGGATCCGCTCGCCCGCCTCCACGACGACGACTTCTCCCTTGCGCAGCGTGGAGGCGGCCACGCGCTCCTCCCGTCCGCCGGTCACCCGCCGCGCGATCGTCTCGCGCCGCAGTCCGCGCAGCGCCGCCGCCTGCGCCTTGCCGCGCCCCTCGGCCACCGCCTCGGCGAAGTTGGCGAACAGCACCGTGAACCAGAGCCAGAGCGTGACCTGGCCGCTGAACGACGCCGGCTCCTCCGCGTGGCCCGGCCACAGCAGGCCGCGCAGCCAGAGCAACGTGGTCAGCACGCTGCCGGTCTCGACGACGAACATGACCGGATTGTGCGCCATGAGGCGCGGGTCGAGCTTGCGGACGCTGTCCCGCAGGGCCGCGCGCAGCAGGCGGCCATCCCACGCGGAAGCGCCCCGGACCTGGCGATCGCTCATGGGTCAGTACGCCTTTCCGGCCTGCGCCAGGAAATGCTCCACGACCGGGCCGAGGCTCAGGGCCGGGAAGAAGGTGAGCGCCCCCACGATCACGATCACCGACACGAGCAGCACGGCGAACAGCGGCCCGGTCGTGGGCAGGGTGCCGGGGCCGGCCGGGGCGCGGGTCTTGCCGGCCAGCGACCCGGCGATCGCCAGCGCCGGCACGATCATCAGGAAGCGCCCGGCCAGCATCACCAGGCCGAGCGTGATGTTGTACCAGGGCGTATTGGCGTTGAGCCCCGCGAAAGCGGACCCGTTGTTCCCCGCCGCGCTGGTGAAGGCGTAGAGGATCTCCGTCAGTCCGTGCGGACCGCCGTTGTTCAGCGACGCCAGCGCCGCGGGCCGTACCGCCGACCACGCCGTCGGCGCGAGGATCAGGAGCGGGAAGATCAGCACGTACAGCATGGCCAGCTTGATTTCCCGCGCCTCGATCTTCTTGCCGAGGTACTCCGGCGTGCGGCCCACCATCAGCCCGGCGATGAACACCGCCAGCAGCGCCATCACCAGCATCCCGTACAGCCCCGCGCCTACGCCGCCGAACACGACCTCGCCGAGCTGGATGTTGAACAGCGGCACCAGGCCGCCGAGCGGCGTGAAACTGTCGTGCATCGCGTTGACGGCGCCGCAGGAGGCGTCGGTCGTGACGACCGCGTAGAGCGACGAGCCGGCCACGCCGAACCGGGTCTCCTTGCCCTCCAGGTTGCCGCCGCCCGGCGCCGCCCCCGCCTGCCGCAGCGCCGGGTTGTCGGCCGACTCCGCGCGGTAGGCCGCCGCTGCGCCGACGAGGAAGAAGAGGCTCATCGCCGCCAGCAGCACCCATCCCTGCCGCGCGTCGCGCGCCATCCGCCCGAAGGTGAAGGTGAGGCCGGCCGGAATGGCGAAGATCGCCAGCATGGAGAGGAAGTTCGTCAGCGGGGTCGGATTCTCGAACGGGTGCGCCGCGTTGGCGTTGAAGAAGCCGCCGCCGTTCGTGCCGAGCTGCTTGATCGCCTCCTGCGACGCCACCGGCCCCATGGCGATGACCTGGCGGCCGCCCTCGAGCGTCGTCACGTCGCGATACGGCGCGAAGTTCTGGATCACGCCGCGCGACACCATTACCAGCGCCAGCAACACGCTGAGCGGCAGCAGGATGTGCACCGTGGCCCGGGTGAGGTCGAGCCAGACGTTGCCCACCGTGCCCGGACCTTTGCCGTCGCCCGGCCGCGTCAGCCCGCGCGCCAGCGCCGCCGCCACGGCGATCCCCGCCGCCGCCGAAATGAAGTTGTGCCAGCCCAGCCCGGCCATCTGCGTGAGGTAGCTCATGGTGGTCTCGCCCGCGTACGCCTGCCAGTTGGTGTTCGAGGTGAAGCTGGCGGCCGTATTGAACGCCGACGCCGCCCCGACTCCCGGCAGCCCCTGCGGATTGAGCGGCAGCAGGTGTTGCAGCCGCTGCAGGGCGTAGGTGACGAGCATCGTCAGTCCGCTGAACGCCAGCAGCCCGAACGCGTACTCGGTCCACCGCTGCTCGCGTCCGTCAACCCGACAGACGCGCAGCACTACCCGCTCCAGCCAGCCGAGCGGCCGCGAGAGCGGGTGCGACTCCCCTTCGAGCACCCGGTGCATGAACAGCCCGAGCGGTTTCGTCACCGCCAGCACCGCGGCGAAGAACACCGCGATCTGCATCCAGCCGATGGTCGTCACTCCGGCCCTCCTAGAACCGCTCCGGCCGCAGCAGCGCGTAGACGAGGTACCCCAGCAGGAGCACCGCCAGCGCGCCACCCACCGCGTACTCGAGCGTCATGACGCCCCCAGCAGCCTGGCGCAGGCCCGCGCGTACAGCGCGCCCAGCGCGAAGAAGACGAGCGTGATCCCGACGCACAACAGGTCCTGCACGGCCCCCTCCTCCGATGCGGCCCCGGGTCAGCGACGCCCCTGCGGGCGCACGATGCTCCAGACCAGGGCCAGCAGCATGAAGCAGGTCACCAGCACCGCGATGGCATGGGGTCTGTCCATGGCGCCTCCTTCACGATCGGCCCGGCGCGAGGTGCGCGCCGTGATCACAGCTTAGGGGCGGCCGCGTCAATCCGGGGTTCAGGAGCGGGGCAAAGGCGTCAAGAAGCGGTCAAGGAGCCCGCGCCACGGTTGCGGCGCCGCACGTGCGGCCCGGCGCGGATCCGATTAGCGTGATTCCGGTCGCATCCGTCCCGGGGCGCCCTGGGAGACAGGAGCTCGCCATGTCGATCCGACCGGTGAAACGCCTCGTGAAGTCCCGCCCGACCCGCGAGGGGGCCGGCGTGAACCTGCGCCGGGCCTTCGGCTTCGGGAATACCGCGGACTTCGATCCCTTCCTGCTCCTCGACGACTTCCGCAACGAGCGGCCGGAGGACTACCTGGCCGGCTTCCCGTGGCACCCCCATCGCGGCATCGAAACGATCACCTACGTGCTCGCCGGCGACGTCGAGCACGGCGACAGCATGGGCAACCGCGGCGTCATCTCGGCGGGCGATGTCCAGTGGATGACGGCGGGCCGCGGCATCATCCACCAGGAGATGCCGCGGGGCGATCCCGACGGCCGCATGCACGGCTTCCAGCTCTGGGCGAACCTGCCGGCGGCGCTCAAGCTGACGGCGCCCCGCTACCAGGAGGTGAAGGCGCCCGACATTCCCCTCGTAACCGACGACGACGGCACCGCGGCGCGGATCGTCTGCGGCAGCTTCTGGGGCCGCAAGGGGCCGGTCGACGGCATCGCGGCCGATCCGGTCTACCTCGACGTGTCGGTGCCGCCCGGCGTGCGGCGCACCCTGCCGGTCGCGACGGAGCGCAGCGCCTTCGCCTACGTCTTCGCGGGGTCGGGGAAGTTCTGCAACGCCTCCGCGCCTTTCGCGGTGCCGACCGAGGGGATCGGCTGGTCGGACACCGCGCCTCCGGCCGCGGCCGACAACCGCACGCTGGTGCTGTTCGACCGGGGCGACGAACTGACGGTGCAGGCGGGAGACGAGGGGGTGCGTTTTCTGCTGGTCTCGGGCAAGCCGCTCCGCGAGCCGGTGGCCTGGTACGGCCCGATCGTCATGAACACGCAGGAGCAGCTCAAACAGGCGTTCGCGGAGCTCGACCGGGGAACGTTCCTCGAGCCGCAGGGGTGACGGCGCTGCCGCTCAGCGCAGGTGCTGGGCGACCGCGTCCGCGAGCGCGCCCGCCGTGCTCTCCGGCGGCGCCACGATGCGCTCCCACCCCGCCCGCTCCGCCGCCCGCGCGGTGACCGGGCCGATGCAGGCGGCCAGCGCCCGCGCGCGCAGGCCGTGCTCCGGCACCGCGCGCTCGAAGCCGTCGACCGCGGAGCCGCTGGCGAAGGTGACCGCGTCGGCGCCGCGGCCGAGGATGTCGGCGCGCACCGCGGCGGACGGTTCCGCCGGCACGGTGCGATAGGCGTCGAGCGCGTCCACCTCCGCGCCCGCCTCGCGCAGGGCGTCCTCCACCTCGGTCGAGGCCCGGCCGCCCCGCACCCGCAGCAGGCGCGCTCCGCGCACATCGTGGGCGGCGAGGAACTCCCGCAGCATCGCCTCGGCGCGGAACTCGGCCGGCACGAAGGCGACGCGCAGGCCGGCCGCGGCCAACGCCGCGGCGGTGGCCGTGCCGACGCAGGCGATTCTCGCCGCGCCGAGGGCGCGCGCGTCGAGGTCCCGGCCGGCCAGCTGCGACAGCAGGCCGCGCACGCCGTTGGCGCTCGTGAAGACCAGCCAGGCATAGCCGTCGAGGCGGTCGAGCAGCGGCGTGAGGCGGGTGGCGGGAAGCAGCTCCACGCCGAGGACGGGGCAGGCGATCACCGTGGCCCCGCGCGCCGCGAGCGCGGCCACGAGGTCGTCGGACGGATCGGCGGCGCGGGTCACGATGACCCGCCGGCCGCGCAGCGTAAGGGCCCCGTCGCCCGCGCCGCGCGGCGCCTCACTCATAGCGCAGCGCCTCGATCGGGTCGAGACGCGACGCCTTGCGGGCCGGCCAGAAGCCGAAGAAGATGCCGATCGCGGCGGCGAAGAGGAACGCCACCAGGATCGCCTGCGGCTGGATCAGGACCGGCCAGTTCGCCGTCTTGCGCACGATGTTGGCCGCGCCCACCCCCACGCCGATGCCGAGCAGCCCGCCGAAGCTCGCCAGCACGACCGCCTCCGCCAGGAACTGCAGCATGACGTGCCAGCCCTTGGCCCCCACGGCCATGCGGATGCCGATCTCGCGGGTCCGCTCGGTGACCGACACCAGCATGATGTTCATGATGCCGATGCCGCCGACGAACAGCGAAATCGAGGCGATCACGGCCAGCAGCGTGCGCATGACCTGCGAGGTCGAGCCCGCGATGCTCGCGATGTCCTGCTGGGTGCGGACCGTGAAGTCGTCGTCCTGGCCGGCCGGGATGCGGTGGCGCATGCGCAGCAGCTGCGAGATCCCGTCGACCGCCTGCGGCAGAGCCTGCAGCGACGTGGCCGAGGCGAGGATCATGTTGAGGTGGTCCTCGCCGGAGATCTTCTTCAGCACGGTCGTGTAGGGCGCGAAGATGACGTCGTCCTGGTCCTGGCCCCAGGAATTCTGCCCTTTCCGGTCGAGCACGCCGATGACCGTGAACGGGATCTTCTTGATGCGGATCGACTGACCGACCGGGTCGGATCCCTGGAACAGCTGCTCGGCCACGGTCTGGCCGATGACGGCCACCTTGGCCACGCCGCGCACGGCCGAATCGTTGAAGCCGGTGCCGTTGATGATCGCCCAGCGGCGGATGGCGAAGATGCTCTCGCTCCCGCCGTAGATCTGCGTGCCCCAGTTCTGGTTGCCGTAGACCACCTGCGCGCCGGTGCGCGCGACCGGGCTGACCGCGGTCACCCACGGGATCTGCGTGCGGATCGCGACGACGTCGTCCTCGGTCAGCATGGAGAACGTGCCGGCGCCGGCGTGCACGCCCCCGGCCATGTGGGAGCCGGGAAAGATGTTGATGAGGTTGTCGCCGAGGCTGGCCACCTGCGCCTGCACCATGTTCGAGGCGCCCTCGCCGATGCCGACCATGGCGATCACGGCGCCCACGCCGATGATGATGCCGAGCACCGTGAGCGTGGAGCGCATCTTGTTGCGCGCGATGGCCCGCAGCGCGGCCTTGAGCAGCAGGGCGATGCGCATCTAGGTCACGACCTTTCCGTTGGCGCGGGGGGAGGGGGCCGCCCCGGCCGCGGCGCGCTCCTCGACGATGCGTCCGTCGCGCAGCACGATGACCCGCTTCGCGAACTCGGCGATGTCGTTCTCGTGCGTGATCAGGACGATCGTCATGCCGCCGTCGTTGAGTCGGCGCAGCACCTCCATGATCTCCACGGAGGTCTTCGTGTCGAGGTTGCCGGTCGGTTCGTCCGCCAGCAGCAGCGACGGCTCGTTCACCAGCGCCCGCGCGATGGCCACGCGCTGCTGCTGCCCGCCCGACAGCTGGTTCGGCACGTGGTGCCCGCGCCCGGTCAGGCCGACCAGATCGAGCGCTTCGCGCGCCTTCTGCTCCAGGGAGCCCTGGTGCCGGGCGCTGTACATGAGCGGCAGCTCCACGTTCTCGAGCGCGCTCGTGCGGGCCAGCAGGTTGAAGCTCTGGAAGACGAACCCGATCCGCTCGTTGCGGATCTCGGCCAGGCGATCGCGTGAGAAGCGGCTCACGTCCTCGCCGTCGAGCAGGTAGCTGCCCGTGGTCGGATGATCGAGGCAGCCGAGGATGTTCATCAGCGTGGACTTGCCGCTGCCGGACGACCCCATGATGGCGACCATGTCGCCCCGCGGCACGTCGAACGACACCCCCTGCAGCGCGGCCACCGCGTTGTCGCCGCGGCCGTACACCTTGACCAGATCGCTCACGCGGATGACCGGCGCGTTGCCGTCCATGGCTAGCGCCGCCCGCCGGCGGGCATCCGCGGCGTGAACGGATTGACCGCCCCCTGGTTGGCGCCGCCGCCCTGGCCGGCGACCTCCAGGCCGATCACGACCGGCGTCCCGTCGGCCAGCGATTCGCCGCGCACCGCCACGAAGGTGCCGTCGGTCTGTCCGGTCATCACGGCCACCGGCTTCAGTTCCGTCCCGTTCTCGAGCAGGTAGAGGGTGCCGGGCCGCCAGGCGCCGCCGCCCGGGGCCTCGCCCGCCGGGCCGGCGCCGGCCGCGGGGCCGGAACCGCTGTCGGGACGGGCGCCGCCGGGCCGGACACCGCCACGCGGTCCCCCTTCGCGCGGGCCGCCGCCGCCGGCGGCCTGCCGCATTTCACCGCGCGCCGCCGCCGCGCCGCCGGCGCCGCCGGCGCCGCCCGCCGGGGGCCGGAAGCGGAGCGCCATGGCCGGCACCTTCAGCACGTCCAGCGCCTGATCCACGAGGATGGAGACGTTGGCCGTCATGCCGGGCAGCAGCTTCTCGTCGGCATTCTCCACCAGGATGACGACGGTGTAGGTCACCACGTTCTGCACCGTCTCGGGCGCGAGGCGGATCTGGTGCACGACGCCGTGGAACTGGTCGGTCGGGTAGGCATCCACGCTGAAGGTGGCCTGCTGTCCCCCCTTGACCATGCCGATGTCGGCTTCGTCGACCGCCACCTCGAGCTGCATCTTCTGCAGGTCGTTGGCGATCGTGAACAGGGTCGGCGCGGAGAGCGAGGCGGCCACGGTCTGGCCCACGTCCACGTCGCGCGAGATCACCACGCCGTCGATGGGCGAGTGGACGGTGGCATAGCGCAGGTTCGTCTCGGCGCGATCGAGCGCCGCCGCCGCCGAGGCGCGCGAGGCGCGGGCCTGGTCGAGCGCCGTGCGCGCCACGTCGATGTCGGCCACGGAGATCATCCCCTCGCTCAGCAGCGGGAAGACGCGCGCGCTGTCCCGCGCCGCCTGCGTCACCTGCACGTCGGTGCGCTGGAGGTCGGCCCGGCTCTGCGCCACCTGCGCCTTGAGGAAGGTCGGGTCGAGCTGCGCCAGCACCTGGCCGTTGCGGACGCGGTCGTTGAAGTCGGCGAAGAGCGCCGAGATGGTGCCGCTCACCTGGCTGCCGACGAGCACCGTGGTGACCGCCTGCAGGTTGCCGGTGGCCGTGACCTGCACCTTGATGTCGCCCCGCTGGACCGTCTCGGTGCGGTACCTCGGCTTCGCGCCGCGGGCCTTCGCGTTGCGCCAGGCGTAGAATCCGCCACCCGCCACCAGCACCGCCACGATCACGATTGCCACGCCCCTGCGACCCATCGGCGTCAAGCCTCCTCCGGCGCGACGAGGGTGCGCCGGTCGTTCAGAGTCTTCGCAACTGACTGAATTTCCATACTATGGCCGTCTCCCGACCCCGTCAAGGCGGCCTATCCCGAACGCGCGGCGGCGGCGAATCCTGCGCCGCCGAAATCGCCC
>Ga0315268_10002952_pt1 | contig 18912 bp, 20 predicted proteins | sample C1_top_MG_FD_204535 | JGI IMG/M metagenome (GOLD analysis project Ga0315268, IMG submission 204535) | Sediment microbial communities from Yellowstone Lake, YNP, Wyoming, USA - C1_top | ecosystem: Environmental > Aquatic > Freshwater > Lake > Sediment | place: USA: Wyoming | collected 2017-08-01
GGTTGTGGAGAACTATCTAGTAAAAACCCTATTTTTTGACCATTTCTATAGATAAGTTCCCACAACCCTCACTTCCCTCACTTGAACCCTCACTTCCTCAACTTATTCAATTTATAAACCCTACTTTTTACCCAAATATTATAAACTCTAAAATATAACTTAGTATAATAAAAATAATAAAAATAATTACCACAGAAGTTGATCAGCAAACCAAGAACGGGTGCCCACTATATGTCGCGTCTTCTCAAAACGTTTTTTATATAATTCACGGCGGCGGTCTGCGTATGCTTTACCATCGGTTTCTAAATAAGACGGGAAATCGCTATAAGAAGGGGACCCGATACTCGTGATATAGTTTTCATCAAAGTCATACACGTCTATTTTATAGTTTTTCATTTGTGATGGGATGATAATGAGCCCAAGTTTTAGTGCCTTGTCATATGAATATTTTTTTATTTTATACATTATAATATTAGAATGTATAAATTAATTTTTTATAAATTTAAAGCTCTTTCTGCTTGCCTTTTAGGCTTAACAACCGATAAATAATATTCTTTTTTCTTTCTTTTCATATCATCCCATTTTTCGGGGTTATCTGTTTTTATTTTGTCTAAATATTTTTTAGTTTTTGTTCTCATCTTTTCGGGATTTCTTAATTGATATGCGGCAACATTTCGGCGATGGTTAGCATACATGCGCTCTGCCGGGCTTAATGCTGGTTCAGTTTCTGTATCTTCTTCTGAATTACTATTATTAATTATTATTTCTTGAACAAATGACATTTTATTTACTTATATATATTACTTTAGATATTTTTTTAAACTAATTTTTATTTTAGAAAATTAAATATAATATATATTAATGGATTTTAACATTAATGATGTTTTAAAAATGTATAATAAATTATTAAATCATTTGGAAGGCCATATTAAAGAGGGTAATTTTGACCACCTAGATATTACCCAATCGGCAGAACTTAAAAAGAAAATCAAAGAGTTAAAACAAATTATTAAAAAATCAAAAAAATAAATTAAATTTTTTCTTCTAATTGTTTATTAGAATTTTGTTTATTAATTTGTATTTCATCAATCTTTTCTTCATTTTGAGTATCACGAATAATACGCAACCCACTTAAACTTATTTCAATGGTTTCACATTTAGATTTATAACACAGCCGCGACAAAGCTAACCCACAACCGATGATACTTGTTATTAAAAACGACCAGAAAATCTCACTAAGCATTTATATATAATGATATAGAATATTATTATATATATTTTAAAACATCTATTAATAAATTTGTAAACTCAAGTGAAATTGTTAAACTCTAGACTTACTAACGTGGGAGTTAACACAGTGCCACTACATCGCCAGACGCTGTTCGCGGCGATTTGGGTATTACCGGCCAGCGAGTTTACTTGTAACACAGTGCCACTGTTAAGCGCTTTATTAATATTTCTATTCGCGGCGCCACCTTGTATATAAATATAAAATTTTGAATTAACGATAACATTTGTAAAAGTCATACTGGTAATATTTGCCGAAAAATTGGCAGATGGTAAAATAAATTCATTAAACGATAAATTATTTAAATTAACAGCAACCGCGCCAGAAACTATACTTAAAGGAGTTTGGGCAACAGGTAAAATAAGCCCTGATTGTAATGAAATATTACCACTAGATACGACTAAACCGTTACTTGATGTAACACCGGCCCCGGTAATGCCGGCAGACGTAACCAATGAACCAGCATTTAAAGCACCAGTGGACGGATTATAAGTTAATAATGGGGTTGTGGCATCATCTACGAATATACTATCACTGCCGACATTAGTTTTTAAGAATGGTATAAAATACGTCCCGGCGGTATTATCGGTCAATATATTAACAGTTTGAGCAAGTGTGGCACTGCTAGCATTACCGGCCAACGCACCTGTAAAAGTAGAAGCAGACACACCACTGGGAAAACTACAAACACCAGAAAAGGTTTTAACACCCGACACTGATTGATCGGCATTTAAACTAACGTAACCGCCAGCAACTGAAGATTGAGAAACCCCGGCCAGGGTAAGTTGAGCATCACCTAACGACTTATTGACAATACTGGCCGCGGGCACTGAGTTAAGGGCAACAGACGCCCCAGACATTACGGGCGGATCTGAAAGAGTAAGCACACCCGCTTTTGTTTGGGCGTTTGATAAATTAACGTAACCACCCGCGACTGAAGATTGAGAAACCCCGGCCAGGGTAAGTTGAGCATCACCTAACGACTTATTAACAATACTAGCCGAGGGCACTGAGTTAAGGGCAATAGACGCCCCAGAGAGAACTGGAGGGACGGAAAAAGTGGCGACATCCGCAAAACTAGACACCCCGGAAACGCTTAAAGCTGCGGAGTTTACGATGCCGGCCATCGATTGAGAAACCGTAAAATTATTATTTTGAGCGCCAATAGCCGCGGGGTCAGTTTTATTTAATAAATCTTGACCATTACACGGAGGATTCAAATAACTAATTGTAAACGACATTTATATATATTATTAATTTAGAAAATAATTTCTAAATTAATAATTAATTCTTTTAAGTAAAATTAGTAAAAATGGCCCTATATGTGCTGCTTGATCGTTTATAAATTTCTATTAACCAAATCGAATTTGCCGCCATTAGTGTATCCCCTAATAAATTGTTTACAACGCCGCAAGCCTTAGAAAATGTCCGCGGAGTCGAGCCAACTGTCAGCCATAGTTTATAAACACCGCCAGTAATGCCTGTTGTAGGATTTAGAACTGTTACATTATTATTTATAGTTATCGCCCATGATTTATCAATAGCGTGACCACCAAGCGGAATATTTAAAGTTGTTCCTGTTAGTGATAAAGTGGTGACGAGTGCTATACTATCAACGGTTAATGTGGTAAATGTTCCAAGACCTGTACTATCTATAGACCAATTAGTACATGTTATAGATGATGCGTCGATATTATTATTAAATCCTAAATTAGAATCTTGTAATTGAATACTCGAGTTAGTTATAGTATTTAATTGTGTAGCGCTAGTATCTGAAATTGTTATACTACTAACACCTATATCCGTAAAAAATCCTGCGTCATTATTTGTTAAATTAATATTATTTACACCGACCGAGGTACTTTGGTCGGTTCCGTTTCCATTTTGAAAATAAATAAGATTTGGCGTGATTTCAGTATATATTGGGTCTCCGAGGGGGCCGTTGATGGTATCCTCTACTTTATTTGACCCGGCACTTATAGTTGTTTTTTTGTTTATAGTGTCCGTTTCATCTAATAATAATGTATCATTAACATTTATTATAGTTGTTACTGGACTTAGATTTAAGTCCCCAGTAGGTCTAATATTAAAATCACTAGTAGTTGCCAAGTCATCAATCCACAACCGCATTGTATCAAGCGGACCCGTAAGCAATCCACCAGCGACACCTCCTTGAATAGCAAAACCAACCGTGTCTGGATTGCCTGATGTTAAACAACTTACATTAAAATTTAATCCGCTACTTACATTTTGAAGACCACATGCTGTATTAGATTGTCTATTTTGTGTATCTGGCGAAATAGTAAAATTATTTATTGACATTATATATTTTGTTTAGAAAATAAATAATATTAATTAAATTAAAAAAAAATAATTTAAGAACTTGAAAAACTCACGGTAGAGCCCGTAAAATCATTATCGACAACTTCTAATAATACATTCATATTTAATGTGCCATTAACGGTCCAGCCGGGTGGCCCTTGATAATTTGGCGATGAGTTATAAGGAGGAGTGTTGAATCCGATTGAAAACTGTCCCGCCCCGTTATAAGTATAATTTAAATAATTAAACCAAGCACTAACACCCCCAAAACCTGACGGCATACCACCGTTTTGATTTGATACCCAATACCAACGATTTTTTAATGGCTGGCCTGTATATCCGTCCGCGTAATAAGTTGATAAATAATTAAATGTTGGTGCAGTTTGTTGAATTGAGAACGGGGATGTAATCGTTATTACACTTGACATGCCATTTGTAATATTAAAACTATATTGAGAATTTGGTACTATATTACTTGTAACTCCTCCAGTATTTGCTGTTGCGTATACTGGCGTTATTGGTGCGGCGTTTGTTGTAACAATATTCATAGGGAGTATATTTAAAATCCCATTATTAGAATAAGCGATCGCCCCTGTACTATCATATATACTATATACAAATCTAATTTTTACCGCTTTCCATGGTAACGCACAATTAGCGCTTGTGAACTGGGCTTGAGGGATATTAATAATAATATTTTGAGTAGTTTGTGTCAATATATTAGTCGATATGCCATACGCTTTATAATTGTAGTATTGTAAGGCTATACCGCTATTTTGAATAGCCCCCTGAACCCAGGCTGTCGTCGGTATAATTGTCGAAGCATCATTTGATGCCGGCTGTGTCCTTGGTATATTTCCTATCAATGCGGTGGAATTTGAACCCAAAGAAAAAAAGTTATAACCGCCCGTGCTGGATCCTTGGGCATAGTTCACAAAATCAGTCTCACCCCCTCCGGTTGTTGAATTCCATCCAATTCCAAGGCCGGCTGTCGATGTATCGGGGCCACTTGGGACTACGTAGTTAAAACCTCCCGTAGTAATATTTAAAGCACCTTGAGAGGGCAGAATCATATTTAAATCATACCCAAAACCGGTCGCGGACTGTTGTAATTGTGAATATTGGCCGGTTGCCCCCGTTAATCTTACAGAACCCCCATTAGTAGTATTATATAAGGGGCTAAGTATAAATGATGAAGCCGATATAGCCGCAGTTGATAAAATCCCCGTGCTTGGTTGAAATCGTAAAGCGGCCGCACCTTGTAGTAAATTATAAGTACTGTTATTATTACCGGATAAAGTTAAATATAAATTTGATGTTGTAGCTGGTAGAGCTGTTCCTATTAAAAGATTTTGACTATTAGTCGCATTATTTGAATTTGATATTGTACCGTTTATTAAATTCGTTGTAGGGTTTACGGTTAAGCCCACATCAGTTAAAATAGATATATTGCCGGGAGATACTGACGACCCAATTAAAAGGGGTAAGTTAGAATTAGCGGTTGTTAAAGTCATCGCTATAGTACTCGCGGCTGTGCTGCTAGAAGCATTACCCGTAAGATTTCCATTAAAAGTAGAGGCTGTTATTGTTGAGGTGCTTGGATTAACCGATAATGCTGTATTAATATTTAAATTAGACGGCGATGTATTTTGAACAAACGGTATATAAAAAGAGCTATTTTGGGATGTTGTAGTTAATATAGAGTTTGCCGCATTTTGTGAATTAATAGAAGACCCTGAACTTACTGAATATAGAGAAGATCCTGAACTTACTGAATATATAGAAGAATTTGATGTGATTGATGTTTGGGCAGTTGTTGCCGTTTGTGCATTTGTTATTGTTCCCGTTATTAAATCATTAAAAAAACTTGGTCCGGTAACTGTTAATGAATCGGTTAAAAGCAAACTACCCCCCGCACTGTTAGTAATGGTTAACGGGGAAGTTGATGCAAGACTATTAAGATTAACCCCGCTATTAAATGTTTGAGTAGCTGTGAAGGGTAAAGTCGATGAGTGAACCTGCGATAACGTAAGACCGGACCCGCTACTAATTTCTAATTGATTAATTTGATATTGTAAGTTTGAAACTCTCATATTTAAATAATAGTTGCTGTAAGCCATGATATATATAATACTTATAAATTAATTTATATTAAATTAATAAAATAAACTTTATTAAAAATTAAAAATATAATAATCTAAAAAATATAATCTAGGATTAATTATATATAATGTCAGTTTTAGATAAATTAAAAGATAAAAATATTTCTCCTAGTACCTTAAATTTATATATAAAAAATTTAATTCGGCTTAATGACGATGAAGAAATTAAAAATTTTAATTTCTTGAAAGACTCTAAAAAAATATTGGAAAAAATAAAAAATAAGTCGGAAAACACCCAAAGAACATATATTATAAGTATTGTTAGTTTACTAAAAGAACAAACAGAACCAAAGAATAAAAAGCTATATGATACCTATTATAAAATATTAATTGAATTTAATAATAAACTTAAAAATAATACTGAAAAATCAGAGAAACAGGAGCAGAACTGGATTTCACAGGATGAAGTTCAAGAAATATATAATAAATTAGAAGAAGCCGCAACACCTTATTTATTAGCAAAAAGGAAGAAAGACGCAACCGCGAAAGAATGGACGCATATTTTGGATTGGTTCGTTTTGGGGCTCTACGTTTGCCAACCACCCCGGCGGAATATTGATTTTATTTTAATGATGGTTATTAAAACATTCAGCCCTGAAATGGATAAACAATATAATTATTATTCTTTGGATGACAACACAATGTATTTTAACAACTTTAAAACTCAAAAAACTTATAAGCTCCAAACAATTGTGGCAAATGATAAAGTAAAAGAAAATTTTAAAAAATACTTAGAAAATCACCCATTAAGAGCCCAAATTAAAAAATTAAAAATAAATCAATTTGTCCCTCTATTGGTTAATTTTGAAGGCCACCCCGTAGAGTCTAAAGAATCAATAACTAGAATATTAAATAAAATATTTGATAAAAAGGTTGGATCTTCGATGCTACGGAATATTTATTTAACTGATAAATATTCAGCAATTAATAAAGAAAAACAAGAAGACGCGGAAAATATGGGCACTAGTACCGGAACAATGGACAATAACTATATAAAAGAAGTAAATATTTAGGAAGTTAAAAGAACAACGCCAACATCCGGGGGGCAATCATTATTTATACAAAATTTATTAATAAAATCTTGAAATTCTTTCAAATCGTACCCGATCTGAAAAGTTTTCAAACGGGAAATAGTCCATCTGCCGCAAGAATTAATACCCTCCTTCAATACCTGAAATTTTGTTTTATTGTATATAAATTTATTTGGTGCCTTAATTGTTTTAATTAAACGGCTTAAATGGTGTTTGTCTTCTCCTAGCATCTTTTTAATTCCTGCGGCAATAAAATTTAATTCTCCATCAGGTTTCACGCCGTAAGAGTCAAACCATTCAAAAGTATTATCATATCTCATGATACAACACCAATGGCCACAACCTCTTGATGACTCTGTAAGAATGATTTTATAGTCGCGGTTTTCCGGTAATAAGTCGGTCATTGTTTCAAAATTAGCAAGTTCTGAATATTTTAATATTTTAGGTTGTACATTTTCAAAGAATTTATTAAAATCATCATTAGAAATCATGACTTCTAACCCTTTTTTTAATTGTTCAATTTTATTTAACATTTTCTGACTAGCCATTATATATATAACTTATAAAATTATTTAAATTAAAAATAATTTAAATAATCTAAAAATATTTAATTTATTTTCTAAACTTATATATATATATATAATGGTTCATATACAATATGATTATATTTTCGGCTTAGAACAACAAAAATTAATAATTCCAATTTTAAACCAAGCTTTTAAATCAGAGCTACAAGAATATAAAGAACAATTTTCAAAACATGATTATTACGATAACAAAAGAAACTACGAACTTAAAAGCCGTAAAAATAAAATGAATGATTACCCCACCACACTTTTGACCGCGAATAAAATCGTAATTGAAGATGAAAAGAAATTATATTTTATATTTAACTTTACGGATAAAATAGCAGTTATTAAATATAAAAAAAATAAATTTGATAAATACCAAAAAAAGATGTTTTCCCGTATTAATGATAAAGCAGATGAAAAAGAATATTATTATATACCAATTGAAGATTTAATAATAATTTACGAAAAATAATTTGTAATAAATAATTCTTTACGGTGTTTTTTTTGAGGTGTTGAGGCACAATTTTGCCAATTATTAACAATATCAATTGGGGTTATTTCAAATTCTTTAAATAATGATCTAATTAATGGGCTGTCATTGATAGTTAATAAAAAATGACCTTGAATATCATTCAATGTATCGCGCAACTCTTCAAAATTAAATTTTGTTGACCCTTCAGCATATCCAAATGCGACATCGGTTTTTTCATATGGGGGGTCAATGAAAAAAAAAGACGTTGGAGAATCAAACTTTTTAATAATGAATTTATAATCCTTACTATAAAGTTTAACATGTTTTAATAATTTCTGATATTCGGGTAATTTTAAAATCATTGTCGCCGGGTTGTGGGCTTTATATATTTGTTTACTTTTTGTAATTGGATGTGCACAATACCCCGTCGACAGTTTTATTTTTTCTAATAATAGTTCATCTTCTTTTGTTTTATCTGGTTTATCAAAAAACTCTTTAAGGTCATCAATTGTTTTTAAATTTTGATTATATTTTTTAATATTGGTTGATGCTTTTTTTAATAATTTTAATCTATTAATTAGTGCTTCATCTAAATCATTTAATATGTTTTTCTTTGCTTTTTCTTTATTAAAAAATATGGAAGCAGACCCCGCGAAAGGTTCGATATACGTGTCGTGTTCGGGGATTCTTTCAATTATTTTATTTCTTATATAAAATTTATTTCCTTGACGATTGAAGGGCGGCATTAAAGACATGATATATAATATAGTTTAGATTAAATTATATATTAAATTATTAAATTAAATTATTTAGATTACTATATTTAATAATCTAAATAATAATCTAGACCGTTTAGATTACAAATTAGATATTATATAACAATAATTTTAAAATTATTGTTAAATATAATGTAAACCTGTTTAGATTACGGGGAATATATAATCTAAGTTCATTTAGATTATTAAATTAGATAATCTAATTTAATAATATATATATTTTTATCTTTTCTTAAATATAGAGTCCACGAACTTTTGAACATCATCAGGAAGCCGCGCGCCCCCTTGTTTAATTCCGTATTTTTCTAAGGCTTTGTCTAATTTTTTATAGTCTTCATCTTCTAAAAATCCTAATAAATCATTTTTCTTAGCTGTTGTTATCGCCTCTTTTTCTCTAAGTTTATTAATAATACCCATATATTTTTGTTCTTTGTTTTGGTAGTCCGTATATTTTAATTCTTGTGCCGACTTTGCCCTTGGTGCTTCTTGTTTTTCTTTTGGTTTTGCTTTTGGGGGCTCTGGTTCTTCGTCTGTTTCACTTTCACTATCTGACTCTTGGGCCTTAATTACGTTGTATTGTTTCTTGACTGATTGCTTATTTGGCGTATTCGTTTTAATTTCTTCTTTTGCTTCTTCTTTTGCTTCCTCTTTTGGCGCCTCTTTCTTTTTGCCTTTTTTAACTAGTTGACCCTTTGAACCTTCATATTTTATAGTTGGTTTTAAATTATTTGTTTTTTCAATAACAATAGATGCATGTTTATTTCGTTTTGATAAATTCCCGGTTTTAGTGAGAGAAGGAACTAATTTTAAAATACCGCTTGGTGTTTCGTAAAGCATTTCTGCAGGTATTTGTATATGAATAGTATGAAATTTATTAAATTCAGACATTATATATATTATATTATATTATATTTTTTTCATTGAAAATTTATTACTTTGAAAAAAGTTTTTAGATTGTAAATAAATAAATTTATTTAAATAATTTATTAATAAATTCATCTTTTTAATCATTGGTGGTACTGTTTTGCACTTACATATTTTATCTATAAAATCGCTTGAACTCTCCAAGCTATAAGCATATGATAAACCCTGTTTAATATTCTGTAAATTGTTTTTCACATCATCAATATTAAAACTTGGGTATTTTTCCAATAATAAAAGGATGGTTTCCACATCGCTTACATACTTAGATACGCGCCCTGCTTCTGAGTTGAAAAAATCAGTTAAAGTTAATAACATTTTCTGTTCTCCCTCAATATCTTTTAATTTGTGATAAGCAAATTTTCGTTTTAAAGCTTTCATTAATTTCTTTTCTTTTATTTTAATTTTAAAATCATTTTTAATTGATTCTAATATTTTTTTAGTTGTCATTTCCTCTTTTTTAAAATTGGTTATTGCGTCTTTCCCTTTACCAAATTTAAAATAAAAATTCTCCGAAAATTCAACTAAAACGCCATCAATAAAACTTATTAAATCCATTTTGATGGTTGATTTATCTAATAGTGCCTCTTCAAATGTTTTTTTTTCATGATTTGCCATTACTTTATAATCATTTTTCATATCTTCATATGACCACCTCAACGGCTCCCCGTCAGAATCTAAACCGCACTTAAAATCTGTTATATAATCATGTTTAGTTTCCTTTGCTTTTTCAAATTTATCTAAAAATCGTTTTTGAATATATTTTAATTGGGTTTTTTCATGACCTTTGAAATCGTCAAATTCCATTAAATCAAAATCTGAATTATACAATATATTTTTAATACTTGAGGATCCAATAACCGAATATTTCCCATTAATAGATAATAAATTAAAAACATCTCGAATACTATTTTTAAAATCGTTTAAATCACGTTCTACAAATTCCATATTTTTATAATAATATACATTAGAATATTATTATTAAATTATTTTTTATTAGATTTATAACATATATTTATAAGGATACCCCATTAATAAAGGTTGGTTATAATATCCGTAATGATCATTTTCATGACGAAATCCGCCTCTTAATTTTTGGCTGTAGCCTTGGGTTGCTGTTGATACATCAAATAATAATTTTTTAAAAGCATTTACGACGGATGTGTACAATTCAATGCCGTTATCGATTGTGACGACGATGAAAGGCGCCTCTATTTGGTTAAATTTAGAAATAGTTTCATTAAGGTCATTAATCATATCTTCTATATCTTGTCTATTTAATAATGATACATTCTTTTTAATTCTACTATTAAATAATATATTAGCTTTTGATATTTTGTTAACTAACTCTGTTAAGTTTTGAATAATTGGGTTAACTTTTGGGGTTGATCTGCTGATCTCTGTTTTTGTGGCGTTATATTTTTGTTGCGCCTGCTCTGCGGCTGCTGCTTTCTCTCTGTCTTCTGTTTCTTTTAATAAAATTTCTTGTTGTTTTAAAATTTCATCTTGTATCATTTGCTGACGTCTGACGAGCGCTTCTGCTTGTCTGTGTGCTAATAGTTCCGCTTGTCTTGCGCGTTCGGCTTGTCTTGTTAGTGCGTCGGCTTTCTGTGCTGCTTCATTAAAAATTGCTTGTTGTATTCTTTTCTGTCTTGCGTTGTTTGCTTCTTCGGCTTCTTTTAATCGTTGTTCTGCTTCGGCTGCTTGTTGTTCTGCTTCGGCTGCTTGTCGCGCCGTTTCTATTTCTTGCTGTTGGGCTTGTTTTAGCGTTTCGAGAATTGCCTCTAGTTCTGTTAATTTTGCTTGTATTTTTGGCCTAATGAGTGCTTCGGCTTTTGTGAAACCGTGTCGTTTATCGGTTCCATATTTAATTTTTAAATATGTTAGTTTTGCGTCTGATATACCTTTTACTAAAAGACTATTATCTTGTTTTAAAACATCGATTAATTCTTTTAATTTATTTATAGTTGGTTTTTGTTTAATATCTTCATCGAGTTGAGCTGTACGTTCTATTAAATCATTAAGCGCTTGTTTTTCTCTTTCGAGATCATATGTAGCGGTTACATCTTCATCAATTCTTCTTAATAATTCTTGTATTTCGGCCTGATGAGTTTGTATTAATTCAATCAAATATGTAGTAATAATACTAGATACTGTCAAATCTCCGGGAGCTGATGCGAAAACCTCATCAATCTCTTGATTCCGTATCCGTTTTATTTCTTCACTTGGAAAATTTGGGTATAAATCATTATTATTTTCCATTATATCCAAAAGTTCCGCGTATTCGTCATATGCTTTATTAAATTCTGTACTGTCAAATTCGGATGTCTCAATTATTGAATCTAATTGACGGATTTTATCAATGTCTAATTTATATTGATCCATATGTTTATTTAATTCTTCGGCTTCGTTCATTAATCTATCTTGTTGCGCTTTGCCGCCTCCAATGTAACGGTGTGGCGTTTCAAATAAATAATTTCCAGCCCCTACAATTTGAGGCCCTAATGGCACCCCTTCGTATTTTGTCCCCTGACTGTGTAAACTAACGGCTTTTAAAGATTCTGGCATGTCCATATTGTGTGCTTCTTTTTCTATTAAGTTTTTATATTGTTCAGGTGTTATTCCTTGATCTGCTACTCTTAAAAGTTCCCTTTTCTTTGATTCGTTGACATATGTTTTAAGTTGAACTATTGATGAGTTGATCTGGTCTAAATTAGCTAAAAATTCTTCTAGTTCGTTATTTGGCGGGGTTCCGGCTTCTTTGGCCGCTTCCATTTTTGGGTCTGATTTTAAATTAGCTACAATTTGCCGATTAATTTGTTTGATAGTTTCGCTGGCTTGTTTCATGCTGTTGTTGTCTGTATCTAGTGTAAAATTTGCGTATTTTGGCAAAGACATTATATTATTATATATACATTATATAATAATATTTCTAAATTATAATTATTTATTTATTTCTTCTTTCTAGAGGCAGCCATTTTACGTCCCCATTCTAGTGCGTCAGGTGAACCTTTTGCAAATCTTGTTTTTCTTGGTTTGCGCCCTGCTGCTAATAATAATAATTCAGGGTTGGCTGCTACTGTTTCGGCTGCTGCTTCTGCTCCGGGCACTAGGTAATCCATCGCGGCCTTTGTTGCGTATTTTTGAACTAGGGGGGCAACTTTTTTAATTGCTTTGTTGGCACCTTTTGAGACTTGTTTCATGACTGATTTTAAAGAACCCCCAGATGAAGCGCCCCCGAAATCATGTTGTTTATTTTTCCTTGGCCTTCCTTTAGCGCGGCCCATTCCAACTGATGTTTCAGCTACTGTTTCGGCTGCTGCAGCAATATTTGCGGGGTTTAAATAGTTGGTTAATGCTTGTTCACCGTATTTACTTAATGGATCAATTAATGATTTTTGGACAAGTGTGGTCGCGGCCCCGGGAACCGCTTTTTGTAATGCGCGGCTCGTTTGTTTACCAACATTAGCGGCTTGTTTTTCAATTTTTTTTAATTCTTTTGAAAGACTGCCTGCATGTAATGTTGCGTGTGCCCCGTCACTAGTGAATAGAGTTAATGGGCCGTCATGAGGATTTCCGGCACCAGGGTGAGCTGTTATTCTATAGCCTCCGTAAAGTTTCATGCCTGTTAATGTATCATTAAACATTGTGGGCTGGGGATAGTGCTGGATTGCTCTTTCAACATTTGCTATTTTTTCGCGTGCGATCATCTTTTTATATTCCATCTTATATATATTATAATGATAAAATAATTTATTAATTATTTTATTATATGTTTTTTATTTTAAACAAAATGACGGGATAAATGCCGGCGGCCGCCAGAAGAAGCCCCACCAGATGAAACGCCCCCAGACATCCCCATGCCGGTGATTCCTTGAGCCAGTCCCATTGGTAATTTTCTATAATGTTTTTCAATTAATCGGGCTGCATCTGCCAGTGGGGCATTACTCATTACACCCCCTACAAAACGACGGAGGGCTTCTGAATCGGCAGCGGGTTCTTGTTCTTTGCATGAGAGTACCATTTGAGAAGTGAGAAGACCAGTGGTAATGGTTGTAGAACCGGCAATAGTAGACATTAGGCCCTCATTACATACAATGATGCAGCATTGAGGTGCGCAGGCATATGGCAGGGTGTTTGTGTAGTTGATGGTAATTTGGAAATTGAACTGGCCCAGACTTCCTGGTGCCAATGCGGAGTCGATGCTGAGGTCCTGTGTGTTGATTACAAGCAATGAACCAATAGATGGAACCTTTCGGGTGTCGTATGTAATAGTATTTGCAGTGCGAGCTCCAATTGCAGCCCCATTTATAGATGACACACAAGCTGTCGACTCCCCGAGAAATTCCAAAAATGATTGACCGCATCCAGCCTTTTGTGAGAGCACCCACAAGTCGTGAGGAACTGCAGTGCTTAAAAGACCGGATTTATTATTTATATTTATTGATACGGAACGGATGGTAAACCATGAGTCAGTATTAAAATTTTTGAGGCTTGCTGGGTCGGGTCTAATATTTATAATAAATCTACTTGGTAATTGATTCAATTGAATATTTGCGCTAGTTAATGAGCCGTTAACACCTGAAGCAACCACATCGGAACTTTGAGAGGTTGTAATATATCTCGGATAATCTGTATATGATCGAATATTGCGTAAACTAATACGTGCGACTTGGCTGGGATCTAAAGTTAAATAATTTAATAAAAGTTTGGCCCCTGTGTATGCTGTAGAAGAAGCACCGGGAGATCCTAAAGAAACGGTCCAAGGGTATTTATAGTCAATCTGGTTAACTTTGCCAGCACCCCCACCAACATATTTAATAATTTGAGCAGTTCTTAAACATCTATTAATTGCGTTAGTTGACACATTCATATTAACGGTCAGGGTATTCAAACCAAGGAAGCCGGGCTGCACTGTTGGTTGACAGTTGAGAAATGGGGAAAGCATGATGGGCTCAGTTAGAAGAGCGGACACGGTAATTGTAAATTTATTTCCGTTGTTATCGGCGACTGAACTTGTTGGATTTGCTGATGGTGTCACCCCATCAGCTAGTGTTTGAGCAATAATAACCGTAGTGGGGAAGCAACCGCGGCCAAAATATCCCTCATTGAATGTTGAAGCATTTAAAGCACCGAGAGGATTAGATAAGGCAGAAATTACATTTAGGTCGGCAGTTGTTTGATAATTACCAGCAGCATCGGCGTAATTGCCCCATCTATCGTCAGGCATTGCTGGGGTTCCGCTGTTGTATTTTTGAAGATGCCCCGATGATGTCATTCTTAATAATTGTGGGAAAATATCGCCAATATTAACAGACACCGAGCAGTTGTTGATACTTGCTTGTATTGTTTGAAGGGATTGGTTGAGGGGAAACGGTGACCACGCCTCTGTGTTGCCAAACTGGAAGACATTATCGTTAGCTTGAATTGGCCCAGGGGCTGACACGCCGTCGGGGTTATTCTTGGTGGTGATGGTAATTGTGAATGTTAATTGCGATTGAAACCATATGTGGGCATCTGTAACGATGGACTCATTAGGCACTTGAATTTGCCAAGATAACAGAGAAGAAGACTGTGACAAGGCTGGATAACTCTGAAAAGTGCAATTTTGACCCCCTGAGTGAACGGCAAAAAATGGGGTGTCTGTGATGTTTTCAATACGACTATCGAGAACTAATGCTAGCTTCATGTTTTCGGACATTTATATATAAATTAGTAAAGATTTTTATTTTTACTAAATTAAATAATTTTATTTTAACTAATTATTTTTCTATATATTTTAATGGGTGAATTTTGTCCCCCCTATATCTTGGATTAATAAATTTTTTTTACGTGTAAAAAGAATTTTCATCGTGCAACACCCCCCGGGAACAAGACGAAAAGCGATAAGTTTCCCTTGTCTATTTTTCCAGTACACATCCACGTCGATGGAATACAACGGGACATTTCCAATCATTTCTACTAAACGAAATTCCGCCGTTGGGTTATAGAGTATTGCTGGGCGCCACCCTACCTCTTGGTCGACCATCATGTCCGTAATGATTTGTCCAAAATTTGCGTTATTTCCATTAGAACTGATATTAGCCCCATTATTTAAAATAGTAGGTTCTGATAGTTGATTCGCAACGATTGGAAGTAATGACGAAGTAAAAACAACAGATTGAACAGGCGACCAAATTGCCGTCACGTTAGCTTCTGTCCAGCACTGAATTGCGATGTAAGTCGGATTTGAAACGGGAAAATCTATTTGGGTCGACCCGCCAAACACAGAAAAAGCAATCCTAAAATTTAGACCTTGTGGGCTTGAGTTAGCATTAATAAACATTGGAAGAGATGCGAATAATTGCCCACAGTTATTATTCATATATAATATAATGGGGTTTGGTAGGTTGCTGGCATATCCTACAATATCCCCGTTAATAACTACAAATTTGTCGCTGCTGTCAAATTCCATGACTGGGGCATGGGGAGTAGGTAGCGTTCCCCCTAAAAGTCCAACCTGAAGGGCTAATTCTTGATAGCACTCCTCAAAAGCGACATTCATCATATAAATGAATGCTTGATAATTATAAATATAATAATAACCGCTGCTATCATCTTGAAACCCGTCGACCGTTTGACTTGGTGGGGTTGGCAGAGTTGCGATTAAATTCTGGGGAATAAATTTTATATAAGTGCGTACCACCACGTCAACCCCGGCCACTTTATATGACATACTAATACTATAAATCGTTAAATTAATGTCGGGTTGTTTTGGTTGAATTACTGGGATAAAAACGGGTAATGAATCAGTATCTAATGAAAACCTAATAATACTCATATAATATAAGCTTGGATTGTGTAAGAAGGGGATCGATCGGGTTTCAATAAATTTAACAGGGTTAGAAATTGTTTCTTCTTGGTTCCTGTTGCTAAATGTTATATCGTAATATAATTTGTCTACGTTTGCCATATATATATAACTTACAAAATAAAATATTTATTAAATTAAATTATAATATAATATAATAAATGTCGTTAAATTTTGTATCAATTGATAATGGGTCGGGAATTTGCAAAATAGCAAATAAAGATGATGATTTAACAGTATATGTTAATAGTAATAAAGGGGGGCTGCAGGATATTATATGTAAAGATGATGACAAAGTTCAACCAATACCGGACAAAAAACTGGCGCGATCTGTATGCTACGCGTCGGGAAAATCGGGTTCCGGGAAAAGTTGGTTTACAATGAAATATGCCAAAGAATACCAAAAACAAAATCCTAAAAATGATATAATATTATTTTCTAGTTTAACGTCTGATGTTGGAAGTCTTGATAAAATTAAAGGTTTAAAAAAAATGATTCTTGATTCTGAATTTTTACAGGATAAAGACCTTTTAAAAATAGATAACTATAAAGAATGTTTAGTTATTTTTGATGATGTGGACTGTATAGCAGATAAGGCGCTTAAGGGGCGCATCATGGCGATCTTAGATGTGATACTTCAGACGGGAAGGCATACACGCACGTCGGTGTGCTATACTTCACATTTAGCATGTAAAGCAGCAGAAACAAAATTAATTTTAAATGAAGCCCACCTTATTGTATATTTTCCAGATGGTACCCCTCCAAGAACAATTAATAATTTACTAGAAAATTATATAGGGCTTAAAAAAGACCAAATCAAAAGAGTCAATAATTTGACAACAAGATGGGTCGCGATTAACAACTGTGCGCCACCTGTTCTGATGTATGAAACCGGGATTAAGATGTTGAAGACTATATAAAATAATTTGTAAATAAAATATAAATAAATGTTTAATAATATTAATCTAATGTTAAGGTATAGAATGCCCCGGAGAATTAAACTTTTAAAAAAAATTGAATATGCCGACAATGCCGCCGAAAAATATGATAAGTTTTTTAATTATCGGTTAGCTTGTTCAATTTGTAAAAGTGAGACGAATTTGCAATGGTATAACGTACATTTAAATAGTAAAAAATGTCAGAGAGTCCAAAGATTTGTGTATAACGATGAAATCAGAGATGAAAAACTTCAATTAATAAGAGATAAAATATATTTTTTAAAGTATGGACCGGAAGAACCGATTAATATAACCGAAGATTCAACATTAAGCAAAGAAGAATATAAAAATTTAATGGAAATGAAAAAAGAAATAATTTAATTTTATATAATATACTAAATGTTATATAAAATAAATTACGCAAAAACGACAGAGCGGACGCGCCCCCCCTGATATAAAATATCGGCTTTTTCCCCTATTGTTGTTATTGTATTTAAGGTTTTTCTTAGGTTTGGATATCCTGATAACACTGTGCGGGCGTCTTGTTCTATAAATGCTCGGTCGTTTGGTGTGCCGATGTGATTCGCATCAAGAATACCCTCGATAAAGTTTCCGCAGTTGTTGTGGGTTGCTGAGTATCCGAAATACTTGTCGCGGCCCATGTGTTCGTATGTTTTATTTAACATATTTTCTAAAGTTAAATTTTGCGGGATATTTTGAACGTGGTGGGCTTCTTCTTCAAATTTTTGAAGTTTAGGGGATTCGTTGATGTGTATTTCCGGCCCTTTCTCTAATCTTAGTACTGTGCCGTTATCTAAGGTGACCCATATTGAAATATGGAATAAATTATCTTTGGGTTCATTCTCTAGGCGTTTGTCTAGTTCGTTGTCTGTCCATATGTTCATTATATTCATGTAAATATCGCTTAAAACTGCCCGATGTAATTCTATTTTAACTATTTTATTATTTTTATATTTTTCTAAAACTTTTAAACTTGAGGGTTGGTAATCATTACGGCCAAATATTAGCTTTTTTCCTACATCTATAATTGTTTTAGTTGTATCTACTAGACGGGAAGCAATAGAACCGCCTTCTTTGTTTGGGGGATATGCTAGTACAAAAAGTATATTATCAGTTATTTTTTTAATTCTAAATTTATAATGTTGAGCTTCTAACGGTTCGGGGTCGGCTTGTCTAAAATGAATATAATTAGGCTTTTCGGTGTCAATATCATCAAATTTAAAATGATGTTTTTTTAACCATTTTTTAGCTGTTTCAATTTTAAAATCTTCTTTTTTAAAAAGTATACTCTGTATAATTTCCATTATTTAATAGTAGATTTTATTTAATTATAATTCTATAAATTACTAAATAATTTTACTTAGGTTTGTAAAGGTTAATATTTAGGTAAAATTATTTAGTAATATATTATAGTTTTAATTTTAAGTTATATTTTAGGGTTTATAAATTGAATAAGTTGAGGAAGTGAGGGTTTAAGTGAGGGAAGTGAGGGTTGTGGGAACTTATCTATAGAAATGGTCAAAAAATAGGGTTTTTACTAGATAGTTCTCCACAACCCT
>Ga0315268_10002954_pt1 | contig 18896 bp, 16 predicted proteins | sample C1_top_MG_FD_204535 | JGI IMG/M metagenome (GOLD analysis project Ga0315268, IMG submission 204535) | Sediment microbial communities from Yellowstone Lake, YNP, Wyoming, USA - C1_top | ecosystem: Environmental > Aquatic > Freshwater > Lake > Sediment | place: USA: Wyoming | collected 2017-08-01
AAATGAAAATATGACCCTGTACAGCTCCCCTTTTTCAACAAGCGCGTTGTGGCCAAAAACAACAAACAATATTCCAATGCCTTTGGCAATGTCTATTGTGTTATTCCGGATAATAGCCACGCTATCACCAGCCGAAATATTCAATAATATTCCTGGCCCAAATGTCCTCGGTGGGCAGTTCGGGCAAGGGTTGATCGAAGAAATCCGGCTGACCGACCCGGGTCAGCATCTCCTTCATCGCGCGCGCAAAGCCCTCCTTGCCGCCTTTTGCAATCGTCACCCAGTTTGTATTTTCCAGCAGTTCGACCACACCCGATTCCTCGCTGACCACCAAGCCCAGCTTTTGATAAAGTGCTTCGATGGCAGGCAAGCCGTAGCCTTGCTTGGCCGGCATCAGAAATACGTGGGATTTTTCATACAGGTGTTGCAGTTGCTCATCGCTGACAAATCCGTGAAAAACAACGGCATCACCAAGGCCAAGCGATAGACTCAAATTTTGCAGCGCCTCACGGTCAGGGCCTGAACCAGCGATGTTTAAACGCCATGCAGGATATCGATCGGCATCCCGCTTGATTTCAGCGAGCGCATGCAATATCCAATCCAGGCGCTTGCTGGATTGAAGTCGTGATACGGTGAACAATTCAATCGGCCTTGCTGCGCGCTGCGGCACATCCTCAAGCGGGCCGCCGAAACCGCCCAGATAGATGACCTTGGCACTGCGGCCATACAGCCGCTGCATCTCGTCGCGCAGCGCGGCGGTGTTGGTCACAAATCGAGTGGCCCGTCGAATGCCGCGCCGGGTGGCAAAATGGCGCAGGGTTTCTGACGCCCGCGTGCGCAGCGACTTGGCTGATGGTGGCGCGTTTTCCTCAGCGCCTTCAGGCTTGAAACCAAGCAGACTGTAAGTATCCGGAATGCGCAAATGGTAAGGCGCATTCGCGCCCAGCCCGGCATGGTAGGCAGACTGAATATTGAACAAAACCGGCACAGGACTTCCGACCTTGTGGATATGCTGCAGACACCGCCTTAATGACAAAACCTTGTCGAGCGGATTTTTTGTCGGCTCAAGCTGGCAGACTTTCAACGGCCATGCAGCATAGGAGGCCAGGTTTATCTTGTCCCAGTAGCACAAAACGGAATGCGGTTTTCCCTGGGCATGCAACTCTCTCGACAATGACAGGATGACGCGCTCCTCACCCCCGAATTCGACGAATTCCGGCTGGAAGATGACAATCTCTCCAGCTGCAGGGTATTTAGTTTGATTCTGCTGCACCTGATTCTCCCAATAAGTTTGACTGCATTTGCCTCACCAAGCGGCCAAGCACTGCCTCCCGCGCCAGATTTTCTTCGGCATAGCGCCGCGCCTTTGCACCCAGCACTTCTCTCGCCGCGCTGTCTTCGGCCAATTGTTCGATTGCCGCTGCCAGCGCAGCGCCGTCCTCCGGTGGCACCACCACGCCGCATTGCGATACCACATGGGCAATCTCCGTGCCTTGCTGACAGGTGGCGATCACCGGCCTGCCGCTGGCCAGCATGCCCGACAGCTTGGACGGCAACACCAGGTCTGCCGCCTCGGGACTTTGCGGCAGCAGATGAATATCTGCCAAACCCAGCAACTGCCCCAGACGCTCGAACGGCTGCAGCGGCAGGAAGCGAATGTTGGCCAGCCCCATACTGGCAGCCTCCAGTTGCGGTTTCATTACACCGTCGCCGCATACGACAAAGATCACATCCTCGCGCTGTGCCAATTTGCGCGCGGCATCGGGAATCACCATCAAGCCCTGTTTGCCGCCTAGCGTGCCGGAAAACAGCACGACTTTGGTATCCGCTTTGATCCCCAGCTCTGCGCGATAATCGCTGGGCGCTTGCAATGGATACACATGCGCAATATCCACCCAGTTGGGGAAGAAACGCACCCGCTCTTCTGTCACGCCCTTCTGCCGTAGCCTGTCCAGCATACGGCCCGAGATGGACGACACGACGTCGAAGCGCCGCAACAGCCAGCGTTCGGCCCCCAGCACAAAATTCTGCAGCAAGCGGCCTTTGAGCAGCCCCATCTGAAAAGCCACATCCACTTCAAAATCCTGAATGTGCAACCAGGCCTTGCCCCCGCACAATCTGGCGACCAGCCAGCCGGTCGGTGCGCACGCCAGCGCCGGGGCGACCGTCACCACCACGTTCGGCCGCCAAAATACCTGCCGCAGCATCACTGGCAGCGACGACAGCGCGAACGTCATCAAGTGCAACACCCGCGTGAGGCCGCCCGGCTTGCGTGGCACCCACAACGGTGCGCGCCAGACATCGACGCCCTGCCATTGCTCACGCCGATACGGCGGCCAGGCGTAGCCCTCGCCCAGCTGCCAGGCCGGGTAATAGGGCGGCGCGGCCACCACCCGCACCTCATGTCCCTGAGCAGCAAGCCAGGCCGCCATCTCACCCGAGTACTTGCCGATACCGACAGGCTCGGGCGCAAAATTGGCGCTGTATAGAAGAATTTTCATGGGCGGAATTATCATGGGCGCTGCACGACAGCGGCCTGCATCTCTTTGGTCTTGAGCACGATGAAATATTCATAAACGGCCTGCAGGATGGCATAGCGTATGCCCGGCCAACCATCGAGAAACGCACGCCGCACCAGCAGCATATAAATCAATTTGATCAAAGGGCGCGCAGGCAGACCGTAGAAAATCGCCTTCTGGTGCACGCGCCGCTCATTGAAATCTTTGCCGAACAACGCGACCCGCCACGATGGTTTTATCAAAGCGCCCTTGGCGATCACCTCGGCTTCCATGCGCGAATAAGCATTGTGCTTGCCGATCCAGTGATCGAGCCCCTTGGAAAACGGATAATGATCAAATGGCTGCGCAAGCTCGGCAATATCGCCATCGATCACCAGCACCTCGTTGATCTCGCGCTCGTAATGCGCCCGGCCCGTGCGCACAAGCCGCACATAAAATGGCGAAATCTGCGCATGCTTCAGCCAGCGTCCCCACCAGATGTCGCGGCGGCGCATGCGCGCTGCGGCAACACTCGCTGGCGCCGTGCTGACAAAGTCACGCATTTCGGCAGCCAGCTCGGGCGTGATGCGCTCATCGGCGTCCAGTATCAGCACCCACTGGTTTTTGTATGGAAGCCGCAGGCCGAAATTACGCTGAGAGGCATAGCCATCGAAAGGCCGCATAGTCACCTTGGCGCCAGATGCCTCGGCAATTTCTGCCGTCTTATCGGTGCTCATGGAGTCGAGAACATGAATATCGTCGCTCCATGCAACCGACTCCAGGCAACCGGGTAGGTCTTGCTGTTCGTTCTTCGTCAAAACAAGCACTGATATGCCGCTCATTGCATTCATCCCAGATTATCCATTAGAGCCAAAATACCGCTGTAGGAGCGGCGCCCTCGCCGCGATTTACGTCCGCATTCGCGCCGAGGGCGGCGCTCCTACATGCACGAGCATTCCAATGGACATCCCGGTTCATCCCTTGTTACGCATTCTTTTCATCACTGCGGGGTTGCCGGCCCAGACTGTCCAGGGGGTGCTCACGGATTTGACCAACACAGCACGCGCGCCGAGCACACACCCTTCCGCAATCGTCACACCCGGTCCGACAAAAGCCTCCGCACAGATCCAAACATTTTTTTCCAGCGTGATCGGTCTGGCCACAAGCTGAAAGTTCGGCGAGTCGATATCGTGCGTCCCGCAACAAAGATGCGCGCCCTGGGAGATCACACAGTGATCGCCAATCACGATGGGCGCCATGTTGTACAGCGTGACACCGCTCGCGATCCCAACCCTGTCGCCTATTGTCAGCAACCAGGGCGCCCATATTTTTGCGCCGGGATAAACATGCACGTGCTGACCAAGTCGCGCGCCGAACATGCGCAACAGCAGCCTGCGCCACGCATGAAAAGCGCGCGGGCTTGGACGGAAAAACACCAGCCACACCACGCCCCACAGCGCTCGCGCAATACGGTTGTGCAGCGCAAAAGAAGGCTGTGTATACGGATCGTTGTCCTGAATAATCATGCCGCGTGTCTTTCGATTGTCTCGATCAGGCTCCTGGCCATCGCATCCACCGTGAAACGCTGCGCGAAAGTCACCCTGGCCTGCTGCGCCATTTTGCGGCGACCAATAGCATCAAGAGCGAGCCAGCCCTGTAGGGTTTTTACCGTACCTTCGGTCGTATCGGAATGCACAAGGCCTGCGCCGTCAGCCTCGATCTCGCGCCAGATATTCACCTTGTCTGAAATCAGAACCGGCAGGCCGCAGCCCAGCGCCTCGGCCACCGCGATACCGAAATTCTCCTGATGCGAAGGCAGCACGAAGGCCTCGCTCGCATAAAAAGCTCCCCACTTCATGTCGCCCTGCAGCATGCCGGGCCAGCTAATGCGTTCGGCGATTCCCAGGCGCTGCGCCTGCGCTTGCAGCTTGGCCACCCATCCGGATTGATCCGGGCCGGCCATCAGCAGGTGCAGGTTTTCATCCTGCGCGGCCACCTTGGCAAATGCTTCGATGAGCAGGTCGCAGCCTTTCTTTTCCTGAATCCGGCTCAGGAAAAGCAGCACTCTCTTTTCACGCAGCCCGGGATGGGCTGCATAAAAATTCGCGCGCAATGTGTCGGCATCTTCGGGCGGAGTACGGGTGCCATAGGCCACCACAGCCTCGCGCGCGCGATACAGCCAGAACGACTGGCGCGCCAGCAGGCGCTCGTCTTCACTGGTAAACAGCACCGCCTGCGCATCGCGCAGCACGCGGTAATCAGCCCACGGCCAGTACAACCATTTCTTCAGGTGCTTGAGCGGATAGGTCTGTTTGAACCACGGGTCCATCATGCCGTGCGTGAAAACGAAATACGGCACCTTCATGCGTTGCAGCGCGCGCCATGCGCCAAAGCTGTGGTACTGCCACAAGCCGTTGATCACGATCGCATCGTATTTTTTCGCATGATCATGCAGCCAGGGAACGAGCCGGGGGTTGAATTTATAACCGCTCTTGGAAGGTCCCAGCGCATGCACCGTCAGGCCATAGCCAGCAAGGAAAGCGCTTGCGGGGTCGTCCAGCGACACCACCTCCACCTGATGCCCCATTTCGATGAGCCGCTGCCCGCGCTGGCGCACGCCTTCCATCGGGCCGCCGCCCTTGGGATTAACGGAGGGGAGAATATGCAGAATCTTCATGAACCGTGGATCAGCTCTTGGCAAAGGATTGATACAGCACCCGCGCCCATTCGCGGTGACTGCCGATTTTTTGCGGCGCATCCGGGTTCAGCCATTGATGGATAGGCACCGCAAAACCGGTTTTGGGTCGGCTCAACACGGCTTCCGGCAGATTGGGCGCCACGGTGCGCGCAATCATGCGTTTTTCCTGCGTGGGATCGAGCGCCGGTATTTCCACAAACTGCCCGAGCAATGCCATATCCACGAAAGGCACGCGGATTTCGAGCGAATGCGCCATGCCGGCCCAGTCCGCATCGCGCAGCAACTGGTTTTTCATGTACCACTGCATCTCCAGCGCGGATAACGCCAGACGTTCGCTGCCTATTCCATTCGTGCTTGATCCCATGCTGGCAAGTGTGTCCAGTTCTTTCAGGCCGGCTGCCGCCATCTCCGGATCCATCAGCGCGCCGATCTCCCACGGCATGAACAAGGCACGGCGCAACAGATATCCGCCTTCCAGCGTGCCGCCATATTCCAGCAGACCGGCATATTTGGGTGAGGGCAACATGCCGGAAAGCGGGGACAAGCCTTTGCGCACTACGCGCCCCAGCAACGGCGACCCGGTAAAACCGTTCAAGGTTTTGCGCAATTGCGGAACCTGTCTGAAACTGGGATAAGACCCGAACAGCTCGTCGCCGCCGATGCCTGACAGCGCCACTTTCAAGCCCTGCTGTGCCGCGGCCTTGGCCACGAACCAGGTATTCACACCGTCGATCGATGGCTGATCCATCGCAGCCAGCAGCAATTCGCGATCATGTGCAAAATCCGCAGCGGAGATGCGATGCAGCGTATGCTGGGCACCCAGGCTGTGCGCCACTTCGCCCGCCAGAGCCGCCTCGTCGTATGCGCTGTCTTTGTATTCCTCAAAACCCAGAGTCAGCGTGCGCAGTGTGCCAAGGCTGGCGGCACAGGCCGCCAGCATGGTGGAGTCGAGCCCTGCGGATAGAAACACCCCGACCGGCACATCGGCCACCATATGGGCGGCAACGCTTTCGCGCACGGCTGCGGCAATCTGATGCAGCGTGGCTTCCGTAGCCTCCGGCCCGGCGCTGGGCGTGTGGCACAAACTGTGGGACGGACTGTTGAAGCAAACGGGCCGCCCCACCGCCCCATCCGCAACGATCATCCAGTGCCCCGGCAACAGCGCACGTATGCCGCGATACAGGGTATACGGTTCCGGCACGGAGCCCCACAACAGAAAGCCTGCGTGACCCGCCGGCTCCGGGCGCGTATCAACCCGCCCGGCGAGCAGCGCCTTGACCTGCGAAGCGAATCGCAACGTCCGGCCATCATCGGCTATATAGAGCGGCTTGATGCCGAACGGATCACGCGCGAAAAACATCTGCCGCTTGCGCGCATCCCAAATGGCGAACGCATACATGCCGCGCAGCATGTTCAGCATCGCCGCTCCCTTGTGGGCATACAGCTTGAGCAGCACCTCGGTATCGGAATGCGAGCGCGTGACGACGCCTTCGCGGTTCAGTTGCTCACGCAACTCGGCATGATTGTAGATTTCGCCGTTGAAGACGATCCAGTTGCCGGTTTCCGGGTCGTGCATGGGCTGCGCGCCGGCGGGACTGAGGTCGATGATCGCCAGCCGCCGGTGCGCCAGCCCTGTGCGCCCGTCATCGGAAACCCACGCCCCCGCCCCGTCCGGCCCGCGCAGTATCATGCGCTCGCGCATGCGCATCAGCTCTGCCTGATCTACCGGCGGCGCATCTTCACGATAAGAATAAATTCCGGCTATGCCGCACATTTGAAATTTTCCAAAAAATTAATCAACATGATTCATCAGCCCGTCATTGCAGAACTGCAAAAAAGATAATCCGCGCACCTGTAGGTCGGGATTTATCCCGACGCCTTTTGTTGAACCGAGAACACCGTCGGGATAAATCCCGACCTACAAAAAACACTTTTTTGGTTCCGGCTCGTTCGGCTTAGACATAAATAATCTAAGCACTTCGTTTGTTTTCCCGTTCGATCACCTGCCCATAAATCCGCAAATAGCCCTCTATCGCCGCATCAGCATCGAAGCGCTTTGCCCAGGCCACGCCTTGCGCCACAATCGCCGCGCGATCAGCCTCGACCAGACTCAGCAATTCAGTCAGCACTGCGGCGCCGTGCTGCGCCCATGCCTGCACATCATCTGAGAGTTTCAGCCGTGGCAGATAAAGTGCGGCAGTGCCGCCGACCTCGTTCATCGGCGGCTCTGAAGTGGTGATCACCGGACAACCGCAGGCCTGCGCTTCGATGATCGGCCAGCCGAATCCTTCGGCCAGACTGGGAAACAGAAAGGCACGCGAGAGCGAATAACAAGCCTGCAACGCACTATTATCCAGTCCATGAAAAAACTTCACTTCGCCCTGCGCGGGCACTTCATCCAGCGCCGCCTGCAACGGTTCATCAATCTTCGGCCCCACCAGCCACAGCGGCAACGGATCGTGCCGGCTGCGCGCATAGTGCGCGTACAAGCGCACGATGCCCGGCACATTCTTGTACCACTGGTATCCGCTCACATGCAGCAGCATGCCCTCAGCCGGCGCCGGCAGCCCTGCCTGCTGCAAAACTTGGCGCGCCTCGTCAGGCGGCAAAGGTGCATAGGGATAATTCAGGCCGTTGTATACAACCTCGGATGTTTCAGGCGCTACCTGACCGAAGCGGTGCAGATCGTCGCGCGACTTGTGGGAAATGGAAATGAAATGCCGCGCCTGCCGGAAGCCATGGCGTATATAGCGCTGATACAAACGGCCAGTCCATGAAGTGGGATTCTCCGGCGCATCTCCCAGAGCCGAGCGCAAGGCCAGCAGATCGTGCGTGTGCACCACATGCGCCCTGCCCTTTACCAGCGGCACCCACGGACCCAGCGCCTGGTCGCTGAACACAAACAGCGTATCGGATGGCTGCCGCCTCAGCTGCTTGCGCACCCGCAGCGGGAACAACACGTACTGGTCGATATAGCCCGCCCACTTGGACAAGCGGCCCCGAGGAAAGTAATTATAAATTTTGGGCTGCGGCGACCACACCTGCACACTATGGCCGCGCGCCAGATAAGCCTGCTCCAGCATGCGCGCGAAACGCGGCATGCTTTGCGAATTCATGAAGGCAGGATGAGCGAACAGGACGATGTTCATGGGCACTCAAACCTGCTTCGCAAACCCTGCTCGAGGTCATCACCGGATGGCATCCGTACGGACGTTTTTTTTCTGTTCATTGGGTCATCTCACCTGACCACCAGCGCAGAACTTCTGACATACACCATCTTTTCAACCAGGCTCGACAAGCCCCTTGCTATAGCGAACACAATCGAATACAAAATGACGGACTGCAACACCCCGCGCGCCACCCCTATGAAAAGCTGGTGCAATGAGTCTGCGGTAATACCGAACAGAAAACTGGGCCACACATTCAACATGCCGATAACCGCCAGGGTTACTTTCCCGCTTGCGTTTTGAATCATGAACAGATCCAGGGCGGCAAACAAAACCAGGCACATCGCAAAATAGACGACCGGAAATAGATATCCGAACAGCGCCCAGCCCTGCCCGAATATCGATCCGGTCTTCTCCCCGCCCAATGGCAAACCAGCAGCCAGATTGACCAGCACGTCGCCCATGGAAAAATACATTTTCGATTTATCGACATCGATTTTCATCGCATCCAGCAGAGGTTGCGGTAAAGCAGCCCAAAAGAAATCTCCGCTGACTTTCATCAGATCATCCGCGCCCTTGTCGGAAATTTTTCCGGCAAAATAAATTGCATTATCATGAAACTTGGTGATCACAAAACGCGCTATGGCGGGGTTGTTGATGTATTTTTCGTCGTATGCGGAACGCAGCGCCGTGGCCAGATGCTGCCTGGTGTATCTCTCCAGTTTTTCTGGATCCTGGAAGTTTTCCAGCGTTTTTTGCACCATTTCAGATCCGGAAATTTTGCCGCGCTGATCTCTGGCAACGACCATGGCCGTGACCAGATTGGATACAGGCCATGACAGGGCTGCTCCAAGCAGCAGAACCATGCCCAATCTCAGCAACAGCTTGCTCGTGACCGGCTGAATACTGCGCATGCCTATCAGCAATGACAGCAAAGCCACCGTCGCCCCCCCGGACAGCATCATCCCGCGCGCATTGAATGCCATGGCCATCAGCGCGATCAGCATGGCATAGGCGACGAGTGCGAAATAATTCCGCTTGGCGTTGCAATACGCCGCCCCTGATTGCTGCACATAGATGGGGATCAGAAACGGCGCCCAGGCAAGAAATGCAAGCCCGTTGGCGACCGGACTGATCCTAGATAACAGCACGGAAAACAGCCCCACCCCGCCAATGAACCAAATATTGATTACTGATGGCGTCGCATAAACCCCGAGCTTCTGAAACGTGTGGCGCAACAATCCGGATTTGGCCGATGGGGTTGCCGTCAACATCCGATACAAAATGTGTGAAAGCAGCGCGATGGCCTGGTACATCGCCAGCATGGAAAATGTCACCAATGGCTGATGCAGATTGGAGCTTACGGCCACCCAGGAAGCCGACTGAACAAGCAAAGCTCCAAGTTGTGAAGTTACGCAAAATCCGAAAATGGCAAAGCTGGATAACGGATGGGTGTCCAACGCCTTGCTCCAGCGCAAATACAGCAAGGTCGTCAATACCGAAGTCAGAACAATGCAGCTGGCCGCGATGTTTACGGTGGAAAATTCGATGACGAACTGCGCTGAAAAAGCGAGCAGTGTCAGACCGAACAGCAAAGTGTTGATATATTTTGCGATGGTCATTTCTGCCGCACCTCGTGATAAATCGCCATCGCCTTTTCGCCATAGTCTCGCCAGCCACCCATGTTTTGGACACGCTCCAACGCACGTTGTGCCATGGCGGCTCTTTCTTCAGGGTGGTCGGCAAGCTGCTGCAAACGCTCGGCCAATGCATCGACATCGCGGATGGGCACGACATGACCCTCGCGCCCATCCGTGAACAAATCTTCGGCACCAGTATTGCGGCTGGCGATCACCGGGCAGCCGCAAGCCATGGCCTGCGCCATCACCATGCCAAAACCATCCTGAACGCTGGGCAGAACCAGCACATGACTGCGGCTCATCACGTTTTGCAGCGCGGTCTGCGGCATATGGCCCAGCACTTTCGCATCCGCAGGCCACAGGCCGCGCATTCTCAACATAGCAATAAATTCTTGCGATGGCGCGCCAACAAACGTGAGCGATTTGGCGGGATGGCGAATTTTCTGATACGCCTGCACCAGATACTGGATGCCCTTTTGCAGGCTCATGCCACCGGCATAAAGTACATCGAAACGACCGGCGCCAGGCTTTGCCACCGGTTGAAAGCGGGAGACGTTGACGCCGTATGGCAGCAGACGTAATTTTTCAGCAGGAATACCCTGTTCTATAAACGAACGGTAAGCAAATGTAGAGGGAACCGTGATCAGGTCTGCTACGGCATATTCCGCTTCTTCTCTGGCTATCATGCGTGGATCCATCAATAAAAATGGCATCGCCCATTTTTCATATTCCTCACGCAGCAATTCGTTCTGAACTCGTATGTGTGCCGAACCACGGTCGCATACAAACCGGGTACCGCGCTGGCGTGCACGCATTCCACTCTTGAGAGCAGAACCAGACAAGCCCACGAACACATCACATTCCGGCAATTCATTTTCCACATGCGCATCAAATAGGCCGCTGCTCAGGTTCTTCCACTGCCAGATCAAACGGTGACTTAACCACTTCCCCCACGGCAAGGCCATAAAGGGGGCCTGGAGATAGGGGAAAGTTTGTATCAATTCCTGCGGCAACTCTTCGTTGCCAAGCTTGAAACGTGGATAGCCGGTAAAAATGGTCTCCAATGCCCCGCGCGCATATAGCTCGCGAGCCAAATCGAAAGCATGGAATTTACCGACTGTAGAAAGGACGATCTTCAAGCCGACACCACTTTCATTTGCGGATGTGAAAGGGCGCGATATGCCAGTTGCATGCAAACCATGGCTATGCACAGCTCGGAAACCAGCATGGCGATCGCGACACCGTTTAACTGCCAATATCGGCCAAACCACCATGCAAGAATAATTACGAGCACCCCGATCAGCAATGACCATTGCGCGATCTTTGCCGGCTGATTAATAGCCATGAGCAGGCCGCGCGGGACATGCCAGATACCCCCGATAGCCGCATACACCAGCATGAGCAGCATCAAATCAGGAATAAATTTGATCTGCCCATGCGTCCATATTTCCAGCAACCGGGGCGATACAAAATACACAAACAGGCTGAGACCGATCGCCTGCAACCCTCCCCAAACGGCCGACCGGCGAAAAAGCGATTCAACCGCATTCATGCCCCCCTGGCCGAACAGACGGGAGAATTCAGGCCACAACGCAAAACTGAACATTGCCGTCATTTGCACCGAGATGCGTGCGATGGTGCGGTAGGTGTTGAATATCGCGACCAGAGCCGGCCCGAATAGCACCCCTACCAGCAACGTCACCCCCTGGAAACTCAACGCATTGGCCAGCGGAAAAGTCATGAAGGACACGGCAGGTTTGAACAGTGCAAGGATTTCTGATTTGTGCGCCGAACTGAAGCCCCATTTCAGACCATGATCACCTCGCACCGACAACCACACGGTAAAAATTGTGACCACCATACGCGCAGCAAATCCGGCCAAGGCAATGGCCGCAAAATTCCCCACCAACATCAGGCCTAGCATGGCCCCCAGCCATTCTGCCAATCGCACCAAATTACCCAGCACGACCCCCGTGGCATAGCGTCCTGTCGATCTGTACACGGTTTCTGTGAGCCCGCCAAACAGGGACAGCAGCACGCCCAAAGCCAATGCGATCAAGGCCACACGCCTATCCATGTTGTCCAGCCCGGGAAACGGAACAAAAAACACCAGCGGCACCACCAGCAGCGCAAGCGTGCCGCAGACAATCAGCATGAACATCTGCGCGCTTTGAAATATCCTGTTTGCCTCGGGCAGATCGTCTTTGCCCATCGCCATCGTCATCTTGTTGCCTGCGGCGGTGACCATGCCCACGTCCGCCATGGAAAGATAGGCCGGGATTGCAGACAACATCAGCCATACGCCATAGGTTGCCGTATCCCAGTAGTGCAGGAACAGCGGCAGCGAGACCAGCTGGATGCCGATGGTGATCGCCATGCCGAACGAATTGGCGCCCATGCCGGCAATGATTCTGCGTTTCATGTCGCTAAAGACGCCGCAAGGATGGAAGAAAGTATCATTTCGTTATAATGCCCGTTCTTCATTACACGAAGATGACCGGCCTCGGCAATTGCGCTGCGGCGGTTTTCATCGGCAAGCGCAAAACGGCAAATGTCAGCGCACTCCCTGGCATCCTTCCAGAACAGCGCTTCCTGCCCTTCGCGGTACATGGCCGTATGCTCGTCCGTACGCTCGGCGCACAGCAGGCTGCCCGATGCGGGAATTTCGAGTGAGCGCGTGGTATGCAAGTCGCGATTTTCCTTGGACAGCAATCCCAGATTGACCTTGGCGCACTGGATCGCCTTGGCGTAATCGTCACCGGCTATGGAACCGCCCTTCCAGTGACTCTTGAGCTGCGGCCATTCCGGCGCCTTGTGCCAGTTAGGCCCGCGTATGGTCAACGGCACACCGCGCCGGATCAGGTCGAGCAGAAACGGGCCGCGCTCCGGAAACCATGTACCAAGAAACAACACTTCAGAATCCCATATTTGATGGTCTTGCGCGGTGAGTGGCCGTGGTGCATGGGAAATCTCGTCGGCACTGCGGTAAACACGCATGACAATTTTTGCGCCCCGCGCATACGCCTCGGCCACGTTTTCCTGTCGCACCACCGCGTTCAGATCGTAATGCGGCAGGCTGCGCCGATAGGCCTTGAAGCGCGCGCCATCGCGCGGCCCGAGCGGATCATCGATGTTGTAATTGATGATTTTTGCAGCATGTTTGCGCAGCAAAGAAATCACCGTGGGCGTCACCCATTCCCCGCCGTCCACATAGCACAGATCAAAATTCAGTCCGGCCAGCCTTGCGCTCAGGCCGCGCACGATCCATGGGGTAAACAGGCTGCCATCTATGCGCCAGGTGATGCGATCAACCCAGACCGTCTTGGGCAGCAGATGCCGCAAATCCATATGCTCCACGCGATGTCCCAGCCGCCGCAGCGCGTGGGCGCGATCCAGGCAGGTGCCACTCACGGGGCCGAAATACAGAATGGAAAGCGGGCGAGTCATGATCACTTCAGGGCTAAAATATTTGCCCGATCATCATCGCCTGCTGCGCCGGGCTGAGTGCATGCAGCAGATCGTTGATGAATTGATCTTGCAGCGTGTCGGATGACCTTGCATCGTCGGCGACTTCCGATACGCGGAACAGCAGGCCGTCTGACACGTAGCCCTTGAGCCCCATGGTCATGCGCGCAATGTTCAGCGCGCGAGGTGGGCCGCCGATCACCTTGTCGCCGATGCGTATCCAGTACGTTACCTGTTCCAGCCTATCGCTGGCAACAGCGGCCATGCGGTTCACGGTGACCGTATGACCGGCGGCTTGCAATGGCTCCTGGTGCAGGTTTTCGATCTTGAAACCCTGAGAGGAATAACAGGACTCGGGACGGTGCAACTGTTTGGAATAGGTCTGGTTATCCCCATAGGCGAGCGACAGCATGATGCGCCGTCCGCTAGCTTTGTGCAGGTAGGTGCGGCTGACAATCTGGGTATACAGGCTGTCGAGCGCCTCCTTCTGCTGCGGATCGATGATGAAGCCGGAAACTGCATCTTCGCTTTCGATCCAGTCACCGAATTGCGTGGGCACGACAGTGTCAAACCTGGGGCTGCCGAGTTGCTCGAACCAGGTCTTGTGCGGCGTCATCCACCAGGCTGCAACAAAACAGGCGGCCATGAACAGCGCCACCAGCCAGTGCCGGAGACCAGGTTGCCGGAGAGAGGGTTGCCGTATGGCCAGGATGCTCATTCCATTTCATACCTGTGAACAATTTTGAGATCGGCACTGTTGCAGGATGGGTGAAGGCTGCAGGCCGCAACCCATCGAAACAGAAACGATGGGTTACGCTTCGCTCCACCCATCCTACTTAGAGTCATATTGAGGAAAATTTCATTTGGCATGTAGCCTCCCGCTCAGCAGACGCAGCAGGTGGTCGGTGCCCATCATCATCAGCAGGCCGGCCAGGAACAGCACGATCCCGGCAAAGCCATGCAGGAATCCCTGTCCGGCCTCATCCCCGAAATAATAAGTTATCAGCGCCAGCACGATCACGCGGATCACGTTGGCCGTGAACGAAATGGGGATGATGAGTATGGGCAGCATGACGTTGCGCAACGTGGATTTGTGGTGCACCAGATTGAGATAAAGAATGCCGAATGCTTCCAGCATGAACAGCGTGCGCATACCGGCACAGGCATCCGCGACCAGCAGCTTGTACTGCCCCAGCGTGATCACGACACCGGCCTGCGCCACCGGCAAGCCTGCCCAGCCCAACACATCCACCGTGACATTGGACACAGCCAGTTTCATCCATTCGGTGATCGGGCCGACCAGCGAGTTGGGCAACGGAATCATGAATATCATGAAGATCAGCGGAAACTTCACCGCGTTGAGCAGACTCACCCCGCCTGCCATCAGCACAATGCCCGCCAATGCAAAGACAAAGGCGCCAGCCTCGAAGTAGATGATATCGAGCGCCCGGCCCGGCACATACAAGCTGGCTGCGACCAGAAAACAGGCCCACGCCAGCGCGGGCGCGGATTTGAAACCCGCAAGACCGGGCGCCTCGCGCCAGCGCTTCCACAGCAACCAGAGCGAGATAGTCAGGACGATGGGGCCGTGTGCATGAGTATCATCCACCCACAGCCCGCTGATAAAGACCAACCCCCAGAACGTGGGCAGGAACATTACCGCCAGCCCGGCGAACATCACCCACAGGCCGGAATTGGCGGCATAGTGCGCTCGGACATCGCGGGCGCCGGCCGCGAGCGCAGCGGATCGGGATAAGGTATTCATGCGGGGGCTGCGCCCGGATCAATCGACTGTAGGTCGGGTTTCAACCCGACTGCTTCGACAAGTTCATGACACGCATGTCGGGTTGAAACCCGACCTGCATTTAGTGAATTATTCCAGATCAATGCAGCGGGAATTTTTTGGCTGGTACGACAAAAACGCATCACGCCCCCCGACTTCTGAACGGCGCAACATCATAGGCAAGCCTGATTCCTTCCGCCAGATCGGTGCGCGCCTGCCACCCCAGCGCCTTCAAGCGGCTTACATCCAGCAGCTTGCGCGGGGTTCCGTCAGGTTTGGAGGAGTCAAACACGATTCCGCCGTGCAACCCCACAACCTCCATGACCATTTGCGCCAGCTCGCGGATGGTGACGTCGCTTCCGCTGCCGACATTGAACATGCCTTCGTTGATGTCATTTTCCATCATGAAGACACAGGCATCCGCCATGTCATCGACGTACAGAAACTCCCGCCGGGGGGTTCCCGTTCCCCAGATCACCAGTTCTTTATCGCCGCGCTGCCGCGCTTCGTGCGCTTTGCGCAGCAGTGCAGGCAGCACATGGCTATTGGCCAGATCGTAATTGTCATTCGGGCCATACAGGTTGGTCGGCATTGCTGAAACGTATTGCCGCCCATATTGGCGGTTGTAGCTCTCACACAGTTTGATTCCTGCAATCTTGGCGATCGCATAGGGTTCGTTGGTCGGTTCCAGCGGGCCGGTCAGCAGGTATTCTTCCCTGATAGGCTGGGAGCAATCGCGCGGATAAATACAACTGGAACCCAGGAAACACAGGCGCTGCACATCGGCGCGATGGGCGCCATGGATCAAGTTGGTTTCGATCGCCAGGTTCTGATAGATGAAATCGGCGCGATAAAAATTGTTGGCATGAATGCCGCCGACCTTGGCTGCGGCGACAAAAATGTAGTCGGGTTTTTCCTGTTCGATAAACGAAAACACCGCATGCTGATCGAGCAGATCGAGTTCATTTCTGCTGCGTGTCAGGATGTTGACGTAACCTTTTGCCGCGAGCTTGCGCACGATGGCTGCCCCCACCATCCCATTATGTCCGGCGACGTAAATTTTAGCGTTCGATTGCATCATTGATCTCTCTTCGGGTTTCTGCCGGTCACGGCGAGGGAGCACGATAGTACCTGTCGCGGATCAGGCTGAGCGACTCCCTGGACAATTGCTCGGCCCTTGCCTGGCTGGCGGCCTCGGCATAGCAGCGCAATTCCGGCGCATTGCCGGAAGGGCGGAAATGCACGATTTCGCCGCTATCCAGCGAGATGCGCAGCCCGTCGGTCTGGTTGAATGAAGTTGGATAGCCCCCCAGCTCTCCGAGCAATTCGTCCATGGCATCATCAGATGCCGCGAGTTCCCGCATCACCTGACGGCTTAATTCCGCAGGGAAAGACTGGATGCGATCACTGGCGGTAAAACGCGCCGGTAAGTTCTGCGTCAATTGGGAAAGCTTGCACCCCTGCTCATTGGCCATGGCGAGCAGAGACAGGATCGGAAGCACGGCATCCCTGGTCTGCAATGGAAGCAAAGTCTTGCCATTTTTTTCCAGGCCGGAACCGAGCAGGAATCCGCCATTGGCCTCGAAGCCTGTGACATTTTCCAGCCCTGACAGCAGCATCCGCTCCATCGCTTCGATCACATAGGGCGAGCCTATGCGTGTGCGCACCACCTTGGAAAATGCGCCGCATTGTTCAATGGCGGTATTGCTGCTGATCGGCGTAGCGACCGAATCCGCAGCCAGATATTTCGCGCACAGCAGGCCGACGATATCACCGCGCATCCATAGCCCGTTCTCGTCGGCGATCATGGGACGGTCCGCGTCGCCGTCGGTCGACAGGATGGCATCGAGCGCATGTTCGTGCGCCCAGCGCTGCGCAAGTTGGACATCGGCTGCGCTCACTGCTTCGGTATCGATCGGAACAAAATCATCCGTGCGCCCGAGCGGGATCACTTCAGCGCCCAGTGCCTCCAGAATTTCCACCAGCAGGTCGCGCGCGACGCTGGAGTGCTGGTACAGGCCGAGCCGCATGCCATCCAGACAACCGGGCTGAAAATAATCGAGATAGCGTTCGACATACATCCTGCGCGCTGCCGCATCGATATCTGGCAACGCAATCGAAAGCCCTTCCTGGGGCAATGACACTAGCGCATTGCCGATGCTGATTTCATCCGCCTTGGAAATCTCTCCGGCCAGCCCGTAGAACTTGATGCCGTTGCGGTCGAATGGAATATGGCTGCCGGTCACCATGATTCCCGGCATTTTTTTCTGCTGTGCAAAATAGGCCAGCGCCGGCGTCGGGATCGCGCCACAGAAAGCCACTTGCTTCCCGGCATGCCGAATCGCGGCGGCACAGGCTGCGGCGATGGCCGGACTGCTCGGCCGCAAATCCATCGCCAGCGCCACGCGGCGATTGGGCGCGTCAGGAACCGTTTGCAGGAAGGCCTGGGTATAGGCAAAACAGACCTGGTCGCTCATCTGCGCAAAAAGGCCGCGCATGCCGCTGGTTCCGAAGCGCACACCGCTGGAATCCATCAGCTCATGGATAGAAACATTCGATTCTGGCGCGACCATTTATCCTCCTGCCCGTCGGCTTATTCGTGATAGTCGTAAGCCGAATAGCCGTGCTGCTTGACCAGTTCGTCGCGTTCCGCGCTCTTCATATCTTCGTGCACCATTTCGGCAACGAGTTCGTCAAATGTGGTCTTGGGCGTCCAGCCCAATTTCTCTTTGGCCTTGGTCGGATCGCCGAGCAGGGTTTCAACCTCGGTAGGGCGGAAGTAGCGCGGATCAACCTTGACGATCACTTTTCCGTTCTGGTCCGTTCCGGTTTCTTCCAAGCCCTTGCCCTGCCAGGTGATGCTGATGCCGATTTCCTTCGCAGCCGCATTCACGAAATCCCGCACACTGTATTGCACGCCGGTAGCGATGACGAAGTCCTCGGCTTGTTCCTGCTGCAGCATCAGCCATTGCATCTCGACGTAATCCCGTGCATGCCCCCAGTCGCGCAGCGCATCAATGTTTCCGAGGTAAAGACAGTCTTGCAGGCCGAGCTTGATGCGTGACAGGGCTCGGGTGATCTTGCGCGTGACGAAAGTTTCGCCGCGAACCGGAGATTCGTGGTTGAACAGGATGCCGTTGCAGGCGTACATGCCGTAAGCCTCGCGGTAGTTTACGGTGATCCAGTAGGCATAAAGCTTGGCCACGGCGTAGGGAGAACGCGGATAGAACGGCGTGGTTTCCTTTTGAGGCGTTTCCTGCACAAGACCGTACAGCTCGGAGGTGGAAGCCTGATAGAAACGGGTCTTTTTTTCCAGGCCGAGGATGCGGATGGCTTCGAGTATGCGCAAGGTGCCGATGCCGTCGGCATTGGCCGTGTATTCCGGCGTTTCAAACGAAACCGCCACATGGCTCATCGCAGCCAGATTGTATATCTCGTCCGGCTGCACCAGCTGGATGATGCGTATGAGGTTGGTGGAATCGGTCAGGTCGCCATAATGCAGCACAAAATTACGGTTGGAGACGTGTGGATCCTGGTACAGATGATCAATGCGGTCGGTGTTGAAAGACGAGGCACGGCGCTTGATGCCGTGAACGATGTAGCCTTTCTTTAGCAGAAAGTCGGCGAGGTAGGCGCCGTCCTGGC